>PPYE01681110.1_pt1 | contig 37889 bp, 35 predicted proteins | sample 1559881 | NCBI WGS metagenome assembly PPYE01 (sample SAMN08240022, study PRJNA423297) | Human gut metagenome, whole genome shotgun sequencing project. | reverse complement strand
TGCAATGTCATTAAGTTAAGAAAAACAGAGATAAAAGATAAGTTTTAAATTTATCTTTTATCTCTGTTTTTATATATTGACAAACTCAGGATAAAGAGTGATGTATTAGGTAGGAGGTGAATGATTATGAAGTATGCACAGAAAGTAAAAAAACGTTATTTAACTATATTAAATGATATGGCTAAAAATCGAGATTCGTATGTTAAAAATCCAGAAAAAGATTTTACAAGAAAAAGAAAACTATCCTTTCAAGATACCATTAATACGATTGTTACTTATGATCGTACCAATAAAGACTGTACCCGACCTGCTTATCAGTTTCATGTTTCCTGTATCTATGATCTTATCAATGAAAGATACTGTGATGCTTATATCGAACCTTTTCGAACACATAGTGAAACTCACGTATTTTCTGTGATGTTGGAACGTAAAAATTTTCCGCAGAAAGCTCTGTTTATCGCAGACCGTGGCTATGAAAGTTATCTGCTGATGGCACAGATCCAACATGATGGAAACTATTTCCTGATCCGTGCAAGAGAAGATTTTGGACAGGGCAGTATGATCAAAGGATATCCATTTCCAAGAGATGGTACTTTTGATAAAACAGTTACCTATATTTATACGAAAACACAAAACAAAAGGACAAAAGCTAATCCAGAGCTTTATAAAAGGGTCGCTACAAGAAATTCACCCTATTTTATAAACAAAGAACACCCTTATGTAAAAATGACATTGCGTTTTGTGATGATCGTACTTCCGAATGGACAGAAAGAATGTCTGATCACGAATCTGCCAGCAAATAAATTTCCACCAGAAACACTAAAAAAACTTTATTGTATACGCTGGAAAATAGAAACATCTTTTCGTTTGATCAAGTATTCTGCCAATCTTCTGGAATTTCATTCAAAAAAAATAGAGTTTTTGCAACAGGAGATATGGGCCAAGATGATCTTTTATAACTTTACGACCACGATCACCCAACATTTGCGATATAAAAGAGATCGTGGAAAGTATCAATATAAGCCGAATATGACCAATGCACTCCAAATGTGCAAGGACTATCTCCGAAATGCAAAAACTCCAAATGATGTAGAAGGACATATATTAATGGAAATGACTCCGATCAGGGATGGACGATCGTTTAAACGAGATAAGTCCAGACATCAGAGTGTTTTTACCACTTTCAGACACAACTAACATCAACTTTAATATAATCTAATAAAAATCTCACCAACAGACATAATGAATATCTGTTGATGAGATAACAATACTGATTCTTAACTTAATGACATTGCAATTGGGCTGCGAATTTGTTCAAAATATGGCAAAATTCCAATGCTGTGTTTTCGGTTGCTTATTTATTTTTTATCATATACCTGAAGTCTAAAGTGTGGACAATTAGAAGATTGGACAATTTAAAGTGGATGTATGGAGAACAGTATTGATTGTAAATTTAGTTTTGATACCAGTGATTTATTCTGCATATAAAAGAAAATTATAAACTGGCACCATTAAAAATAAAAAAACTGGCTATTTTAAAAATACCAATGACACGATAAATTATAACACAATAAAGGAACGCAGCGTACTTGAAAAACTATATATCATACAAGAAATCAGGAAGTGAGGAAAATAAAATGAAAGAAAATAAAGTACAGTTTATTGCAATAACAGCAATGGCAGTTGCATTAACTTATGTGTTTACAGCGTTTGTTAACGTAAGATTACCGATCGCAGCTAATGGAGGTCTGATTCATTTAGGAAATGTTCCTCTATTTATTATGGCAATTTTATTCGGTAAGAAAACAGGAGCTATCGCTGGTGGAGTTGGAATGGGATTATTTGATCTGTTGTCAGGATGGACAGCGTGGGCACCATTTACATTTATTATCGTAGGAATCATGGGATATGTTGTTGGAGCTATGACAGAAAAGCATGACCAGTATGGATGGAAAGTTGCAGCAATCTTTGCAGCATTTGTAATTAAGATCGTTGGATATTATATTGCAGAGATCATTCTTTATGGAAACTTTATTGCACCAATCAGTTCTGTTCCAGGAAATGTCGTACAGATTGCTGTAGCAGCAGTTGTTGTACTGATCGTGATCGAACCAATTGAGATTGCAGTTAAGAAAATTGGAATTACACAGTTCGCATAATAAAATGATATAATGATACCGGGATTGCCAAAGCATTTTCTATGCAGTGATCCCGGTATATTAGATTATAAAAATAAAAAAGAAAGTGAGTGACGGATATGAGTAAATACAAGATTATGACACCAGGACCTGTTCAGGTGCCAGAAAATGTAAGACTGGCGAGAAGCCTTTCTACAACGAATGCAGATTTGGATCCGCAATTCTATGATGAATACAAGGAAACCTGTGAGCTGATCAGTGAGCTGCTTCATACGAAGAATGAAACACTGATCCTAAGCGGAGAAGGAATCCTTGGTTTAGAGGCAGCATGTGCATCTATGACAGAGCCGGGAGATAGAGTTTTAATTCTTGATAATGGAATTTATGGAGCAGGATTTGCAGATTTTGTATCTATGTATGGTGGAATTCCTGTTATGTATACAAAAGATTATAAAAATGCATTTGATGTTGATGAATTAGATGCATATCTGAAGGAAGATCACGATTTTAAATATGCAACAGTTGTTCATTGTGATACTCCAAGTGGAATGTTAAATGACATTCATAAAATCTGTCCATTATTGAAATCCTATGGAATCATGACAGTTACAGATTCTGTTTCAGGAATGTTTGGAAATGAAGTCAATGTTGATAAAGCACAGATCGATATCTTATGTGGAGGATCTCAAAAAGCAGTTTCAGCGCCTCCAGGACTTACTTTCGTAACGATCAGTGATGAAGCTAAAAAAGTTATGGAAGATCGAAAAACACCAATCGCATCATTTTATTGTAATCTGACGATTTTCAAAGATTACTATAAAAATTTATGGTTTCCATATACAATGCCAATCAGTGATATCTATGGATTGAAAGCAGCGATGGATAATATTGCAGCGGATAAAGATCTGATCAAACGTCACGCCAGAATCGCCAATGCGACAAGAAAAGCCATTGAAGCATTTGGTCTAAAATTACATTTGGAAAGTGGATTTTCAGATACGGTTACAGTATTTGATGTACCAGAAGGAATGACAGCGGATGATATTCTGGAAAGAATGAGAGAAAAACATGGAATCATGCTGGCAGGTTCTTTCGGAGAATTGGCAGGAAAAGTCATTCGAATCGGGCATATGGGTGCAAGTGCAAATGTAGGAGATATGTTAGAAGTGATGTCTGGATTGGAAGAAACATTGAGATATCTTGGATGGAAATCAGAGAATAGTTTGTTGGGAGTGTTTCATACAGAATTATGATATTAGGACATACAATAAAAGATTATAAAAGAGAAAATCTGTTGCATGATGTGATCACAGGAATCATCATCATGGCAGTATCGATTCCAATTTCTATGGGATATTCCCAGATTGCCGGATTACCTGCGGTTTATGGGCTATATGGGTCTGTATTTCCGATCATTTTATTTGCATTATTTTCTACATCTCCGCAGTTCATCTTTGGAGTGGATGCGGCACCAGCAGCGTTGGTTGGATCAGCACTTCTTGGGATGAATATACAAAGTGGTTCCAAAGAAGCACTTGCAGTTGTGCCAGTGATCACATTTTTTGTGGCATTGTGGCTGCTCGCATTTTATCTGATGCATGCAGGAAAACTTGTAAATTATATTTCAGCACCAGTTATGGGTGGATTTATTACAGGAATCTGTTCGACGATTATTTTGATGCAAGTGCCGAAATTAATGGGAGGAACAGCAGGAACTGGAGAATTATTAGAACTGTTAGAGCATATAGAAAAAACAGCAGAACAGATCAATCTTCCATCATTGATCTTAGGAATCCTATCATTAGTCATCTTGTTGGCAGCGAAAAAGATCATGCCGAAATTCCCAATGGCAGTTGTGATGATGGCAGCAGGGGCTGTTTTGACGCAGGTTCTGCCAATGAAAGAATGGGGAATTAAGACATTAGATGCCGTAGCACCAGGACTTCCCAAATGGAGTTTTCCAAATCTTATGTTAATTCCAATGGATGAAGTGGTGACGATCAGTTTGTCGGTAGCGGTCGTTATTATGGCGGAAACACTTCTTGCAGAGAATAATTTTGCACAGAAAAATGGATATCGTATCAATGATAATCAAGAATTACTAGCATTTGCAGTTGGAAATCTTGTGGCAGCATTGACTGGATGCTGTCCGATCAACGGATCTGTTTCAAGAACGGCGATGGGAGAACAATATCAGGGGAAAACACAGTTAATGAGTATTGTTGCAGGATTATCTATGATCCTATTACTGTTATTTGGAACAGGATTTATTGGATATCTGCCAGTTCCGGTATTGACGGCGATCGTAATTTCCGCACTTCTGGGAGCAACAGAATTTGAACTGGCGGTAAAACTGTGGAAAGTCAGCCGCACAGAATGTTTTATTTTCTGGGGTGCATTTATTGGGGTATTGTTACTTGGAACGATCAATGGTGTATTGATCGGAATTATCTTATCTTTTGCAGAAATGGTGATACGATCATCAAAACCAGCAAGTTGTTTTCTGGGAATTCAGCCAGGACATAAGCATTTTCGTGATTTAGCTGAGAGTCGTCAGATTCACGAGATTGAAGGTGTGTTGATCTATCGTTTCAGCAGCAATTTGTTTTTTGCCAATGCAGGAGTGTTGCAGCAGGATATTGAGCAGGAACTTGAACGCAGAGGAAATATCAAAGCAGTGATCCTTGATGCCAGCGGAATTGGAAGTATGGATATCACGGCAGCAGACCGCATTGAGATTCTTTATAAGTCATTGAAAGAGCAAGGAATAAGATTTTATATCACAGAGCATATCGCAGATTTAAATGAGCAGATGAGAAAGCTTGGAATCGGATATCTGATCGAAGAAGGATGTGTCAGAAGGACGATTTATATTGCGTTGAAAGATATGGGGATCAAACGTCCGTATCCATTAGAAGGCGGAGTTGATAATGAAGAACGTAGTGCATCAAGAAAGCGTGTAGATAACCGTATGCAGGAATTTGTCTGGGCATTTGGTTCTGACACGGAAGATCAGATTGAGAGGCAGATTACAAATCAGATTAAGCAGTTAAAGCAAAATGGAGATGTAGAAAAGCTGTTACATGGAAGCTGGTCACATATGGAAGCTTTTGACGAAGATGAATGGTTAGAACATCTGGAAGAACATCTAAAAGAGATCGTAAATATTTCTGGAAAAGATGAAAGAACTCTGGCGGCACGTTTTGAGGAACATCGAAGGGAAATTCATGAACGTATTATGAAAGAACATCCAGAACTTGCACAGAGATTTAAAGAGCGAAGACATCGTTTGGATGAACATTTGAAAGAACGACGGCCGGAAGTTTATGATCTGGTTGTCAGTTTGAGAGAATTAGAGAAACGAAAAGATATGGAATAAAAAAGATGAGTGCTATCAGTAGTAGATGCTGATAACACTCGTTTTTTGTGTATGCTGATTTTTATAATGCAATCTAAATTTATTTATGTCAAAATTATATCATAAATATATCGGGAAAAGTTAAAAATAAGAGATGAATACAGAAATAAAAGTACCAACAAAAACGGCAAGCAATGCCCCAGTCAATGTATATCGAATCTTTTCTATTCCAACCACAGAATAATACACGGATAATGTGTAAAAACAAGTTTCTGTTGAACTAAGGATCACAGAAGACATAAACCCAGCCAAAGAATCCGGCCCGGAAGTTTTATAAATATCAAGCAGGAATCCAGTTGCAGCGGAAGAAGAAAAAAGTTTTGCAAAGATCACGGGTAAAACTTCTTTAGGAATCTTTAATAGTTTTCCCATAGGAGTCAGAAAACGAACGATCAGATCCAAGGCTCCAGAAGAACGAAAGATCTGAATCGCAAAAAACAAAGCGATCAGAGTTGGGGCAATCTCAAGAACAATTTTAAATCCATCCATGACACCTTCAAGAAAAGGGGTATAGATATCCTTACGCTTTAGGGTTCCATATAAAACAAGTGTAAATATGAATAAAGGAATGACAAGATTTGCAAGAAATGTGATCATCGTTTTCGGTCCTTCCATTTGATATAGATAACAGCAACGATCGTGGAACCTAAAGTAGCGATAAGTCCTGGAATTAAGATCTTAGACGGATTGACAGAGCCATATTGGCTTCGGTAGGCAATGATATTGATCGGAATCAATTGCAGAGATGATATATTAAGAATTAGGAACGAACACATTTCATTTGTTGCGGTGTTTTTGTCAGGGTTATCTTTTTGTAATTCTTCCATAGCTTTTAATCCGGAAGGAGTTGCAGCCCAACCAAGACCTAATATATTTGCGACAATATTTGTACTGATATATTCTTTCGCTTTTTGATTTTTCAGATTTGGAAATAAAAAAGTCAGAAAAGGGGTTAACAGCTTTTGAAGTTGTGTAGTAATTCCAAGAGACAGAGCAATGTTCATGAGTCCAGACCATAACCCAACAATTCCAAACATTAGAATACAGAGTTCCACAGCCTCTTTGGAAGAAGAAAGAATGGTATCAGAAAGTGTTGTGATCTTTCCATTAAAACTGCTGACAATGAGTCCTGCAAGGATCATAAAACACCAGATTTTATTCATCATAAAATATACCCCAAAACCCCTTTATCATAAGATATTCAAAAAAATGAAAAAAATTCAAAAAAACACTTGCAATTTATAAAAAGTGGTGGTATAGTATTACTTGTCGCTGAGGAAAACACAACACAGCGAACAAGATATGCGGGTGTAGTTCAATGGTAGAACTCCAGCCTTCCAAGCTGATCACGTGGGTTCGATTCCCATCACCCGCTTGGTGTTTATTTAAGGATATATTCGAGAGGATATATCCTTTTTTTCATTTTACAGGAAAGAACTATAAACAATAGTAAGATATGAGGGAGAATATGATAGAAGAAGAAAAGAATCAGTTTGCAGTTCTGATCGATGCAGATAATATCAGTCCTAAATACGCACCGATCATTTTTCAGGAGCTGGAAGCCTACGGATTTCCGTCTTGTCGAAGAATTTATGGGAACTGGTCCAAAGCAAATGGATGGAATGAAGAGTTGTTATTAGAATATTCTATTATTCCTGTGCAACAATTTTCTTATACTTCAGGTAAAAATGCAACAGACATGGCAATGGTCATTGATGCAATGGATCTGTTATATGGAAAGAAAGTAGACGGATTCTGCATTGTTACGAGTGACAGTGATTTTACAAGACTTGCAATGAGACTTCGAGAAGAACATATGTATGTGATCGGAATGGGAGAATCAAAGACACCTGTGGCACTGACAAGAGCATGTAATAAATTTATCCATCTAAATCTGATTTATGAAGCGGACAGAGGTAAAGAAGAGGATATGGAAAGTGATGAAATAGAGAATGTTACATCACTGGATGAGATTTCATATACGATTGCAGATATTATCAGTGAAAATGGAAATGCACCAGTAGATTTAGGGAAGATTGGAAATCGATTAAATGCAAAATATTCAGATTTTGATGTGCGAAATTATGGATATACAAAGCTGAGTGTTTTAATTGATGAAGAGATGGATAATTTTATGCTTGTGCAGGAAGATACAAACTGTTATGTTGAATTTAAAGAACTGACAAGCAGAGAAACGATTGAAGAAGAAGTAATCCATTTTGTAAAGAAAAATGGTGGATCTTTAGATAATCTTTCTGCGGTAACGTTAGAATTAAAAGATAAACACAGCGGATTTAATATCAAAGACTATGGTTACAGCCGTATGTCAAGTTTCTTACGAAGCATCCGTTGTCTTACGGTCAACGGAAATACAGTCAGATTAAAGAAACGAAGAGAAAAGGGAGAGAGACGATGATATTTGATACACATGCACATTATGATGACAAACAGTTTGATCAAGACAGAGAAGAATTGTTAGCATCTATGAAGGACAATGGAATCGGAACGATCGTTGATGTAGGATCGAATATGGAAACGTCTACATGGATCGTAGAAGCAGTGACACGATATCCGATGATGTATGGAGCAGTCGGCGTTCATCCAAGTGATACGGCAGAGTTGAAAGAGTCAGATATCGATACACTAAAGAAATATGCAGCAATGGATCGAATTCTTGCGATCGGAGAGATCGGGCTTGATTATTACTGGGATGAACCAGAACGCAGCATTCAGAAGAAATGGTTTGAAGCACAGATCGAACTTGCAAGAGATGTAAAATTACCGATCATTATTCATAGCAGGGACGCAGCAAAGGATACTTATGATATAATGAAAGCGTTACATGCAGAAGAAATCGGCGGGGTGGTTCACTGTTTTTCTTATTCAAAAGAGATGGCAAGGCAATTCCTTGATATGGGATTTTATATTGGAATCGGTGGCGTTGTAACATTTAAGAATGCAAAGACATTAAAGGAAGTTGCAGCTTATACACCGTTAGACAGAATCGTATTAGAGACAGACTGCCCATATCTGTCACCAGAACCCAATAGAGGCAAGAGAAATTCTTCACTAAATTTAAATTATGTAGCAGAAGCGCTCAGTCAGATCAAAGGGATCAACAAGGAAGAACTGATCGCAGTCACTGAAGAAAATGCAAGACAATTGTATCGTATGAAAGAGGTATAAAGAGTGAAACTTGGAAATCCAAAAAATACAATAGAAGTAATTCAGAAATATGATTTTGATTTTCAGAAAAAGTTTGGACAGAACTTTCTGATTGATGAACGTGTTCTTGAGAAGATTATTTCTGCAGCAGAAGTGAACAAAGATGATTTCGTGTTAGAGATCGGACCAGGAATTGGAACAATGACACAGTATCTTGCAGAAAATGCGAGAGAGGTCATGGCAGTTGAGATTGATAAGAATCTGATTCCGATTCTTTCAGACACATTAAGTGCATATGATAACGTGTCCATTTTGAATGCAGATATTTTGAAAGTCGATATTGCAAAGATCGTAGAAGAGAAAAATGGTGGGAAACCAGTGAAGGTTGTGGCGAATCTCCCATATTACATTACAACCCCGATCATCATGGGATTGTTTGAAAGTCATGTGCCGATCGACAGTATTACTGTCATGGTACAGAAAGAAGTTGCAGACCGTATGCAGTCAGGTCCGGGAACAAAAGACTATGGTGCATTATCACTCGCAGTGCAGTACTATGCAGAACCATATGTGGTAGCAAATGTGCCGCCAAACTGCTTTATGCCAAGACCAAAAGTTGGATCTGCAGTCATCCGTCTTACGAAATACAAAGACGCACCGATCAAGGTTACAAATGAGAAATTATTATTCCAGTTAATTCGTGCATCTTTTAACCAGAGAAGAAAAACTCTCCAGAATGGAATTAAAAATTTCGGAGGCTTAAACTTCTCCAAAGAACAGGTAGCACAGGCATTAGAAGAGATGGAATTACCTGCATCTGTTCGTGGAGAAGCATTAACCTTAGAACAGTTTGCACAGTTAAGTAACATCTTAGACCGGTAAGATAAAATAACCAAAATTTCCAGTTTTATGTGGTTTTAGCGGCACCGTGATAAAAGTCTTAAAACCAAATAAACGGGAGATAAAAGCTTTTTCGTTATCAAAGATTCCAGGAATTCCAAGATAACGTTGGCCGCTGTCTTGATCTTTCGCGAGCATTAAGTGGCCGAAATTCCCATAATTTAAAAGGAGAAAACCATTTGTCTTTATGTTGTCATCAAGATCAGGAATCTGATCAAGATCTTCTAGTCCGATCTTAATGCTAGGATCAAGGCTATAAGAAGGAGGCATGGGCAAGGTGGGATACTCCTTCCAGTCGAAGTCCTTTGGTGGATTTGGATGTGTGAATTTTTTCGCATCCTTTTCTAATTGAAGGGCTTCAATGTATTCTGAGAGACTGGATGTAGGAGAAGCTTCAGTTTCAGAAAGTGTTTCGGTTTCAGGCGAAGGTTCTGGAGGTACCGTTTTTTCAGTATTCTCATTTTTATTTTCAGCAGACTCCGCAGGTACAAAACTTCGTATAATGATCGGATGATCTTTCCACTGCGATCCAAAGAAATGATCATTCGAATAATACAGCAAGAATCCATCCATTTTATCAAAATCATCGATCAAAGGATATGTGTTTTTAAATTCAATGATCGCATCATTTCGCTTGACCGTATCAAGATAAATTCCATTCATAGCACCCTGATGAAAATAATAAAAATAAATTTTGTATTCTAATGCCTGTTCATTTGTTTTTACATGGAAATAGACTCTCAGACGGTTTTGGCGTTTTTCTATTTTGGCAAAACCGACATTGGAACCCTTGATTCCATGGTGATATTCATACAGATAAGATACAATACGTTGATAATCTGACAATCGTGTACTCTCTTTTTGCTTCATTCTATGTTATAATAAAGAAAAATATGACATAGATATAAGGGGTAAGAGTAAGTGACACAAGAAGAAAAATACATGAAAGAAGCAATCAAACAAGCAAAGAAAGCGGCAGTGATTGGAGATGTTCCAATTGGATGTGTGATCGTTGAAGACGATAAGATCATTGCAAGAGCTTATAACCAGCGCAATAAGAAGAAGACAACATTGGCACATGCAGAACTTCTTGCGATTCAGAAAGCAAGTAAGAAAGTTAATGATTGGAGACTGGAAGATTGTACCATGTATATCACATTGGAACCATGCCAGATGTGCGCAGGAGCTATCGTACAGGCACGAATTCCAAAAGTTGTGATCGGAGCGATGAATCCAAAGGCGGGCTGTGCAGGATCTGTATTGAATATTTTACAGATTGACAAATTTAATCACCAAGTAGAGATAGAACGTGGTATATTAGAGGAAGAGTGCAGTCAGATGCTGTCTGATTTTTTTAAAGAATTAAGAAGAAGGAAGAAGGGGGACAAGGAACATGGAAAGGATTAAGAAGCTTATTGTAGTTATTTTATGTGTCGGCATGATAAGTTCTTTAAATATTTCTTTTATCTATGCCTCACAGTCTAATGGATATCATCCATTGAATATTAAGATTGAATCTCCAGATGTGCCCAAAATTGTAACGCCAAAGAGGAATGCCAGATCCTTGGATTCATATTACAGTTCATCAGAACTTGGACAGGTAACATCAGTGAAAGATCAGGGGAACACAGAATTATGCTGGGCGTTTGGGATTACATCGATGGGAGAGACTTCTCTGATCAAACAAGGAATCGCAAGTACGAATGTAGATTTTTCGGAGAAACATTTTGGATATTTTATGTACAATCGAAAAAACGATATATTAAATAATACCAAAGGGGACAAAACAAAAGTTTCAGGAGATTGGAGATATGCAGGCGGCAATTCACTGCTTGCAATGTTGTCGTTAACAGGATGGTATGGTCTTGCAAAAGAAAATATTGCACCATTTAATACAGGAAAATGGAGATTATCTGATTCTGTAGGACAAAAAGACAGTGCAATTCTGAAGAATGGATTTTTCCTTGGAGATACACCGCAAGCAGCGGTAGTAAAATCCTATATCATAGGATATGGTTCCGTAGTTATGGCGTACCATGCACCCGAAGAGACATGGGAAGAAACAGCCTATTACGGAAAGAATCATGAGGCATACAACTGCAATAGTGCCAGACAGACAGCAAATCATATTGTTGCGATCGTTGGATGGGATGATAGTTATAGCAGAGATAATTTTAACAGTGGATCCAGACCGTCCAGAGATGGAGCATGGATCGTAAAAAACAGTTGGGGAAATCAAGAAGGAAGTAACGGATATACCTATATTTCTTATGAAGATAAATCTCTTTGTGAATTTGTTGCAGGGCAATTTGTGAAAGCCTCAGAGTATAAATACAATTATTTCTATGATGGTTCAGCGAATCCTGGAATTTTAAAACTGAAAAAAGGACAAAAGTTCGCAAATGTATTTACAGCGAAAAAAGGAAGTGCAAAGAAGAAAGAACTGATCAAAGCAGTGAATCTGGTAACTTGGTCGGCAAACGTCAAATACAGTATACAGATTTATAGAAATCCTAAAGATGGAAGACCAACAAGTGGAACAAAGATGTTAAAACGTCCGGTAACAGGAACGATCAGAGAGGCCGGAACGCATACGATCGATCTTTCAAGAAAAGCAGAGGTTCTGAGAGGAGACAAGTTTGCAGTTGTAGTAAAATTAAGATCTTCTAGTAAGATTGGTTTTGATGAAAATGATGATTATCACTGGGTATCTTTTGTTAATAAAACAAAAAAAGGACAGAGTTATCTTTATGATCATAGAAAATGGAATGATCTGAACCCAGATCATGCAACGATGCGTTTAAAGGCATATACAGTAATGCAGCCAGTAAACAAGATTCATTTGAGATATTGTAAGGCGGATTCTAAAAATAAGAATCCAAAGGGAATCGTATTATATTACAAAGGAAAGCATTTAAAAAAGAATAAAGATTACAAGATCGTCAAAAAAGAAGGTCACAAATATGTGATCGTAAAAGGAAGAGGAAGATATCGGGGAACGAAAAAAATTTATCTAAAAACCAAATAAGAATAACTATTGACCAAAAGAAAAGTATTTAGTATAATCAAATATGCATCTTGCAAAAGATGCCAAAGATAATCAAGTCATAAAGCTTCCGTGCTAGCCGGGGAGGTAGCGGCACCCTATTTCTGCAATCCGCTATAGCAGAGGTGATGGTTTGCTTCGGGCTGTTTTCTGTAGAGCTGCCCTCTACAAGTGGCGTTGATATCTGGGTCTCACGCAATAGGAATCCATGAACCGTGTCAGGTTGGGAACAAAGCAGCACTAAGTGGAACCTTCTATGTGCCGTGAGGGTGCCTGGGTTGAGTTAACTATAGAGGTAACGTCTGTGGAAGATAGCACAACGCATTCCGCACGGATTTTTTTTACCCATTTTTAGGTATTTAAGAACTTACTACTCGGATTGTATGCTATTGAATACAAAGTGAAACAGTGATAGAATAGGAATAGCAAACATGGTAAGGAGTGAGACATATGAGAGAATTAGAATTACCTGATGTACAAGATGTAATGCTTGAATACCGAAAGATCAAATTATTATATCGTTCTGCATTAAAAGAGATCGGAACGAAATTAGAGATATTAAATGATGAGTTTAAACTTGTGCACCAGTACAATCCGATTGAACATATCGAATCAAGATTAAAAACAGATGAGAGCATCACAAGAAAGCTGATACGTAAAGGAAAAGAGATCACAGTAGAGAATATCCAGAAATATATTGACGATATCGCTGGGGTCAGGGTTATTTGTTCTTTTACACCAGACATTTATCGAATCGTAGATATGATCTCATCACAAGATGATATAGAAGTCCTAAAGACAAAGGATTATATGTTGAATCCCAAGGTCAATGGATACAGAAGCTATCATCTGATCGTAAGAGTACCAATCTTTTTATCTGACAGAGTGGTACCTACCAAAGTAGAGATTCAGATCAGAACGGTTGCAATGGACTTTTGGGCATCTCTGGAGCATAAGATTTATTATAAATACGAGGGCAATACACCAGAATACATTAAGAAAGAATTGAAGGAGTGTGCAGATCTTGTGACGTTTTTAGACAGCAAGATGTTGGCGATCAATGAAGAAGTGAGAAGTATTCGGGAAGAAAATAAAGAATAGGACATGCAATATTTTCTCTAAATGATCATAAGATATGATTGATAGAGAAAAAGGAGCAGGAAGATGGCAGACAGAGATGGTTTAGGAGATCTTCCATTATTTGATACTGAAGTAAGACCAGTCAGAGAATTTGTAGCACAGGAACAGAGGCAGGAAGACGATTATCAGTATATTACGAGAATGTATTCTGCACTGGCCAGACAGATTCTGGATCTGATCGAAGATATTTGTGATCAGATGGAATACGAGGGCAGCAGGATGTTTGATGAATATATGGATCGAACGATGCTGCTTGCTATGGTGGATAAGATTTATGATAAGATCGATCATCAAGAGAAGCAAGATTGTCAGAAGAAAGAACAGTTATTATATCAGATGATCCTTTCGCTGCTTGGAGGAGAGATTTATCATAGAAGATGCCGTTATCGAAGAAAACGAAATATGTTTAAAGCATAAAAAGAAAGAGCCGGGAGAAATCCTGGTTTTTTCTTGTCTCATAGGGAATCACTATGAAATCCGCTGTAAAATGAAAAACATACATCTTAAACATTTCTTAAAAAGGTTGTATTCATATACAAAAACGGATAAAATGTACATTATAAGGCTTCACGGAATTAGGAAAAGGAGAAAGTAATGAAGCAAAGTAAAGTGATACAAATTTCAGTATTTGGAATTCTATTTTTAATTTCATTATTTATCTGGAATTATATGTTAGTTGGAAGAAATAACAAAGGGGTTACAGAAACTAGTCAAGCAACAATCCCTTTATTAACAGTGTCTGCAGATGGAAAGAATATTAACCAGTTGCATGGGTATCAGGGAAGTGTTGATGCATCCTTGATCCGTGACAGTATCACACCAATTTATGAGAATGAAGTAAAAGTAATGCTGACATATGCAAAATCTGACGTCAGTGTCGTGTCATATAAGATTTATGATACAGATAATAAAACAATCCTTGGAAATGGTGATACAGCATTTCATAAAGTCAAAGGAAAAAAGACGGCAAACATTAAGATTAAAGAACGTCTGGAAAATGGAAAAACATATCTAATGGAATTGTCAGTGAAACAAAATGACAAAACGATCCGTTATTTTACACGTGTGATTTATGGAACTAGTTTTCATTTAAAAGAATGTCTGGATTTTGCACAGAAATTCCATGATGCAGCATTGACAGAAGGTAATACAGAGTTTATCAGTCAGTATTTAGAAACGGCAGAGGGAACAACATCGAATAATCTGGCGAATGTTGACTTGAAATCGACACAGGAAGCGGTATCTTATGCAACATTAAAACCACAGGTTGAAAGTGTATATCCTGCAACCGTAAAAGAAATTTCTGAAAATGTAACGTCACTGGAGCTGAGATATATTCTTTCAGCAGAGAATACGGATGGAACAAAACAGTATTATCAGGCAACAGAATATTTCAGGGTTCGATATGCAAAGGACAGAATGTATCTGTTAAATTATGAACGTAATATGGAAGCATATATGCGATACGATACGATCGATCGTAGTAATAATCGTATTTTATTGGGAATCGGAAGCAGTCAGAAACAGTTGATCAGTAAAAATGGCGGAAAGAAAGCAGCATTCGTTGTCCAAGATGAATTGTGGTATTATGACTATCAGAAGTCCAACATGCACAAAGTATTTTCTTTTGAAGGAGAAGATTATCGTGACAGTCGCAACAACTATCAAAAGCATGCGATTCAGATTATGAAGATGAAGAATAATGGAGATATAGCATTCTTGGTTTATGGATATATGAATCGAGGAAAACATGAAGGAGAGAATGGTATTTCTGTTTATCAGTATACTGCGTCAGACCAGAAGATTGAGGAACTAGGCTTTATCCCAACACAGATTCAGTATGATATGATGAAAAATGACATTAAAAAAGGTGCATTTTTAAGTGGTAGCGGACAGTTTTATTTCTATTTGGATGGAGCGGTTTATCAGGTAGATCTTGACTCTGGAAAGAGTAAGATTCTGGCAAAGAACATTACAGATGATATGACAGTTATCTCTGAGAATGGAATGCTTGCATTGAATCAGTCAAAGAATAAGATGAAAGTTGTGGATCTTTCCACACAGAAAACAGAAGTGATCACATGTAAAGATGATCAGGTACTGCGTCCAATTGGATTCATAGAGAAAGATTTTATCTATGGAGTTGGAAATAAAAAAGAAGTTGTAAGGAATAAAGATGGTTCTTATATGTATCCATTGACAAATGTATATATAAGAAACAATAAAAAGATTGTAAAAGAGTATGGAGAAGATGGTACTTATATTACGAACACAAGTGTAGACGGAACAACGATCGCATTGACACATTCTAAGAAGAGTGGAAATGGATATAAGAAGATCAATGTAAGTTATATTCGTTACAAAGATAAACAGGAGAGTAAGGCAGTTTTAGAGTATGGGTATACAGGAACAAGATTGAATCAGTTATATCTTGCATTCCCGGATGATGTTTATATTCAGACAAGACCAAACTATCTTTCTACAAATGTTGAGGAACAGGAAGATGAGATAAAGATCAAATTTGCTGTAAATGATAATAAATATAGGGATGCATTTGTCTATACAGGCGGTAAGTTGTCAGGAATTTACAGTAATCTGAAAGAAGCTATCAAGGTCGCCAAGCAAGGTGGTGGAGTAGTTGTAAATTATCATCAGATGTATCTGTGGGAGAAAGGTGTTGCACAGAATTATGGAAAAGGATCTAATATCCCGATGATCAAAGCAAAGAATAAAGATGAGACAGATATTGCATGTATTCTGATGATGGCAAGATCAGAAGGAATTAAGATTTCCTATGATAAGATCAAGAAGATGTCAGGCAGCACATATGATAAATTATTTAAAGTGTTCAATAAGCGTGCAGTTAATTATTCTGACTGCAGCATGGATGATCTTGTTTATGCAATAAGTAAGGGAAGATCTTTTATGGCACAGAGAAAGAATGGCACATATGTATTGGTGATGAGTTATAATCAGAGGGATTTAAGATATTATGATCCGACAAATGGAAAGTCTGTAAAAGCAAATCGCAAGAAGCTTGAGAGTGAATTTAAACAGGCGGGAAGCGTATATTACGGATATGCCAATTAGATTTTGTCTTTAGAGTGCGAACTATGTCGAGACAAAAATTTTAGTTATGATATATTTTATGTTAAAATTAAGATATATATCTGGAGATGATCCGGAAAATGAGAACAGTAAAAACAAACGAAAGGTGAAAGGAATATGGCTGAAGAAACAAAGGAAACAAAAAAGATTATTCCCGAAAGCAAGAAAAAGCATAAAAAGAAACATAAAAAGAAAAAAGTTCTTTTGAAAGTTTCTGTTGTCTTTTTGTTGTTGGTCGTAATCGGCTGGTTTACTTTTGGGGCAAAGGTTATGAAGCTTAGAAGTGAAGCCAAGAAACTCGTTGCTCAGTCGAGTGAGGAGACATTTAAGGCATCACAGACAAGTATTGTATATGACACCAACGGAAAACAGTTACTGAAGTTTAAAGGTGAAAAAGATGTATATTATCTGAAGTACAAGGAGCTTCCGGTTTATGTCATAGCTGCAGTAATTTCTGTCGAAGACAAGAATTTCTATAAACACAGCGGTGTGGATTACAAAGGAATCTCAAGAGCTGCAGTAAGTTATGTGGTACACAAAGGAAGGATCACACAGGGGGGAAGTACTCTGACGCAGCAGCTTGCGAAGACTGTCTTTTTGAATCGTCAGAAGACATGGAAGAGAAAAGTTAAAGAGATCTTTATGGCAGTAGAATTAGAGAGGAAATACTCCAAGGAGCAGATCCTTGAGTTCTATCTGAACAATGTTTATTATGCGAATGGTTATTATGGAATTCAGGCAGCAAGCCAAGGATATTTCCGTAAGGATGCGAAAAATCTGACAATGTCAGAAGCAGCATTTTTATCTGCGATTCCAAATAATCCAACAATCTATGATCCACGTACAAACAAAGAAAATACGATCAAGCGTAGAAATAAGATTCTAAAGGATATGTACGAGCAGAAACTGATCCGTAAAGACCAGTATGAAGAAGCAATCAATGAAGAGATTAACGTAAAGAGTGCGCAGAAGAGTAAGACAGAGAAGAAGAATTACGTAGAAACATATGTCATTCATTGTGCGACAAAAGAGATTATGAAACAGAAGGGATTTGAATTCAAATATGATTTCAGTTCGACTTCTGAGAAGGAAAAATATCAGGAAGAATATGATAAGATGTATGCAGAGTGTAAGAGGACCTTATACAGTGCAGGATATCATATTTATACATCCATTGATCCAGATGTCCAGAAACAACTGCAGAGCAGTGTAGACAATGCATTGTCTGGATATACAGAGAAAGATAAGAATGGCATTTATAAGACACAGGCATCTGGAACATGTATTGATAATGATACTGGAAAGGTTGTAGCGATCGTCGGTGGACGTGAACAGAAGAATATCGGTTATACATTAAACCGTGCGTTCCAGAGTCCAAGACAGCCAGGTAGTGCGATCAAGCCATTGCTTGTATATGCACCAGCTTTAGAACATGGATGGTCTGCAGGATCAACGGTGAATGATTCGCCGATGTCAACGAAAGATAAGAATCGTGTAAGAAACTCTCATGGTTCTTATTCTGGACAGATCTCACTTCGAAGAGCCGTTCAGAAATCAAGTAACGTTGCAACAATGCGGATCTATGAGCAGTTGACACCAAAGACCTGTTTAAAATATCTGGAAGAGATGAATTTTAAATATCTAACAGATTCTGATTATAAGTATTATACGACATGTATTGGTGGTTTCACGAAAGGAACAACATCAGAAGAGATGGCAGCGGGATATGCTACATTGAAGAACGATGGTGTGTATAGAGAACCAACGTGTATTTCTAAGATCACAACTTCTGCCTGAATAAAGATGGATGGTTTTGTGGATACACACCTTACTATACAACAGCAGTATGGGTAGGAAGAGATGATAACAGGATTATGGAATCGTTAAGTGGAGCATCTTATCCAAAATCCATCTGGAGTAATTTCATGAATGCGATTCATTCAGAATACTCTTCTACAGATTCTATGGGTGGAAGTTATACAGATTATCAGGGAGAGACTACACAGCAGACAGGAACACAGGCAACAACAGCGACAGAGAGCAGCACAAAGGGCACAGAAGCAACTACAGCAGCACCTACGACAGCAGCTCCTACAACGGCAGCGCCTACAACAGCGGCTCCTACAACGGCAGCACAACAGACAGAAGAACAGCCAGCAGAGAATCAGTAAAAAGAATATTGAGATAATTAAAAATCACAGGTAATTCAATACCTGTGATTTTTGTGTATAAGAAAATTCTGCAAAAAAAAGACTCCGCCATAAGACGAAGTCTTTATCTATATATTACATATTCTTTTTTTCAAGATATTCTTTGATACGTTCTGTTGGGTTTAACAGATCACTGATTGATGCATCATGATTTAATGTATCAATTAATAGTGCAACGTATTTGGATACGTCAGAAGATGCATACCAGTCACGAGATAATAATTCAGGTGTCTGATAAGTAAGATTAGTTGTGATAACCTTCTCAATAATACCTTCTTCAACTGCACGGTCAAATACTTCTAATCCGTTTGTAAATAAACCAAATGTAGATAAGCAGAATACACGACGGGCATTTCTGCGTTTTAATTCTTTGGCTACGTCGATCATACTTTCTCCAGAAGAGATCATGTCGTCGATGATCAGAACATCCTTACCATCTAAGGAGTCACCAAGGAATTCATGTGCAACGATAGGATTACGTCCGTCAATGACAGTAGAATAGTCACGGCGTTTGTAGAACATACCAACATCAACACCAACAACGTTTGCCATGTAGATCGCACGCTGCATAGCACCTTCATCTGGGCTGATAACCATTAAGTGGTCGTTGTCAAAGTGAACATCATCACACTGTTCAACTAATGATTTTACAAACTGATAAGTAGGCTGGATGTTATCAAATCCACTGATAGGGATTGCATTCTGTACACGAGGGTCATGTGCATCGAAAGTCAGGATATTATCAACACCAAGGCTGATCAGTTCCTGAAGCATAACTGCACAGTCTAAAGATTCACGTGTACTTCTCTTATGCTGACGGCTTTCATATAAGAAAGGCATGATAACATTAACACTCTTAGCCTTTCCAGCGGAAGCACTGATGATACGTTTTAAGTCAGCATAGTGATCGTCTGGAGACATGTGGTTTACACGTCCGCTTAAAGAGTAAGTTACGCTGTAGTTTAATACATCAACAATAATGTATAAATCCATGTCACGAACAGATTCGCGAATGATACCTTTAGCTTCTCCAGAACCAAAACGTGGGCAACTGGCATCTAAAAGATAAGTATCTCTTAAATATCCATCACAGGCAACAGAGTCTTTGAAATCTTTGTAAGTTTCAGATCTCCACTGGATGATATAGTTGTCGATTGTTTTTCCAAGTTCTTTGCATCCTTCAAGGGCAATGATTCCAAGTTTACCGTCTGGAATCTTAGTAAAGTTACGGTCAGATCGTCTCATGATACTATCTCCTTCGTATATTGTTCTATAGTTTTTTATAACATTATAAATAAGTTACGTCAAGTTCGATTTTTTGAAACGGATATCATCTCCATAGATTTTCTGCCATGAATAATTCTCAATGATCCTTGAAAAAATTCGTTCAGAATAAGTATTTCTGAATTCTTGCAGAGATAAATTTGTGGATATGATCGTTGATCTTTCCTGGATCAATCGTTCATTCAAACATTGAAATAACTGTGAGATCACAAATTTATTGATCATCTCAGTTCCAAGGTCATCGATGATCAATAGATCGCATTGAAAGATCAGGTTAGCAGATGTTTCCTGTTCCATATCCTTTCCTTTGCCAAAGGTATGCTTTGCCAAAGTATCAAACAGCTGGAAAGCTGTCATATAGACGCAGGTAAAACCGCGGTCCATGATTTCCTTTGCAATACAATGACTTAAGAAAGTCTTCCCAACACCAGTGGAACCCTGAAATAAAATGTTGTCATGATTTGGAAATCTGGAAATAAAGGTTTTACAGTGTTCCACGACTTTCTGGATGTTACGTCTAGGGCTTGGAAGACCTTGCTTGGTCATCTGGTCGGAATAATAATCTTCCCGGAAGGTCTGAAAATTCTCCCGTGCTAAAATCTTAGCCATATTAGAACCGGAATACAGGTGATCGATCATCGCCTGATGAAAGCAGGAACATTGTTCCTGTCCAATATATCCGGTGTCCTTACACTTCTTACAATAGTAGATCGGTTCCAGATAATCAGAAGAATATCCGGCTTCTTTTAAGAGAGCCTGTTTCTGGCTGATCAGCACCTGATTCTTTATACGGTATTCTTCTCTCAAAGCAGGATCATCCCGGACGATCAGCTGCTTTCCGAGAGAAATAGAATTGGCAGTGATCTGCCGGTCAAGTTCTTTAATCTCTGGAATTGTTGTGTATATATCTTTCTTGCGCTGTTCATGGAGACGGTAATTAGAAAGCCGTCTTTCCTCATACTGGCGCATGATATCCTGATAATCGTTATTTGATAATGACATAAGTTAGTTCTCCATGAGTTCATCCGCGAACTGTTTCTGTAAAAGCTGTTGCTCTAACGCATCAAAATCATAATCACGCTGCGTAAAGTTATGCATATTGCTCTGGTTGTTATTGTTAGCGAAAGTCTTTGGTGCTTTCTGCCGGATATGGAAGTTCTTCGCATCTTCCAATGTTACGATGTGGTTATCTTTCCAGTGCTTTAAGATCGTATCTGCATATGGAAAACTAGGTTTGTTGATCGCATTGATCGTACGATTACAAGCTTCAATGATCAGTGCAAGATCAAAACCATCAGTTTCAAGCCATCGTTTCATATATTCTTCCTGAACAGGGGCTGGATTCTGATTTAATCCAAATGCACGCATGATAGAATAATATTCCTTACGAAAATTCTTGCTGTATGCTTTCGCTTCTTCAGGAGTTTTGATATTTGCTTCGTACCAGTTGATCGCTACAGACTGCATATAACGGAAACTCTTCTTACCATTTGATACACAATGCTCTACAAGATATTCGATCAATTCACATGACATTCTAAGATCTTCATACATGTAAAGTAAAGTGTTCATATCCGTACAAGTTAATGGCTTTCCTAAGAACATCTCACATACGTAGAGAAGATAAGAAAAACGCTCATCTTCGCTCTTACGCTGAAGTTCTGCAGGAGAAAGCGTCTTCATGGCAGGAATCGGTTCAGCACCAGTGATCGTCTGATCCTTCACAGTAGTCTTAGAAGCTGCTGAAGAAGTAGCTTGGGCTGTGTCTTCTTGTTTTGTAGTCTGTGCAGGAGAATGTGGATTGCCACTGACAGGGAGAAGCTCTATAAAACTGATCTCGCCGTCTTTAAGCTCCATGCGTAAGAGGGATTCTTTCTCCCAGTATTTTAACGCACGAGTAACATCACGCTCCGTAAGTTCCAGTACATCTGCAAGACAAGGAATGCTGAAGTTTGCACCGTCAGAAACCATACGCAGAAGATAAATATACACTTTGATGTATTCACCGTTCGCACGGATCATATAATTATCAACAAATGCGTTTGGAAGCAGCGTTCCACCGGTTGGATATGTGGTTGTTACTTTAATGTAATTCATGGCAATCTCTCCTTCTTTTATTATCGTTAATCTGACTATAACGCAGATTGGAGAAATTGTAAATACCAGGGAAATCCACACCCTGATTGTGTACAAGTCTGTGGATAATGTGGATAATGTGGACAAAAATCGTAAAACAATGGAAATAAGCCATTTACATAGATTTTACAATTGTGGAAAAGGACAAAAGAAATCCACAGATTTGTTTATCAACAATTGTGTACAAGTCTGTGGATAATGTGGATAACTATCTATTTACGAGCGAATTTCCGATAGAATCGACGTTTCCGGCCCCCATAGTTATCAACAGATCATTTTTTTTGCAATTTTTTAAAATAAATTTTTCAATGTCATCAAATTCCTTAATATAGTGTACATCTACATCATAATCAGCCATGCGGTCCACGATATCTTTGGAACTTACGATACCAGTATCTTTTTCTCTGGCAGCATAGATGTCAGTGACGATCACGTGGTCACAGAGACTTAATGCCTTTGCAAAGTCATCAAGGAATGCAATTGTTCTGGAATAAGTATGAGGCTGGAATACACACCATAATTCGTTATGTGGATAATTCTTAGCAGATTCCAGAGTTGCACGGATCTCTGTTGGATGATGCGCATAGTCATCAACAACGGTGAAGTCGTTGCATGTGCCTTTTAGTTCAAAACGACGTTTGGCGCCAGTGAATCCAAGAAGTCCTTTCTTCATTGTATCAACATCAATGCCGATACGTTTTGCAGCAGCAATGGCAGCCAGTGCATTCTTCACGTTATGTTCTCCGTTGACATTTAACTGGATATGGTCAATAAATTCTCCTTTATAGTAATAATCGAAATGAGCATGTCCAAATGCATCATACCCGATGTTCTTTGCACAATAGTCATAAGAATCATTTTCTAATCCAAAAGTTGCATATTCTGCCTTTAATCCGTCCACAATATAATCAATGTTCTCAATTTCACCGTTGATGATCAGATAACCATAATCAGGAAGTTTGTGGGCAAATTCACGGAAAGAATGGCGGATATCATCAAGATCCTTAAAGAAGTCCATGTGATCTTCTTCAATATTGAGGATAATACTGATCTTAGGGAAGAATTCTAAGAAACTGTTTGTGTATTCACATGCTTCAGTTACGAATGTCTCGGAATGTCCGACACGGATATTCCCATTGATCGCATCAAGAATTCCACCAACGCTGATCGTAGGATCTGTGTTACCAGCAAGTAAAATATAAGATAACATAGAAGTTGTTGTTGTCTTACCGTGAGTTCCAGATACGGCGATCGCATTCTGATAATTATGCATCATCTGACCAAGCAGTGTAGCACGTTTCATGACAGGAATGTTACGGCGGATGGCTTCTTTATATTCTTCGTTGGTATCGAAGTTGATCGCTGCTGTGTATACAACAAGATCGATATCATCTGTAATGTTATCAGCAGTCTGGCTGAGATAAACCTTTGCGCCTTTATCTTCTAAGTGTTTGATGATATCGGAAGTATGGATATCGGATCCAGAAATCGAAAAGCCCTCTTTGATAAGGATCTCAGCAAGACCGCTCATGCTGATTCCTCCGATCCCCATAAAATGAATATGAATTGGTTTATTAAAATCTATCTGATACATTTTCATGTGCCCTTTCTTTCAATCGTTGATATAGTTTCATTGTTTTCCTTATTATAAGTCACCGCAACTAATCTTGCAAGACGGAGATTAAATTGGAAAATATTATATGTACTATAAAAATATGGAGAAAAAAGTAGTAAAATGTCATAATAAAAAAGCTGATAAAAAACAAGTTTTTGTTCACATTTGCTGAAAATAGTGTTATAATAAAAATTAGCATATACGGTCTAAGAGAAAGAAGAAGTTACCAGAGCCTGACCGGAGAGCGAATTTTAGCTATATTATTAGAAACTAGGAGGATGACAACATGCAAATAACTGATGTACGTATTAGAAAAGTGGCCAAAGAAGGTAAGATGAAAGCTGTTGTGTCAATCACAATCGATAATGAATTTGTGGTACATGATATTAAAGTAATCGAAGGGGAGAAAGGTCTGTTTATTGCAATGCCAAGCCGAAAAGCTGCAGATGGTGAATATAGAGACATTGCACATCCGATCAATTCAGATACAAGAAATATGATCCAGACTTTAATTTTAGAACAATATGAAGCAATGAATCTGGGGGATATTGACGCAACAGCGCCAGAAGTCTAAGATTAAGAGAATAACTTCTTCTTCAAAGTGTAGAAAAAGAATCGGGTATTGACCACCTGGTTCTTTTTTCTGTTATAATCAGAACTATAGTGTAAAAGATAGATCAGAACAAGGAGGTTTGATGGATGGAATTTCAGATCGGAGATATTGTCAAATTAAAAAAAGCACATCCTTGCGGTATAAATGAATGGGAGATTCTGAGAGTGGGAATGGATTTTCGTTTAAAATGTGTTGGATGTGGCAGACAGGTGATGGTGCCAAGAAAGATGGTTGAAAAAAATTTTAGAGGATTTATAAAAAAAGCTTGCCAAGATTAGAAGTTTATGATAGAGTAATTATTCGTGGTATATAAAAATATCCTTGCTCTTTCACGAAGAAAGAGCCACTAGACCAAAAGGAGGTGCAAGTAATGATGAAATATGAATTAGCATTAGTTTTAAGTGCAAAGATCGAAGACGAAGAACGTGCAGCTATGGTTGAAAAAGTTCAGGCAATGATTACTACAGCAGGTGCTGCGATCACTAACGTCGATGAATGGGGTAAGAAACAGTTAGCTTACGAAATTCAGAAGATGAAAGAAGGATACTACTATTTCATCCAGTTCGAAGGCGAAACTACAGTTCCAGCAGAACTTGAAGAGAGACTTCGTATTGAGGAAACTGTATTACGTTTCTTATGCGTTAAACAGGATGCGTAATTAACAGGAGGGATCCGAATAATGAATAAAGTAGTATTAATGGGAAGATTGACAAGGGACCCTGATGTAAGATATTCACAAGGTGAGACACCTTTGGCAATCGCCAGATACACGTTAGCAGTAGATAGAAGATTCAAAAGAAACGGTGAACAGGATGCGGATTTTATTAACTGTGTGGCATTCGGACGCACAGCGGAATTTGCAGAGAAGTATCTAAAACAGGGTACTAAGATGGTTGTTTCTGGAAGAATCCAGACAGGTAGTTATACAAACCGTGATGGAGTTAAAGTTTACACAACAGAAGTTGTGATCGAAGAGCAGGATTTTGCAGAGAGCAAAGCTGCTGCAGCCCAGAACAGTAATATGGGAGTTTCACAGCCAAGCGCGCCACAGCCTAGTGCCGCAGCAAGCGATGGTTTTATGAATATTCCGGATGGTTTGGAAGAAGAATTACCATTTAGTTAAATAGGAGGTAGAAATCATGGCTTATACAAAAGGCGATTCTCCAATGAGAAGAAGAGGCGGACGTAGAAGAAGAAAAGTATGTGCATTCTGTACAGAAGCCGATGCTGTAATCGATTATAAAGATGTAGCAACATTAAAGAAATACGTATCTGAAAGAGGAAAAATCCTTCCAAGACGTATTACAGGAACATGTGCTAAACATCAGAGAGCTGTTACAGGAGCTATTAAGAGAGCTAGACATTTAGCTTTAATGCCATATACAGCTGAATAATTTTAAGCAGATAATGAAGAGTTATATTGTGACGTATGTTGCGGTATAGCTCTTTTTTTGTATCATAGAAATTCCGATGGAATCCCCTATGATACAAAAAGCCCTCCGGGCAAGATCGCACTGCGACAGACATGTCAAAATAATTAAGAAAATTGCGTAAATTGAACAAATATCTCGCTTTCGTTAAATATAATGTACAAATTCATGCAATTGAGTTATAATAAAGGATAATTGTAAGAATCAAATCAGGAGAAAAAAATGGACATTATGAAGAAAACAAAGATAGAACAGTATCTTCAAGGACCATTATGGGCATTGCTTATTCTGGTTTTTGTAGACATTGTGTTCTTTTTCTTGGATATTCGATGTGGAGTGATCTTAGCGGTCTCACTAGTCGTATTTTTAGTTTTTCAGATGATCATTTATTCCCGAAGCAAACAAGAGATCATCAAAGAATGTATGGATTTTATGTTTGAGCAGAGTCAGGTGCAGAATTATTTGTTGCAACAGCTTCCTGTTCCGTATGCACTGCTTGATGGGAATGGAATGATCATATGGTCAAATGATGCATTTCATAAAATTGTGGGAGAGAACCGAGGAAAGTCATTGCAACAGATTTTTCCGAATCTGAACCGTAATCTGCTTCCGTCGGATGTGATGCACTCTATTTCTCATATTGAATATAAAAAGAAATGCAAAGAGGGAGATAAGGAAAAAGAACAGACGCTATTCTATAAAGTAGAGATGAATCGTATTCGTGTAGAAGATTTCTCTGATGAGAATGATAATAGTTGTTCTAGACAGATGCTTAAGGACAACGATCTGATCGCAGTATATTTTTTTGATCAGACATTACTTAAGAAATATATGGAACAAAATGAGAATCAGAGAATGGTCATTGGTTTAATCTATATTGATAATTACGAAGAAATCCTTGATGATATTGATGCGGTGAAACGATCTATGCTGATCGCAGTGGCAGATCGTAAGATTAACAAATTTATTCAGAATGTCTCTGGGGTTGTGAAGAGAACAGAGAGAGATAAATATTTTGTTGTATTTGAACAGAAATATTTGGACAAGATCAAAGAAAACAAATTCTCGATTCTTGATGAGATCAAGACGATCAATCTTGGGAATTCTATGCATATGACATTAAGCATCAGTTTTGGAATTAATGGAAATACGTATCAGGAAAACTATGAAGCAGCCTGTGCAGGTATGGATCTGGCATTAGGACGTGGTGGTGATCAGGCAGTGATCAAGGATGGGGAAGATATTTCCTACTATGGTGGCAATTGTGAGGTTATGGAACGTACCACACGAGTCAAAGCACGAGTTAAAGCGCATGCGTTAAAAGAACTTCTTGAATCAAAGGAAAAGGTCGTGATCATGGCACATAAGATTCCGGATCCAGATGCGATCGGTGCAGCTGTTGGTCTGTACAGACTTGGACTTTCTCTGGGAAGAAAGGCACATATCGTTATGAACGAAGTAACGATCTCTGTCCGTGCGATGGTTGATGAATTAAATAAAAGTGGTATTTATGATGAAGATATGTTCATTGATAACGAACAAGCAATTGAGATCACAGATGAAAACACGTTATTGATCGTAGTGGATGTAAATCATGCAAATTATACAGAATGTGAACAGTTATTAAGTCAGACAAAGACAACGGTGATCTTAGATCATCATCGAAAGAATAAAGATATGATCAAGAATCCGGTACTTTCATATGTAGAGCCATATGCGTCTTCTACATGTGAATTGGTAGCAGAGATTCTTCAATATGTAGATTCAAAACCAAAGTTAGAGCCAATGGAAGCGAATGCCATGTATTATGGAATGCTTGTAGATACGGACAATTTTGTGAATAAAACAGGTGTCAGAACATTTGAGGCAGCGGCATATCTAAAGAGAAATGGAGCTGATCTTACAAAGGTAAGAAAGATGTCAAGAGAAAGCATGGAAACTTACAGGATCCGTGCGAAAGCGATCAGTGAAGCAGAGATCTTATATGGCAGGTTCGCGATCGCAACACTGGTAGGAATCGGTGTGGACAGCCCTACTGTTATTGGTGCACAGGTAGCGAATGAATTACTTGATATTGATGGAATTGAAGCATCTTTTGTATTAACAGGTGTTCATGAGAGAGTCTATATCAGTGCAAGATCGATCGATGAAGTGAATGTCCAGAAGATCATGGAAGAATTCGGTGGCGGCGGACATTTGACAGTTGCAGGTGCACAGCTTGTCGATGTATCATTAGAAGAAGCCAAGAATATTATTCATGAGACATTACGATATTTGATATCAAAAGGAGAGATATAAGCGATGAAAGTTATTTTATTAGAAGATGTAAAATCAGTTGGAAAAAAAGATGAAGTAGTAGAGGTTAACAACGGATATGCAAGAAATGTATTATTCCGCAAGAATTTAGCAATTGAAGCTACAAATAAAGCATTAAATGATCTAAAATTAAGAAAGGCAAATGATGATAAACTGGCTGCAGAAGCATTAGCAGATGCCAAAGTTTTAGCAAAAGAGATTGAAGAAAAACAATTGGTATTAAAGATGAAGGTTGGAGAAGGTGGAAGAACATTTGGATCTATTTCCACAAAAGAAATCGCAGCAGAAGCAAAGAAACAGTTAGGATATGATTTAGATAAGAAAAAAATGCATTGTGAACCAATCAAGAATCTTGGATTCCATGATGTTGCGATCAAAGTTCATCCACAGGTAACAGCAACATTAAGAGTTAAAGTAGAAGAAAAATAAGAGGGCATATTTATGGATGAAGCATTTATCAAGAAAGTGCAGCCGAACAGCCCGGAGGCAGAACAGTCTGTGATCGGTGCGATGATCATGGACAGGGATGCGATCGCAGATGTTATCGATATTGTGAATGCCGATGATTTCTATCAGAAGCAGAACGGCATCTTATTTGAAGCGATGACAGAATTATACCGGGAAGGAAAGCCGGTCGATCTGGTAACGCTTCAGAATAAATTAAAGAAAAAAGACGTGCCGGAATCTATGAAGAGTCTTGAATTTATCAGGGATCTTCTGGAAGTTGTTCCAACGTCAGCCAATGCCAAACAATATGCAACGATCGTCAGGGAAAAGGCAACACTTCGTAAATTGATCAAAGTTACAGAAGATATCACAACAGAATGTTATCTTGGTAAAGATGATGTGACAGAGATCTTGGATCACACAGAGAAGAATGTATTCGGACTTCTTCAGCAGGCAAGTGGAAGAGAAGAGTTTGTTCCAATTGACAAAGTTGTGTTAAATACACTGGATGCGATCGAAGAAGCGGCAAGTTCTGCTGGGCGAGTCACAGGTATTGCAACAGGATTTACAGATCTTGATTACAAATTATCTGGACTACATCCATCAGAACTGATCATCGTGGCGGCACGTCCTGCTATGGGTAAGACAGCATTTGTGTTGAATATCGCACAGAAAGCGGCAGTCAGGGATCACGTTCCAACAGCGATCTTTAGTCTGGAGATGTCGAAAGAACAGCTTGTAACCCGTATGATGGCGATGGAAGCGATGGTAGATTCACAATCTATCCGTACTGGTGATCTTCAGGAAACCGACTGGGAGAAGATCATGGAAAGTGCGGGAACGATCGGTCGTTCTCCATTGATCATTGATGATACACCAGGTATTACGATCGCAGAATTACGATCTAAGTGTCGTAGATACAAACAGATTCACGGACTGGACCTGATCATTATCGACTACCTGCAGTTGATGTCAGGTGGTAAGCGTTCTGAATCCAGACAGCAGGAGATTTCAGAGATCTCAAGATCGTTAAAAGCATTAGCAAGAGAGATGAATGCACCAGTGATCGCATTATCTCAGCTAGAATTGCAGAGATCATCGTCGACAAACAGCGAAATGGTTCAACAGGTAGTGTAGAGCTTGTATGGCTCGGACAATACACCAAATTTGGCAATAAAGAGAGAGCACCACATTAATTTTTGGGTGCTTTTTCTTACATGTATAATTGGATAAAATATACAAATAAAACAAAGTTCTACAATTTTAAAACAAGATCAAATGATGTGATTGAATAAGGGGGTATCTTATGTTATCATTTCTATTTCCTCCGATCTGTCCGTTATGTGCCAAAGAATTATTGGACAAAGGAGAACATATCTGTAAAATATGCAGTAAAAAGCAGATTTTTATCAAAGAACCCACATGTTATTCTTGTGGAAAATCAATGAAGAATCAGGAAAAAGAATATTGTAGTGACTGCAGACAGCATCCGAAGAATTTTGAACGTGGTATGGGGTTATGTATTTACCAGAAACCAGTTACTGATTCACTGGCTGCGATCAAATATAAGAATGAGAGAAAATTTGCACAGTATTATTTGGAAGAAATTCGAAAAAGAAAATACAGGGAATTGCTGCGACTAAAAGCAGATGCGGTAATTCCGGTGCCGATTCATAAAAAAAAGAGAAGAAAGAGAGGGTTTAATCAGGCAGAAATCTTTGCAAAGGGGATTGCAGAGATGTTGGATCAACCGATGTATACAAAGATTGTGGAAAGAATCCATGATACGAAACCACAGAAACAATTAAGCCCAGGAGAGAGAAAAAACAATTTAAAGAAAGCTTTTCGTGGAAATTTGAAAGAATATCAGAAAGCAGGGATGCCGAAAAGGGTATTGGTGATAGATGACATTTATACGACAGGATCAACAGCGGAAGCAGTGACGACAGCGTTAAAACAATTGGGAGTGCAGGAAGTTTATGTATTTTGCATAGCGATCGGAAAAGGATTTTCCTGATATTTCCGTCATGGTGTTTTATGTACTGGTTTGTTATAATAGGGGCTGGTATATTTGTTGAAGGATATTATTTAGAAAGAGGAAAATAGATGGAACAACGATATGATTTAAGCGGATCATTGCTTCACTGGTACGATTATAATAAACGGATCTTACCATGGAGAGAGAATAAAGATCCATACAGAATTTGGATTTCCGAGATCATGCTGCAACAGACAAGAGTGGAAGCGGTAAAGCCGTATTTTGATCGTTTTATGGAAGTACTGCCAACGGTTTATGATCTTGCCAAAGTAGATGATGACCGGTTGATGAAATTGTGGGAAGGACTTGGTTATTACAATCGAGCAAGGAATTTAAAAGCAGCAGCACAGACGATCGTTGAAGAATATGGTGGACAACTGCCTGCTGATTATGATAAATTATTATCGCTGAAGGGCATTGGAATGTATACAGCAGGAGCAATCGGATCGATTGCATTTGAATTACAGGTTCCTGCAGTCGATGGAAATGTTCTTCGTGTGCTGACTAGATTGTGGGGAGATGATTCTGATATTCTCAAAGATAAGACAAAGAAAGCGATGGGAAGAAGAGTCATGGAATTTATGCCGGAAGACCGACCGGGAGATTTTAATCAGGCATTGATCGAACTTGGAGCAACTGTTTGCGTGCCGAATGGGCAGCCATTATGTGATCAATGTCCATGGGATACAGTCTGTAAGGCATATAAAGAAGATCTCATTGATCAATTACCGGTCAAGACACCAAAGAAGGCAAGACGGATTGAACATAAGACTGTATTTTTATTAGAATGCGGAGAGCAGGTCGCAATCCATAAAAGAGGAGACAAAGGATTGCTTGCCGGACTATGGGAGTTCCCGAATGAAGATAAGAAAATGGATGCCGAAGATATCAAGGAATGGATGGCAGAGCATCATATGGAAGATGCAAAGACAAAAGCAGCAGGAAAGGGAAAACATATTTTCAGTCATGTGGAATGGCACATGGAAGGAGTAAGAATTTCCTTGAAAACACCGATTCAGAGTGAAAATTACGTCTGGGTACTAAAAAAAGAACTAGAAAATACGTATGCATTGCCGTCAGCATTTGAAATATTCCGTAAGATATTGTAAAATAGAAGTTACGTATATAATTATGGAATGTAAAATTCCATAAAAGCTAAATTATTATTAAAAAGGAGAACAGATTATGAAAAAGTTTTTAACAGTCGCATTAGCTGGTGTACTGGCAGCATCTATGCTGTTTACAGGATGTAGCAAAAAAGAAGAAAGCAAAGTTCCAGACAAACTGATCGTAGGAACAAACGCAGAATTTCCACCATTCGAATATATGAATGATAAGAAACAGCCAGACGGTTTCGATATTGCTATGATCAAAGAAATCGGAAAACGTATGGACAAAAAGGTTGAGATCCAGAACATGGAATTCAAATCTCTGATCGGGGCTATGGAGTCTGATTCAATCAATACGATCATTGCAGGAATGACAAAGACAAAAGAACGTCAGAAATCTGTAGATTTTTCTGATAGCTACTATACATCTAATCAGGCAATTATCTTAAAGAAAGACAGCAAGATCAAAAAATTATCTCAGTTAGAAGGAAAGAAAGTTGGTGTTCAGGAAGGAACAACTGGTGACATCATTGCTTCTGGAGAAAAATTTGGTGAAAAGAACAAAGTCATCGTAAAGACAGATGTAAAACGTTATAAAAAGGGTGTTGACGCTGTTATGGATCTGAAAAACGGTGCAATTGATGCGGTTGTTATTGATGAAAAACCAGCACAGGAATTTGTGAAAAACAATGCGAAGAAGTTAAAATTAGTTGTTGACTCTGCAGGTGCGGAATACTACTGTATCGCAATTACAAAAGGTAACACAGCATACAAAGAAGAGATCAACAAACAGATCAAAGCAATCAAAAAAGACGGAACATATGATAAGCTGAAAGCAAAATACATTGATTCCGCAAACTAGGAAATTAGGAAGGTAAGGTTTCAAAATGTTAGATTCATTTTACAGAGCGTTTGTCGCCGAGCAGCGCTATCTGCTGTATCTTGATGGATTAAAGGTGACGATCTTAGTATCTGTCATTGCAATTCTTATTGGTGTAGCACTTGGTACGATCTTGGCGTTAATGCGCTTGACGGCAGAGCAGAAAGGAAAGAGTACACTTTTATCGAAGATCGCATACGTGTACATTGATATCATCCGTGGAACACCAACATTGACACAGTTGATGATCATGTATTTCGTTATTTTAAAAGGTCAGAATGGACTGCTTGTAGGTTCCTTAACCTTTGGTTTGAACAGTGCAGCTTATGTTGCTGAGATCATCCGTGCAGGAATTCAGGCGGTTGATCAGGGACAGATGGAAGGTGGACGTTCTCTTGGATTATCCTATGTACAGACAATGAAAGATATTATCTTGCCTCAGGCGATCAAGAATATTCTTCCTGCCCTTGGAAATGAATTTATCGTACTGATCAAGGAAACATCTATATTAGGATATGTAGCGGATTAAACGCATTAGAAAGGAGACTGAGACAAAGTGATAGACGTTAAGAATTTACATAAATATTTCGGATCTCTGGAAGTGTTAAAAGGCATTGACTGCCATATTGACAAAGGAGAATGCGTTTGCGTGATCGGACCATCCGGATCTGGAAAGAGTACATTTTTAAGATGCTTAAACTTATTAGAGACTCCGACAAAGGGAGATATTGTCATCGATGATATGCATTTGACAGAGAAAGACTTTGATGTAGATGCGATGAGAAAACGAGTTGGAATGGTATTTCAGCATTTTAACTTATTCCCACATCTGACAATCCTTGAGAATGTTACATTAGCTCCGATCCGTCACAAGATGACCTGAGATGGTTGGAGAAGTATTAGAAGTTATGAAACAGCTTGCCCAAGAAGGTATGACAATGGTTGTCGTAACTCATGAGATGGGATTTGCAAGAGAAGTTGCCAATCGTGTATTTTTCATGGATGGTGGAGGAATCCTTGAAGAAGGAACACCAGAACAGATTTTTGACCATCCACAGGAAGAGCGAACAAAGGCATTTTTAAGCAAAGTATTATAAAAGATCATAAGAATAAGAAGGAAGATACACATACTTTAATGTTATATCTCCCTTCTTTTTTTATATAAAAAAAGAAATTTGATATTAATTTAGGAAATCTTTGTATAATTCAGGTTTCTCGATGGAAAACGACAAAATGATGTGCTATCATAAAAGGGTATTTAAGTAAATTAGGGGAATATATCAAATAAAAATAGGAAGGGGATAAGAAGTGAACCAGAATGTAAAGATAACCAGACAACAGGCAGCAGAAGAAGCTAAGATGCTGGAGAAAGTATTTGATGTTGTCAGGTTTTTGGAGGGGGATTTTTTTGAGCAGATGCAAGATGATCCACGCATCGGAGTAAAAATTGGAATGTGTCAGTGCTATGATTTTTGGAAGAAGAATAAACCATGTGAGAATTGTACATCAATGAAAGCATACGCGGAGAAGAAACAAAAAACAAAACTGGAATTTTTGGATGCAGATGTTTTTTTGGTGATTTCAAGATATTTGGAAATAGATGATAAAGCATGTGTCATGGAACTTGTTAAGCATCTTGAGAATGATACGTTGATCGATACCGATGGAAGGGACAAACTTGTTGGCAAGTTAAAAGGGTATCAGGATAAATTATACATAGATCCGGTAACAGGCGTTTACAATCGAAGATATTTTGAAGATGAGATTCGTAATATGCAGAATTCAGCAGGGGTTGCGATGATCGATCTGGATGATTTTAAATTGTATAATGATATTTATGGACATGATATGGGAGATCAGGTTCTCTGTATTGTTGCGGATGTGATCAAGAATTGTATTCGCAAGACAGATAAGTTAATACGTTATGGCGGAGATGAATTTTTATTGATCTTGTCGGATATGGTAAGAGGTACTTTGCGTGGAAAGCTGCTTCAGATTCAAGAGGCTATTGAGAATGCAACGATTCCAAACTGCTCTAGATTGAAGCTTACAGCAAGTATTGGAGGAGTGATATCGGAAGATGGGCAGATCGATGAGGCGATCGCGAAAGCAGACCAGTTGATGTATAAGGCAAAAGATCATAAGGCACAGGTCATAACAGAATGTGATAAAACGATATTTAAAAAGGAAAAAATTCAGAATAAACCTAGAATTTTGATCGTTGATGCTTCAGAATTTAACCGTGCGATCTTGAAAGAGATTTTAGAGGAAACCTACGAAATCATAGAAGCTGATGGTGGAAATGAAGCATTGCATAAGATCGATGAATATGGAATGAAAATTTCGCTTGTACTATTAGATATCATTATGCCAGAAAAGGATGGTTTTGAAGTTTTGAAATATATGGAAGAAGAGCGTTTAATCTCAGATATTCCAGTTATTATAATCTCAAGTGAGGATTCTGCGAATTATATCAGAAGAGCTTATGAGATGGGAGTTTCTGATTATATTAACCGCCCATTTGATGCCAATATTGTCTATCAGAGAGTATCTAATACAGTGAAATTATATGCAAAACAAAGAAGATTGATGGCAATGGTTACAAGAGTTTAGGACATTATTTACAAACAGATCATACGAGGTAAACTATGCAGTTAAAGAAGCTTATGATTGAAGTCATGGTCTTTTTCGTATTAGGCTGCTTTCTTTGTGCATGTGGAAAGACAAAAGATCAGACTAGAAAAACAACAAAAGATGCGAACAAAGAGATTATGATCGGTGGAGACAATTATCCGCCATTTAACTATACCGATGAGAATGGCAATATGGCAGGAATCGATGTAGAATTTGCCAGAGAAGCCTTTCATCGTATGGGTTATAAGCCGGTCTTTGTAAATATCGATTGGGAGAATAAGAAAAATCTTGTGGAACAAGGAAAAATAGATTGTATATGGGCGTGCTTTTCAGTGACAGGAAGAGAAAATGATTATCACTGGGCAGGTCCTTATATGCTGAGCCGTCAGGTGATCGCAGTGAACGACAGCAGCAAGATCAATAAGTTGTCTGATCTTAAGAATAAAATCATTGCGGTTCAGTCTACAACCAAACCAGAGGAATTATTTCTAAAACAAACAGATCCCAAAATACCAAAAGTAAAACAAGTCTACAGTATGGAAAACAGAGAATTGATCTATACTTCTCTGAGCAGAGGATATGTAGACGCTATTGCAGCACATGAGATCTCGATCAGACAGTATATGTCTGATTTTGAAGCAAAATACAGAATTCTTGATGAAGATATTCTTGAGACTGGAATTGGTGTTGCGTTTGCAAAAAATGATAAAAGAGGAATAGAAAAAGAACTGTCAAAGACATTAAAAGCAATGGTCAAAGATGGAAGTGCCAAAAAAATTCTACAAAAATATGTTCCTGATGCAGAAAAATATCTGGAGGTGAACAGCCTTGAGAGATAAAGCGGATAAAAGGTTATGGACATTGAGTATTGTTGGCTGTGTGATCGTTGTCTTGACAGTTCTTTTTGTGTCCGTAAAAATAGAAACAAACAATACCAAAAACAGGATTCATTCGACGATGGAATACATCAAGGATCAATATTCCATGTATAACAGTTTTAATGAAGCAGTTGAAGCAAGAAGTCTTGTCAGAATGGTTGAAAAAGTCCAGCAGACGGCGAGAAATTTCAAAACAGATAAACAGGCATTGGAAAAAGAATATTTAAAACAGTATGCAAGGGAACAAAGACTTACGGGGATTATTGTATTAAATGATAAGAATAAACAAATTGCACAATATCATACTGGACCAAGATTTAAAAAAGTTTTGGGTTATGTCATGGAGAAAGAAACACTTCGTGATGTAAAGAATTATCCACAAAAATCATATATGGCAAGAATTGAGCTGAAAAATGGAGGCTATATTGATCTGGCATCGTATGGAAGAAAGGATGCAAAAGGAACGGTTATAGGATATCAGTATGTAAAAACCGAATATGCGAAAAACAATAATCTTACAATTCAAAACGTGCTTGCTGGATATAAGCGGGAAAATGATGGAACGATCGTAATCACAAATGGAAATGATATTATAGCATCAAATGATGAAAAATTAATTGATACAAAGGTACAGGAATCTTGTAAAAACATTGACGAGTAACATTGGAATAGCGGTTATTTTATATGGAATTTTTGTGGCAATCTTAATGATGATCAAAGCAAGATCCAATCAACAATATGAACGCATTCAGAAACAACGAGAAGAAGAGTATAAAAAAGAATTAGAAAAATCAGCAAAAGAAGCAAAGAAAGCCAATATTGCCAAAACAGAATTTCTGCAAAGAATGAGCCATGATATCCGGACACCGATCAATGGAATCCGGGGAATGGTAGAAGTTGGAGATTATTATAAAAGTGATATAGAAAAACAATCAGAATGCCGCAAAAAAATATGGGAAGCATCAGGCTTCTTACTAGAATTGATCAATGAAGTTTTGGATATGGGAAAATTGGAATCGGAAGAAGTGATCCTGGAGAGAAGAAGTTTTAATTTCTTTCAATTGTTTCAAGAGATTCGAACGGTTATTGAAAAACAGGCTAGAGAGAGAGGAATCAATATAGTTGTACATAAATATAATGTGATTCATGAAGATTTGATCGGAAGTCCAGTGCATGTAAAAAGAGTTGTAATGAATATTTTAACAAACGCGATCAAATATAACAAAAATAATGGAAAGATCTGCATAGAATTTAATGAAATTCAGAAAAATTATAATACTATTATTATTCGATTTAAATGTGAAGACACTGGAATTGGAATGAGTGAATCATTCCAAAAGACGATCTATGAGCCATTTGCACAGGAAAAAGCAGGGGCACGAAC
>PPYE01046494.1_pt1 | contig 37990 bp, 30 predicted proteins | sample 1559881 | NCBI WGS metagenome assembly PPYE01 (sample SAMN08240022, study PRJNA423297) | Human gut metagenome, whole genome shotgun sequencing project. | reverse complement strand
GACTGGTCTTCGGCGATCCAACTGCTGCTACTGCAATCCTTGATCGCCTTCTTCATCATTGCACGCCGGTGGTCATACAAGGAGACAGTTATAGATTAAGAGAAGGCATTAAGAACCAAAAGATTGCATAGGATCGGGCGCTGAAGGCGCCTCGCGCGTTGGAATTGCCTTCTCCGGTTCCCTCCGAAGACAATTCCAACGCGCGAAAAGAACGAGAAATCGATAGTTATTTAAATTAACCCCGGGTCCGAATTCTTGTCGTTTGTGGGGTACTTAAACTTGTCGTTTGACAAACTTAGCGATCAACAGACAGGCGTTTTTCGCTATTCTTGTGTGCATAGTTGAAACAGGCGACAATGCTATTTTGCTAAAAACAATGCCGCGGCTTATAGGTAGGGCGCGAACGAACAAAAGGATTCGAGATGATTGCGACTCAGAATGCAACAGACAAGACACAGAAGTTCTTGGACGACTTCAAGGTCTCCAAACCGGTGATCGGATTGCCGGGCCTCGGCTGGGATACTCCGGAAATGGCGGCAGCCGTTTCTAATGCCGGCGGCCTGGGCGTGCTCCATATCGGTTTTAAAACGGAAGAAGAAATCGAAAGAGATGTTGCAAAAGTTCGTTCGCTGACCGATAAGCCTTTTGCCGTACTGATGTTCCCGCAGAAAGAATCTCTCTTGGACGCCGAGAAACTTCGTCTGCAGGACACCGCGCTCTCTCCTCTAAGAGAAGATTTAGGCGGCACGGCCTCCAGACCGTTGTCTGCTCCTGTATTTGATAACCAGTTCAAGAAGGTTGTAGAGCTGAAGGTTCCGGCGATCGGTCTGAGACTCGGGGGGCTGCGGGAGCCTTACATGGAGGAACTTGAAGCCAACGGCATTCCGGTCTTCGGCATCGCATCTAATCTAAGAGACGCGAAAGTTCTCGTCTCCAGCGGCGTCAATGCAGTCGTAGCTGCAGGTTGGGCCGAAGAAGGACTTCTCTCTCATGAAGAAATCAGTAAAGACCAGGCTGAGATCGACTCCTTGGTCTTGTGGTCTGAGTGCGCGAGAGCATTGAGAGTTCCGGTGCTCGGCGCCGGTTCTGTCACAACACAGGATCAAGTTCGTGTCATCAAGGCGCTCGGCTTAGCCGGCTTTATGCTATCCGATGCACTGCTGGTGGCCAAAGAATCTCCGATTCCGGATTCCTGGCGCACTAAGGTAATGTACTTGGCAGATTCTGCCTCTGAGATGACGGACACCTTCATGGGTCGAGCCTCTCGTTACCTGTCTAACGGCTTTGCTCAGATCTTCCCGGAGAAAGGACTTCCGGTTCTGCAGTTCCCTTACCAATACTTTGCCCTGAAAGATATTTTTGATAAGGCATTAGAGATTGGCCGAATTGATTTGGCGCTTCTGGAAGTCGGACAATACGTCTACCTAGCCGAAAGCGGTACAACGGCCGACATCATCAACAAATTCTGCGGATATTGGAGTGAAGCGTAGATGAAAGACAATCAGGCGCTCATCGTCGTTGACGTTCAGAAAGATTTCTTAGAAACCGGCGCACTGCCTGTCAAGGACGGCAGTCAAGTTGTGCCCGTGATCAATCGGATTTCACCGAAATTCAAACACGTCGTCTTTACACAGGACTGGCATCCGCAGGGCCATATTTCTTTTGCCTCCTCTCACTCGGGGGAAGCGCCCTACAGCACGATTGATATTCCTTACGGCAAGCAGGTTTTGTGGCCCGAGCATTGCGTGCAAAACACGACCGGAGCTGAATTTGCCGACGGGCTGAATACAGAAAACGGCGACTGTTTCGTAAAGAAGGGTGCGCACTCGGACATTGACAGCTACTCTGCCTTCCTAGAAGCCGACCGTAAGACCAAAACAGACTTAGGCGTCTGGCTGAAGTCACAAGGCATTACGGAAGTCTTTGTCTGCGGCTTAACTACTGACTTTTGTGTCAGCTGGACCGCCTTGGATGCGGCCGATGAAGGCTTCAAGGTGTCCGTCATTGAAGACGCTTCCCGCGGAATCGATGTGAACGGCTCGCTGGACGAGGCGCGAGCCTCATGGAAAAAAAGAGGAATCAAACGAATTGATTCCTCTGAAATCGATTAGAAGAAAAGCTTCATTAAAAGCGGCGTGAGCAGCGGCGCCAAAATAGCGGTGGTCAAGCCGGTTAAACCGATAGCCAGACTGCCGTAGGCGCCGGCTGTGGCGTCAATCTGGAAGGCGCGGGAGGTACCCATGCCGTGCGCCGAAAGACCGAGCGCAAAACCTTTGGCAGAAGAAGAGTCGACCTTCAGAAGCAGGAACAAGGGACCCGCGCAGATTGAACCGAGCACGCCTGTCAGGACCACCAAGGATGCAGAGAGTGCGGGCAGGCCGCCGAGTTTTTCTGCGATGGACATGGCAATCGGGGTCGTAACACTCTTCGGCGCCAAACTGATGATGGTTTCGGGAGATGCGCCGAGGAGTCCTGCGATCAGGACCGTCGAAGTAATTGCCGTGACGGCGCCGGCAAAAAGTCCCAATAAAATCGGAAGCCAGTTTTTAGCCAGCTGAATTCTGAGGTCGTAGAGCGGTACAGCCAATGCTACTGTGGTCGGTCCAAGCAGGAAGTGAATGAACTGGGCGCCCGAAAAGTAAGTCTGATACGGCGTATGCGTGGCCATCAGCAAAATGACGACCGTGACGATGGAAACGGCCACCGGATTCAGGAGTGAATTCCAGTTGCTCCATTTATAGAGTTTCTGAGCAAAGAGATAAGCCGCTAATGTGACCGTCAGCCAAAGAAGGGAGGATGTGGAAAGCGAGGACCAAATCTCCTCGATGCCGTGAAAATCGATGTTATTCATGGCGGGTCTCCTTCTGTTCTTTGCGTTTCTGCAGCCAGATCGTTGAGTACTTAATCACCAGGGCAGTTACAGCGATGGTCAGGATCGTACTGACCACTAAGGAGACGCCGATCGGAAGCGCTTCATTTTTGAGGCGATCGATGTGGAGCATGATGCCGACACCGGCCGGAACAAACAGCACGGCAAGATAAGAAATCAGCACTAAGGAAATCGGGCGAACCCAAGAAGCCAGACGGTCGTTTGCGATCAAGGCAACGAGCAGCAGGAACATGCCCAGAACCGAGCCGGGAACCGGGAGATGAAAGTACATCTCGGCGACGTTTCCCAAAAGTTGGAATACGAGAAGAAGGACCAGACCTTCGATCATTTTTTAATAGATTGTGAAAATTGACGTGGAATGCGAATGTATTCCTTATCTCAGCACAAAAACGAGCTTGAAATCAGAAAATTATTCGAATTGAGTAATCAAAACAGGTTTGTCCAGCGGTATTTATTCTCATTTATCTCAATCTCACAAATCATTACAATCGCGGGAATCGTTAAGCCTTAGGGCTCAACTGTTTTACGCAACTTTAATAAGAGGAAACATCAATGTCAGTTCTCGACTCTTACATGAAAGACTTGGCCGAATTGGTTAACAAAGACCGCGGCACTGCAAACATTGCCGGCGTTACCGAAGCCGCCAAGATTATGAAGGGCCACCTCGAATCCATCGGATTCAAAGCCGACCTCGTTGACTTAGGTCCGAATGCCGGCAACGGTCTGTTCGCTACGAACAAGCCCAACGCTGACCACTATGACGTTCTCTTCAATGCTCACCTCGACACCGTTTTCCCTGACGGAACTGCTGCTGCTCGTCCTTTGACCGTTAAAGGCGACCGCGCCTACGGCCCCGGCTGCAGCGACTGCAAGAGCGGCGTGCTTGCCATCTACTACGCTCTGAAGGCTGCTCGTCCTGAAGATCTGGAAAGACTCTCCATCGCCGTTGCTCTGAACCCGGACGAAGAAACCGGTTCCAAGGCTTCCAGCGCCTGGCTCAAGGGCATCGCTGCTAAATCTTCCCGCGCTTTGGTTTTTGAAGCAGCCCGCGCAGGCGGTCAGCTCGTTCGCTCCAGAAAGGGTTCTACCAACTACATCGTGACCTTCCACGGTAAGGCTTCCCACGCCGGCAACGCTCCGTACAAAGGAGCCAACGCCAACATCGCCGCTATGCGCTTTGCGCTCGCAGCTGCCGGTCTGGCCGATGTCGATAAAGGCACAACGGTCAACCCCGGTGTGATCGAAGGCGGCAGCGCTCCTAACGTCATTTCCGAAAAATGCGTTGTTAAGCTCGACACTCGCTACTGGAACAACGAAGATGACAAATATCTCGACGACGGCATCAACAAACTGGCTGCTGCCGTTTGGGCTCCCGGCGTAACTCAGACAATCGAACGCGTCAGCCACAGCAACTCTATGCCGCTGTCCGACGCAACGAAAGAACTCGTTGCTCAGATCACCGAAGCTGCCAAACTCGAAGGCTTCGATATTGACTGGGTTGACGCAGGCGGTGCTTCCGACGGCAACCACATGGCTGAAGCCGGTCTTCCCGTCATTGACGGATGCGGCCCTGCCGGGGGCGAATTCCACTGCGATCGCGAATTCCTTCGCTTAGACACCGTCGAAGAACGCATTCGCATGATTACTCGCTTCCTGTCTCTGATCTAATTCAGTAGAAACGGATTAAACACAAACGCCCTTCGGGGCGTTTGTTGTTTTGCGGACTCGAATTCGGCGGCGGTGATAAAAGAAATACTGAGCAGGAATACAATGCATTTCATCTGATAGAAGTAAAGAAAAGGAATTCGGAATGAAATTCGAATTAAACGGCGAATTTATTCGCTTAGGAGATTTGCTGAAGGCAGCCGGATTCACCGGAACCGGCGGTGAAGCAAAACAAGCCGTCCAGGACGGCTTAGTGAATGTAGACGGGAAAGTCTGCACCGAACGCGGCCACAAGATCCGCGCCGGACAGAAAGTCCAGTTTAGAGATCAGACGATTGAGGTCGTCTGAGCAGGCAAAATAAAAGCACTCGATTTGCTGAGTGCTTCTATTGAATCGATTACTTGCGTTTTCCGCCGGCGGCAGCAACCGGAGGACGACCCTCGATATGACGGAAGGTAATGCGGCCTTTGGTCATGTCGTACGGGGAGATTTCCAGCGAAACTTTATCGCTGGCGAGAATTCGGATGTGATGCTTGCGCATTTTGCCGTTTGTGTAGGCAATCAGTTCATAGCCGTTGTCGAGTTTGACGCGATAGCGAGCGTCCGGAAGAACTTCGGTAACGGTTGCAGTTGTTTCAATCAGGTCTTCTTTAGCCATATAAGAATAAAAGTTCCTAATAATCAATAGGAACAGGGTTTTAAAAATCGAATTTTACCTGACAATGCGCCTAACTACGTAAACTCATTAACAAAAATGAGCCAATCGGGGCGGTTTTGCTAAAATCGACTCAATAAATTACAAATTGATGCGAAAGGCCCTCTCGGTCCGGACGCGATCGGAGTCGGAAACTAATGAAGAACATTCTTATCGTTTATTACTCTCGTATGGGCCATACCGCCCGCATGGTCCGCACTATTGCCGACCAACTCGAGGAACTCGGAAACACCGTGACGGTTATGCCGGTCTCCGAAGCCCTTCGCGAAGGCGTGGACTGGAGCAAGCATGATTTCGTGCTCTGCGGCTTCCCTGTTGTCTACGGCACTTACCATCCGAACGTTTACGAATTTGTTCGCAACAACTGCACGGAACTCGACCGCAAGCCCAATGCGATGTTCAACGTTACCGTCGTTGCCCGCACACCGTTTAAGGCGACAGTCGAAGGCAACCGCTACATGCAGAAATTCCTTGAGCGTTCTCCGTGGCGTCCCCGCGACCTCAAGTGCTTTGCCGGCAAGATTGACTATCCGCACCTGAATCTCTTTGATAAGAAGTGCATTCAGCTCATCATGAAGATCACAAACGGCCCGACAGACCCGTCTATGTGCATTGACTTTACTGACTGGGAAGATGTGAAGCAGTACGCCAAACACATCTCCGAGCTTGCCCACCAAGCTTAATCTCAGGCTAATTCTCAATGTTTTTATATCGCGCAACCCGCTAAAATTAGCGGGTTACGCTTTCTTTAGGACAGAAATAAATGACAGACACTCAAGAATATCCATGGATCAAGCACTACCCTGAGGGCGTGCCCGCGACCATTAATCCGGATATTTACGAATCATTGCCGGATTTCCAGGAAAAGATCTGTCAAGAGTACGGTGATGCTCCGGTCTTTACCAGCCTGGGCAAGACAATGACGTACAAAGAATTTGATGAGAAAGTGACGGCGTTTGCTTCTTATCTGCAGTCGCTGCCCGGCGTTGAGCAGGGCGACCGCGTTGCCGTGATGATGCCGAACCTCCTCCAGTATCCGATCTGTCTGTTCGGCATCATGAAAGCCGGACTTATCGTCGTCAACGTCAATCCGCTTTACACAGCTCGTGAACTCGGCGGACAGCTGAAGGATTCCGGCGCTAAGGTCTTGGTCATCATCGAGAACTTCGCCAAGACGTTTGAAAAGATTCAAAAAGATTCTCCCGTTGAGCACGTCATCACGACTCAGGTCGGCGACTTGCTTTCTGCTCCGAAGCGTCTGCTCGTTAACTTCATGCTGAAGAAAGTAAAGAAGATGGTGCCCGAGTTCAATCTCGAACACGCCGTCTCTTTCCGCGACGCACTCGCCCAAGGCGCTTCCAGAAAATTTAATCCGGTCAAGCTCGACCGCTACGACATCGCACTTCTGCAGTACACAGGCGGCACAACCGGCATTGCCAAAGGCGCCATGCTCACGCACCGCAATGTGTTGGCCAACCTGCAGCAGACGGGTGTTTGGATTTCCGGCGACTTCAAGAAGAAGACCGAAGTCGTTATGACAGCGCTTCCGCTCTATCACATCTTTTCTCTGACCGCTCTGTGCAGCTTCCTTCAGTGGGGCGCCCGCATGGTGCTGATTGCTAACCCTCGCGACATGAAGGGTTTAGTCAAAGAATGCGAGAAACAGCACTTTACCGTGATCTGCGGTGTGAACACGCTCTTTAACGGGCTGCTCAATACACCGGGATTTGACCAGGTTGACTTCAAGATGCTGAAGCTCACCGTCGGCGGCGGTACCCAGGTTCAGAAGTCTGTGGCCGAGCGCTGGAAGGAAGTGACCGGCGGCCACATTATTGAGGCCTACGGTTTGACCGAATGCTCTCCGGGCGTTGCCGCCAACCCGATGAATACACCGTGGAACGGCTCTGTCGGCTTCCCGTTCCCGTCTACTGTGGTTTCTATCCGCGGTGAAGGATTCAAGGACCTCGGCTTCTGGACGACTCCGCAGGAAATTCCGGAACACACCGGCGAAATCTGCGTGAAGGGTCCGCAGGTCATGCGCGGCTACTGGGATAAGCCGGAAGAAACGGCTGCCGTACTGCGCGACGGCTGGCTGCGCACCGGCGATATCGGCAATATGGACAGCAACGGCCGCATTACAATTACCGACCGCCAGAAAGACATGATTCTGGTCAGCGGCTTTAACGTCTACCCGAACGAAATTGAAGGCGTTCTTCAGAGCATGCCGGAGATTTTGGAATGCGGTGTGGTCGGTGTACCGAACGAAAAATCCGGGGAGCGCGTCAAGGCCGTGATCGTTAAGAAAGATCCGTCTTTGACCGTTGAGCAGGTTAAGGCCTATTGCCGTCAAAACCTTACCGGTTACAAGATGCCAAAGGAAATCGTTTTTGTTGATTCCATTCCTAAGACCCCTGTGGGTAAGATTCTTCGCCGCGAACTGAAAGATATCGTCGCGAAGGAAGAGGCTCCCGCAAAACAGGAGGCAGAAGGACAAAAATCCGAAAATTAATTTAGACGGTTATCACACAAAGAAGGAGGCTCTCGGGTCTCCTTTTTTTTGTGGTTTTCTCAATGTATTAGTGGTTTTACTCAGGATTGTCGTACCACGAGGACAAAATAACCACACTGCTGAGAAAAATTCATGATACGTCTACAAATGTTTAGGTAGTAATACTTATAAAGATAGAAATAATACCTAATATGAATTTCAAATTATCTTCTAATTGAAGATCAATAAATTTTAATTGATCGAATAGATAGAATAAATACTCGAGTAACAACTGAAGTATTAGGTAATAACTCTTAGTTGTCTGAATCTGATTTATCTCAGAACGTAAAATTCGTTTCTAGAAATATAAGGCCGAATTATCGGCGATGACTCTTTCTAAACCTATTGTTCTGGGAGAACCAAATGACATGGACTTTCTGGGCCGCTATTGTTGTAGTGATTGCAACGGTTTATGCCCTTATCAAGCGCTATGAAACTCGTCTCGTTCTGCTGACTTCCGGCTTTGTGATGGCTTTCATTTCATTGCAGCCGATGATCGCTTTCAAGCAGTTCGACAAATCGATGACAAACGGCAGCCTGATCATCGCCATCTGCTCGGCGCTCGGTTTTGCTGCAGTGATTTCTCTGACCAAATGCGACGTTCATCTGGTTAGCCTTCTGATGAGACCGCTGAAAAAGCTCGGCGTGTTTCTCCTTCCTTCCTGTATGATCGTGACCAGCGTGATTGCTACTGCCATTCCTTCTATGGCCGGTCTTTCCGCTGCCGTCGGTCCGACAATGATCCCGATCATGATCAGAAGCGGTTTCAAACCCGCTATTGCTGCTGCAGCTGTCGGCGGCTGCATGATGCCGGCTTATCTGAACCCGGGCGTTTCTCATAACCCGTTCATCTCCAAGCTCGCTTCCATGGAAATCATGCAGTTCATCGGAGCTCATGCCACGACTACCGTCACCATGGGCTTGATCAGCATTGTCGTGATCACGATCACCTGCTTTGCTTTCGGTGACTTTAAGCGCGGTAAAGCCGCTGTTGAAGAAGCCGTTGAAGTTGCTTCCAACGAAATTGAACATCCGAACATCCTGTTCGCGATCGCTCCGATCGTTCCAGTCGTTCTTCTCGTTTGCGCTTCCATTTGGTTCCCGCAGCTCAAGATGTCCGTTGCAACCGCTATGTTGATCGGTACGTTCTATGCCTTAGTCGTTACACGCTCCAACCCTGAAGAAGTCACGAAGAAATTCTTCGCCGGTATGGGTAACGGCTATGCCAAGATCCTCGGTATCATTATTGCTGCCGGTGTGTTTGCCGCAGGTTTACGTGCCGCAGGCGTCATTGAAGTTTTCGTTCAGTATCTGACTCACTCCAACGAAGTTGCCAAGATCGGCGGTGCTTTCGGTCCGTTCTTCCTGGCCGTGTTAACAGGCTCCGGCGATGCGGCAGCATTCGCCTTTAACGAAGCGGTTACTCCGCACGCTCCGACATTCGGAATGACCATTGACGGTCTGGGTTACCTCGCCATGATGGCAGCCGGTATCGGTCGTCAGGCTTCTCCGCTTGCAGGCGGCATCATCCTTCTGTCCGGTATCGCAGGCGTCTCCCCGGTTGAAGTCGTGAAGAGAACTGCGCCGGCCGCTGTTGTGATGGTTCTCACTCTTTACTTCCTGGTTTAATAGGAACAGACTGGCATGAAAAATATTCCCGCATTAGATCCTAAAGTTCTCGGTCTTGTTACCGAAATCTCTAAAGAACCCAAAGTTGAAGCGGCTATTGCCTTCATTAAAGACCAGACTGAAGTCGCTATGCTGGAACAGATTGAGCTCTGCGAAATTGAAGCTCCGACTTTCCACGAAGAGAAAAGAGCCGCTTCTGTAGCAGAGCGCATGAGGCAGTACGGTCTGACCGATGTTCATATTGATGAAATCGGAAACGTGATCGGTATCCGCAAGGGTTCCGGCAACGGCCCAGTTCTTGCCATCGGTGCTCATATGGATTCCGTGTTCCCGGCCGGAACCGACGTCAAGGTCAAAAAAGAAGGCAATATCTACCGAGCTCCCGGCATCGGTGACAACTGCTCCGGCTTGAGAGCGCTTCTCCAGGTGCTCCGCGCCCTTGAAAAAGAAGACATCCGCACTGTCGGCGATATCTGGTTTGTTGGTACCGTCGGCGAAGAGGGCAACGGCGATATTCGCGGCTCAAAGCATCTCTGTGCTAACAACGAGCTTGACGGTTTTGTCGCGATCGACAGTACGGACGTCGGCCGCGTCCTTTACGGCGCAGTCGGTTCTCACCGCTGGCGTTTAGCCGTGGACGGTACAGGCGGACACTCTTTCGCTGACTTCGGCAAGACTCCGAGCGCCATTCACGCCGTTTGCCGTGCCGGCAATATCATTGCCGACATCAAAGTTCCGGAAGACCCCAAGACCACCTTCACGATTGGTACGATCAAGGGCGGTACGACGGTCAACACGATTTCCGCTCACTGCGAAGTGGACGTGGATATCCGCAGTGTTTCCAATGACGAACTGCTTCGCGTAGAGAGTGAAGTTTTAGGCGCCTTCGAGAAGGCCATCAAAGAAGAAAATGCCCGGTGGGGTGTTGCTGATGAAAATGGTCTGAAGCTCACCAAGACCATGATTGGCAATCGTCCGGGCGGACTTCGTCCGCACAGCTGCCCGGTTCTTCAGGCTGCTCGCAGCGCCCAGAAGACACTTGGCATTGAGCTGACAAACTATGCAATGTCTTCCACGGATGCGAATGCTCCGATGAGCCACAACATTCCCGCCACTTGCCTGTGTTCCGGCGGTAAGGGAATCGGGGCTCATACGCTTAAAGAGCATTTCATCATGGAAAAGACCGAGCTCGGACCTCAGCTGGTTCTCTTAACCGCGCTTGCATTAGCCGGTACGGAAACCACTAAGCCCCTTCTCGGATAAATAAAAGAACACAACACCTCGAACCAATAAACCCTCCCCGGGCGGCTGGCTTCTCTCCTGTGAGGGAACGGCCGCCTCTTTTCTTTTTCATTAGAATGATTCGGAAAATCAACCGCTGTTTCCGAATCAATATGACTCCATCTTTGAAAAATAAAATGCCGGCATGGGACTTCCGATCTTCTTACGGAGGTCTGACTTCTCAGGCATATCGAAAGGCCCGTCAGCGGTTGGAAGCGGATATTCATATTCTCTCGGGGCTTGTGCCGAACGCCAAAGACGCGGTTTCGATCAGCATTGCCTTGGAGCATCTAGCGGAGGTTTTTAGCCTTACGGATTCTTTGATCGGCTATTGTCGATGCCTGTCTGCGATTGATACGAGAGAACAGGAAGCTGCAAAAGAGCGCGTCCGCCTTTGGGAAATTCATTCCCGCTATTACGAGCTGATTACCGGTCTTTTTCATCGCTTGACCGAGTTAAAAAAGAGCGATCCGATTTGGAAGGAACTGGATTTCAGTAAGTGGGAATGGCTCTTTGAGCGTGTTTCTTCCCGCTGGTCTTTTTCGCTGTCGCCCCGTGCTCTGCAGCTCCTCTATGAGCTGAAAGCTTCGAACTTTGTTCCTTGCTCGGATCTTTATCACTCGGTGAATTCACATTTGGTGGCGACGGTGAGGACGATGGACGGTTTGACGAAACATCAGTCTCACTCGCAGTGCATTGCGGTACTTAAAACTTCGGAAGATCCGAAATTAAGACAGTCGACCTTTGCTGCGCTGAACGAATACTATTCGCAGAACGCTTATCTCTACGCATCCATTTTTAATATGCTCACCGGTTTCCGGCTGAAAGGTTTCGAGTTTGCTCAGATGGACTTCATGGCGCCTGCTTATTGGCAAAATGCTGTAAGCTCGGAAGCGGTTGATGCATTGATGACGGCGGTGAGGGCCAACCGTCACATGCTTCGAAAGTCGGTGATCAGCCGTGCGCTCTTTACCGGCAGGAGTGCGATGGATGTCTGGGACCTTAATGCGCCCGCACCGCTCAGAAGAGAAATTCATATTCCTTACGAGGAGGCGCTCGACAAGATTAAAGAAGTTGGGAAGGTGCTCGACGAACGTATTCCGGAAACCTTCGAATTGTTCGTCGAAAAAGGCTGGGTTGAGGTTCGTCAGCTGCCGGGCAAACAAAACGGCGCATTCTTCCAAGGCATTTTGTCGCTCAATGAGCCGAGAATTTTTTCGACGTATCTCGGATCATTCGCCTCCATGAGCCAACAGGCCATCATGTACGGCCATGCCTGGCACTTCTGGTTGCAAAGAGAGCTACCTGCGCAGGAGCGAAAGATTCCACGTGCTTTGATGGAAGTTGCCGGACACTTCTTTGCGCTGCTGCTTTTTGAAGAAATCCAAGAAAAAGCAGCTTCAATGGAAGAAAAGCTGGAAGCCCTTTGGCAGGAGCTCACGTTTATCTCGAACTATGTCATAAACATGGGTGTGCGCTTCGATTTCGAAAGAAGTTTCTTTGAAGAGCGAAGGAAAGGCGTGTTATCCGTCACCAAAATTTCTAATCTGTTGTCCGAGGCGTGGCAGGCTTGGTACGGAGAGAGTACCGCCGGCATCGATCCCTATCTTTGGATCAACCGCGGTCAGTTCTACAAGATTGACGACTACTTCTACAACTACCCGTATATCTTCGGTACGGTTTGCGCCTACGGATTATCTGAGATTCGTCATCGAATGCCGGAAGTGTTCCCAAAAATTTACAGTGACTTTCTCTTTAACAGCGGACGTATGTCTGTCGACGATCTTTTTAAAAAGTTTTTCAAGATCGATATTACTCAGCCTGAATTTTGGGAAAGCGGACTGAAAGCGATGGAACGGAAGATCTCTGTTTTTGAGGCGGAAGCACGGAAGTATTCCGAAAAAGCGGTAATGGAAAATACTTAACAAGAAAATCTCCTTTACAACTTTCCATTGTTGGCTCGCTAAACAATCGAAAATTGTAAATTCCTGAATGAATGTTCATTCAGAATTGAACTAGAATTGTGTCCGTTGTGCTTCTCAGGCGAGAAAGCGCACTCAAATCAGAATAAATTGGGAATAAATCTCGAGGTTTTTCATGTTATTGAACGACTTAAAGAAGGCGGCGTTGTGTGTTGCCGCGGGCTTTGCCGTGACTATGTTCGGCGGATGTGACTCGCAGAAATCAACCGGTGCTCTGGCCGGAGCCGGTGCTCAGCGAGCTCCTCAGGTTTCCGTCACGGAAATTCAGCCGACCGAGTTAGACATGACGACGACGCTTCAGGGCCGCACAGCTTCGTATTTGGTCGCTGATGTTCGTCCTCAGGTCGCCGGTATTCTGCAGAAACGGCTCTTTAAGGAAGGAAGCGAAGTCAAAGAAGGACAAGCGCTTTATCAGATTGATCCGGCTGTCTATGAAGCCGCAGTGGCAAGCGCTAAAGCCGAGCTTCAGAGAGCTCAGGCCGTGCTGTATCAGACCCGTCTGACCGCAAACCGCTATGCACAGCTGGTCAAAACCAATGCAATCAGTAAACAAAACAACGACGACGCTCAGGCTGCATACAAGCAGGCACAGGCCGCGGTGGCTGCTGCTGAAGCCGGATTAAAGAACGCCCAGATCAACCTGGACTACACGACCGTACGTTCTCCGATCAGCGGGCGCATCGGCCGCTCTTTAGTTACACCAGGCGCATTGCTTTCCGCACATCAGGCCCAGAACATGGCCGTCGTTCAGACACTGGATCCGATCTATGTCGACGTGACCCAGTCAAGTAAAGAAATTCTCAGTCTTAAAAAAGACATCGCTTCCGGCAAACTTAAAACCAAAGGCGGCGCTATTCCCGTGACTTTGATCATGGAAGACGGAACCAAGTATCCTCAGACAGGCGAGCTTACGCTGTCCGAGGTTTCTGTTGATCCGGGCACAGGCACCATTACGCTGCGCGCCGAATTCCCGAACCCCGACAATATTCTTTTGCCGGGTATGTTTGTTCGTACCGAACTCCCTCAGGGTACGATGGAAAAAGCTTTGCTAGTCCCGCAGCGAGCCGTGATGCGCGAAGCCAACGGCACGCCCTATGTGTATGTGGTTGAAGACGGCAAGATCGCTATCCGCCGTTTAGTGACTCATCGTACACAAGGTCAGAACTGGATTGTTGAGGAGGGTCTGAAGCCGGGTGAAAAGGTTGTCATCGAAGGTCTGCAGAGAATCCGCCCGGGTGTTCCCGTCCAGATCGTTCCGACAATGGCCGAGCAGGAACAAGCCAAAGCGGCAAAGGCTTCTAAGCAGTAAATTCAGAGGTTGATATGGCAAAGTTTTTTATTAACCGACCTATTTTTGCTTGGGTGATCGCAATTGTGATCATGCTGGCCGGTACGCTTTCGATTCTGAATCTTCCGGTTTCCATGTATCCGCAGATTGCGCCTCCTCAGGTAAGCATCTCTGCTACCTACCCGGGAGCCTCTGCTAAGACAATTGAAGATACGGTCGTTCAGGTGATTGAACAAAAGATGACCGGCTTGGATGGTTATCTGTATATGAGTTCGACCAGTGAATCGAGCGGCCGAATCAACATCACGCTGACTTTTGCTGCCGGTACCGACCCTGATATGGCTCAGGTTCAGGTGCAGAACCGTCTGTCCCAGGCGCAGTCTTCTCTGCCGGAAGTAGTTCAGCGCTTAGGCGTGACGGTTATTAAAACGACCGCAAGCTTTCTGAAGGTGATCGGTCTGACCTCGACGGACGGTTCGATTTCTTCGGCAGAGCTCGGTGACTATCTTGTTTCCAGTATTCAAGAACCACTGAGTCGCGTGGACGGGGTGGGCGAAGTCGAAGTCTTCGGTTCGGCCTTTGCGATGCGTATTTGGCTCGATCCGGAAAAACTTCACGAATTCTCCCTCACTCCGGCAGACATTAAGACCGCGATCTCCACGCAGAACGTGCAGATTTCCTCCGGACAGGTGGGCGGCCTGCCTGCAGCTAAGGGAACGGCGCTTAACGCGGTGATTACCTCGAGCTCTTTGCTGGAAACTCCTGAACAATTCGGCGCTATCTTCTTGAAGACTCAGGAGAACGGCTCTCAGGTTTTCCTACGCGATGTGGCCCGCATTGAAAAGGGCCCGAAGATGTACGAAGCCACCGCCTTCTTTAACGGCAAACCGACCGCCGGTCTTGCGATTAAATTGGCCTCCGGCGCAAATGCGCTGCTGACTTCGGACTTAGTCGACAAAAAAATGGAAGAGCTGTCTCATTTCTTCCCTGAGAAGTATGAGTATGTGATTCCGTTCGACACGACACCGTTCGTGCGTATTTCTATTGAAGGCGTGATCCACACCTTGCTCGAAGCTATCGTGCTGGTGGTGCTCGTGATGTATCTGTTCCTGCAGAACTTCCGCGCAACGCTGATTCCGACGATTGCCGTGCCGGTGGTGGTCTTGGGCACCTTCGGTATCTTGGGCGCCATGGGCTACTCCATCAACATGCTGACGATGTTCGCCATGGTGCTGGCGATCGGTCTGCTGGTGGACGACGCGATTGTGGTGGTGGAAAACGTCGAGCGTGTGATGGACCAGGAACGTCTATCTCCGCATGACGCGACCGAAAAATCCATGTCGCAGATTACGGGCGCCTTGGTCGGTATCGCGATGGTGCTTTCTGCCGTGTTCGTTCCGATGGCTTTCTTCGGCGGTTCTACCGGTGTGATTTACCGTCAGTTCTCGGTGACGATTGTGGCCGCTATGGGCTTGTCCGTCCTGGTTGCTCTGACGCTGACACCGGCTCTTTGCGCCACAATTCTTAAACCGATCAAACACGACAAGGCTGAGAAAGGCTTCTTCGGCTGGTTCAACCGCTGGTTTAACAAAGGCGCTGAAGGTGCAACTTCCGCTGTGGGCTACATGACCGCTCGCTGGAAACGCTTCATCGTGATCTACGGCGTCATTATCGCCGGCGTCGTGTTCGGATTCCTGAAAGTTCCGACCGCCTTTATGCCGGACGAAGACCAAGGCTCTTTGATGGTTCAGATCCAGCTGCCGGAAGGCTCGACCAGAGAGCAGATTCTTCCTGTTGTAAAACGCATGCAGGATTACATGCTCAATGAGGAAAAGGATTCTGTAGAGTCCGTGATGACAGTCGTCGGCTTCAGCTTGGCCGGTATGGGTCAGAACACCGCTATGGCCTTCGTTAAGCTTAAAGACTGGAGCGAACGCCCGAACCCCGAGCAGAAAGCTCAGGCGGTCGCCGCTCGTGCTAACCGCACACTGATGAGCTGGAAGGATTCGATGGTGTTCGGCTTTGCTCTGCCTCCGGTTCCCGAACTCGGTATGGCGGACGGCTTTGATATGTATCTGCAGGACTTGAGCGGCCAGGGCCATGAAGCCTTAATGGCGGCTCGCAACCAGCTGCTGGGCGCAGCCCGCAGCAACCCGCAGCTCTACAACGTTCGTCCGAACGGCAAGGAAGATGCACCGCAGCTTCAGCTGCACATTGACTTTGCCAAGGCAGCCTCCTTGGGCGTGAGCGTGGCTTCTATTAACGATACGCTCTCTACCGCTTGGGGTTCCTCTTACGTCAATGACTTCTACGATCGCGGCCGTATTAAGCAGGTCTACGTCCAGGGCGACGAGAAGTTCCGTCAGCGTCCCGAAGACTTGGATCGCTGGTACGTGCGCAACGATAAGGGCGAAATGGTTCCGTTCTCCGCATTCTGCTCTACTGAGTGGAAGTTCGGTTCCTCTCGTCTGGAACGTTTCAACGGTTTAGGTGCCGTGAATATTCAGGGTGCTCCGGCTGCAGGGTTTACAACCGGTCAGGCGATGCTAGCGATGGAAGAAATCGCCAAGGCTCTTCCATACGGTTTCGGTATCGCTTGGAACGGTATTTCCTTCCAGGAACAGCAGGCCGGTTCTCAGACTGGCGCGCTCTATACGCTGTCTATCTTGATTGTGTTCCTGTGTTTGGCAGCTCTGTATGAAAGCTGGTCTATTCCGATCGCCGTCATCTTGGTTGTGCCGCTGGGCGTGATCGGCGCGCTCGGTATGACTGGCGCCTTCGGCATGAACAACGACGTGTACTTCCAGGTTGGTTTGCTGACAACCATCGGTTTGGTCAGTAAGAACGCGATTTTGATTGTGGAGTTCGCAAAAGAACTGCATGAGAAGGGCGAGTCTATCGTCCATGCAGCTGCACATGCGGTTCGCATGAGAATTCGTCCGATTATGATGACTTCTCTGGCCTTCGGTCTCGGCGTGCTTCCGCTTGCTAAGGCAACCGGCGCCGGATCCGGTGCACAGAACGCCATCGGTATCGGTGTGTTAGGCGGTATGCTGACAGGTACTTTCCTCTGTATCTTCTTCGTTCCGCTGTTCTATGTGCTCATTGTTAAGCTTTTCGGCGATAAGATTAAAAAGAAAAAACCGCAGGAAGCCCTGCAGGAGAATAAGTAAATGAAGGCATTAAAATTCACGGTTATTGCCTGTTCTCTGGCCGTCTGTGCCGGCTGCACGATGGCGCCCAAATATGAAAGACCTGCTGCGCTGGTCGCGGCAACTTTCCCGACCGGGGAAGCGTACAAGGACGTGATGACCACAGCCGCTCCGCTCCCCGACTGGAAGGTCTTCATCACCAACCCGAAAGCCAAGAAAGTGGTTGAGATGGCACTTGCCAACAATCGCGATCTGAGAGTTGCGATCCTCAATATCGAAAAGGCCAGAGCGGCCTACGGTATTCAGAGATCTGCGCTGATGCCGTCCGTGGCAGCCGGCTTGCAGGAAAATGCCGCTAAAACGCCAAGTATGATGTCGGCGACGGGCAGCAGCTACGTTTCTCACACGTATCAGGCGAACCTGGCTTCTACGGCTTGGGAGCTGGACCTCTTCGGACGTGTCAGAAGCCTGAGCGAAGCAGCTCTCCAGCAGTTCTTCTCGGCTGAAGAAAACCGTGCCGCCGCACAGAACGCCCTGATTGCGCAGGTCGCCACTTCTTGGATTAACTTAGGCGCTCAGAAAGAATTTCTCCGTCTGCAGAAAATTACGCTCCAAAGTCAGGAAGAAAGCTTCAAGCTGATGTCCGATAGCTATCGTTTGGGCGCGAGCTCTCTGCTGGAGCTAGAACAGGCTCGTACGACGGTTGCCACGGCTCGCGCTGCAGTAGCGCAGTACGAACGTAGCTTGGCTCAGGCACAGAATGCTCTGAACTTAGTTGTCGGCTCCCAAGTTCCTGCGGATCTTGAGCCGAACAATCTGGAAGAAGCTACGAATTACGGAGCGATTGCTCCTGCCGGCTTAAGCAGTGACATCCTCTTAAACCGTCCGGACATTAAGGCTGCCGAACATGATCTGATGTCTGCGAATGCCAACATCGGCGCGGCTCGAGCCAACTTTTTCCCGCGCATCTCTTTGACGGCAGGCATCGGTTCTTCTTCCCGTCACTTAAGTGACTTGTTTGATGCCGGTACGGGCCTTTGGACGTTTGCACCTTCCGTTTCTCTCCCGATCTTTACCGGCGGAGCGAACCTTTCGACGCTGCGTCAGGCAGAGGCACAGCAAAAGATCATGGTCGCAACTTATGAGAAGACTGTGCAGAATGCTTTTGCAGAGGTAAGTGATGCGCTTGCTACTGTCGGCACGGTGAACCGTCAGTGCGCAGCCTTAAAGGATTTGGTTAACGCCACGGAAACGGCTTACCGTCTGTCTCAGAGCCGCTACAAGAACGGTCTTGACGGCTTCCTGACCGTACTGGAAAGCCAAAGACAGATGGTTGCTGCTCAGACGAATTACATTTCTGCCGAGAGTAATCGCCTGTCCAGCGGCGTAATGCTCTATAAGGTGCTCGGAGGCGGCTCTGTCATTGAACCTGAAACTCGGGCAGCTGCTCAAACGGAAGCTCCGGCTGCCGCTGGACAGGCTCAGGCAGTTCATGTCTCGAGCGGAGGCGGAAATGCTTAAAACCAGAGAAACCAGAGTTGAAGAGCGTAAGGAAGAAAAACGCAGCGAAAAGCGCGATCGAATTTTGCGTGCCGCGGAAGCCATCTTTTTAGATAAAGGCTTTCATGCGGCAAGCATGAATGAAATCGCAGAAGCGGCCAACGTCAGTACGCCTCATCTTTACAACTTCTATGCTAGTAAAGCTGCTTTGGCGTTGGCAGTGCAGCTGAAGATGGGGCAGGAAACTTTTGATGCTCTAAAGACAGCGATGTCCGCAGGAGAGAAGAACCCGAGTTGTCAGTCGATTTTTGATTCTCGTCGCTCTTCACTGATGCTGACGATTCTGACTGAGTGCACGCGCAATCCCGAGATAAAAGAAAAGATTACGGAAAACGGCGCACGTCTTCGGAAGATGATTTCGGAAGCGGGCGGCATCTCGCCGGATGACCAGGAAGGGCAGTACCGCATTCTCTGCGTGATGGCCATGTACCTTGGTATGTCGATTTCCAACATCTTTACGCCGGTTGAAAACCGTGAACTGATGACCAAGATTTTGGCGCAGGCCGAAACCTGCATTCTTCCGTTTTGCGGAGATAAAGGGTCAAAAGCAGCAGTATCCTAATGCTTAGAGATTAAGTAAGTGTTCACATACATCCCGGGATCAAACTCGGGATTATTTTTTTGATTTTTTCCTTATCTGAATTTGCGGATTAGGGGTGTTTAGCCGAGTGTCAGTTTTAGTAGTGAGAAAACGGATTTTGAGTTTGACTCAATTGTGGTAAGTTGAAGGCGACTACGACTTAGTTCAATGAAGTTGAACCGTGAATAAGATTCTTAGGCTGATCGCTGCAGTAATCGGTTTTCTTCTGCTCAATGTGCAGGCTGAGGAACAGAAGGAATACACGTTTGCGATCAACTCAGCCGTCACTCCGCTTCTGCATGCCGCTTTTGTAAATCAAACGATTAAGACGGTCGAGAGAGCCGTGGCGCCGGCCAAGCTAAAGGTTATGTATGTCGAGCTGCCGGAGTTAGAAAGGCTGATCGAAGACCATCAGGCGGATTTCTTCATTTCGGCTGCAGCAACCATTCGGCGCTATCAGGATCTAGGCGCTCGTGATGTGCTGACAGCGTCTTCTCCGTTCTCTAAAAATCCGAATCGGTCTGAAGGTTCTTTGTTCATTGTTAAGGCTGACAGGTCGGATATCAATAGCGTTTCGGACCTCAAGGACAAACGTGCTGCGGCAGGTCGCCCGACTGCTTTCGGGATGTATTTGGCCGCGATGGGCGAGATTGCCGCGGACGGTTACGATCCTAAAACCTTTTTTAGATCGACTCAGTTTTACGGTCTTAATCGCGATCAAATCATTAAAGACGTTTTGAACGGCAAGGCTGATGTGGGGATTTTGAGAGCCTGCTATCTCGAGGATGCGGTTAATCGAAAGGTTGTTACGACGGATCAGCTTAAGTTTATCAATCTTAAGAGCGATCCGGACCACATTTGCCTGCACTCCACACGACTTTATCCGAACTGGAGTTTCGGATCGAATCCCTCTGTTCCTCCAGCTGTGCTTTCGGCAGTGGCAGCGGGTTTAATTGCTCAAAAGCCTGTCGGCATCGGCTTGTATTGGTCTGTAGCAAGCGACTACACCGCGGTAGACAATCTTCTGAAGTCTTTAGGCTCGGTTCTTACCAGCGGTTCAGTAAGGAGTGGTTCTGGCAGCGGATTGTTGAATATCGCTTTTGGATCTTGAGTGCGTTGGCGGCCTTCGCCCTTTTGCTGATTCATTCTTTCATTGTCTCTCGAACCGTGAACATAAGAACTCGAGAACTCAAAGAATCGTTAAAGCGAGAGAATCGGAGTTTTAATGAAGCTCAAGAGGCGCACAGACGACTCATGAAAATGCAGCGAGCGGCCGTAGTCGGACAGATCTCCAGCTTGATTGCGCATGAGCTCAATCAGTCGTTGACAGGAATCAAACTTTATGCTCGTACGCTTCAGCGCGCCAAAGATTCGGGAACATTGACAGAAGACAAGCTCGGTACAGCCTTGACGGAGATTCGCACGGATGCGGACTTAGCTGCCGCCATTGTTGAGCGAGTCAGAAGCTACGCCAAAGGCACTCGCAGCGAAAGAGTGTCTTCGGAAGTTTCCGAGCTCGTTAACAAAGCAGTTCGAGAATTCAAACGACAGAGCGGAGAGAGAGTTGAAGTCTGGGTCCTTCAAGAGCAACCGGTCTATATCATCGTGAACCCGCTCGAATTTGAGCTGGTGATCATTAACCTTTTGAGAAATGCGGCTCAGGCACTTCAAGAACTTGGAGTCTTGAATCCGAAAGTGGCTCTGACGATTAAGCGAGAAGATAACAAAGCGCTAATTGCAATCGAAGACAACGGTCACATTGAAAAAGAAAAGATTGAAAAACTCTCAGAACCGACTAATTCAACGAAAGCTGACGGATTAGGTCTAGGTCTGCAGATTGTCAGAAGCATTATTGAAAATCACGGTGGCAAGATTTTCTTTTCTCAGGCGGCTTCGGGTGGGTTGAGGGTAGAAATTAGGTTGCCGGCAGAGGAGACGACAGAACAATGACAATATCGAATCCGATTATTCGCATAGTGGACGATGAAGCAGTCGTCCGAAAAGCGCTGAAGTTCCTCCTTGAGTCCGAGGGATGGACGGTCGAGGCCTATGAGAAAGGCTCTGAATTTTTGGTTGAAGACCGACCCTCTCTCATCGGCTGTCTCATTCTTGATGTCGCTATGCCGGAGATGAACGGACTGGAGCTGTACCAGCGACTGCGTGAAAGAAAGTACGAGGTTCCGGTGATTTTTCTGACAGGACATGGCGATGTGGACATGGCCGTCCAGGCGATGAAGGACGGTGCCATCGACTTCATTCAAAAGTCGATTAACGAGGAGAGACTTCTGTCAGCCGTGGCAAAAGCAGTTCGATATGACGAAACTCACAGAGGCTGGACGATTTCGGAGGAGGAAGAAAAGAAGAGATTTCAGACACTGACTTCTCGGGAAAAACAAATCTTATCGCTGATTGCAAAAGGGCTAATGGCTAGCCCTTGAATATCTATTCAAACCTGCACATACTCATCTTCCTTTGGAGGGTGAGTATGAGAGAAATTCACAATTTGATGACTATCGGAGAAGTCGCCGGATCATTCGGAGTTTGTGTGGCAACCGTAAGACGATGGTGCAAAAACGGCAAGTTTTCCCGAGTTATCAGGACCATTGGAAATCAAAGGCGTTTTGATCCTGATGAAGTCCATGAAATGCTTCATCCTACCGGCGGCAAAAGGATCATGGTCGGATATGCGAGAGTCTCAAGCTATGATCAGCGCTCGGATTTGGTAGCCCAAGCCGAAAGACTCAGCCATTACGGATGACAGCTTGTCATTAAGGATCTCGGAAGCGGACTCAATTGTAAAAAACCGGGGCTAAAACGCTTATTGAAACTTCTTTTAACCAGGCGCGTCGGTGCATTAGTTGTCACCCAGGATGACCGACTGCTCCGATTTGGCACGGAGTTGATTTATTTCATCGCTCGCCTCATGGGCACCCGTATAGTCATCTTAGATGAGCCGGAACAGCAGTCTTTCGAAACGGAGCTCGTCAAGGATGTTATTACCCTGATGACAGTCTTCTGCGCTCGTCTTTACGGGAAGCGATCGTGGAAAAATAAGGTAAAGGAAAATACGGGTATAAAAATGCTGGGTTTCCGTTAAGATCTAATTATTACTTTATTTTTACCCCTAAATGCCTAGCCTTGAGCGAACACTCGTGCGTCAGTTTGAGATGCCCAATGAGACTGATAAAGTTTCATTGGATCGGATGTGTTCGTCCTACGGATTTGTGGCTTCCAAATTTCTCTTTGCCTTCCAGACAAGAGAGCTGCGAGGTGAGGTTGGAGACTTCCGAACTTTTCGAAATAGGCTGGTGGCTGCTGTGAACAAAAAGCCGATTGAATTTAACCAAAGTCTGGCGGACTTGCGAACAAACGGCAAAACAGCAGAGGCAACTCTTCTGACTTTGCTCAGAGAAATCAAAGATACTTCAGGCCCCCGCCTGCAGGCTCGTCATTGGAAGCTGGCCTTGGAAGAGACCTCCAAGATGGCGCTGACGCATTGGAAAAGCGTCATTGCAGAAGCTAAAAAGGAGCTTGGGGATACGTTAAAGCGTTTTCACGATCAGGATCGTCACTACGCGTACTGGCTTCTTTGCGGCATAAACCGCCAATTTTTTGAGCTGTTAGACGGAAAGGTCCCGGTCCCGAATTCGGACGTGTCCTTTGATCGGAATTATTGTCTCAGCTACGATCGGCCGCTTTCTTCGAAGACGCTCCGCTCAATTGCAGGAATTGTCAGGCGCACGGTCAATAGAGTTCGAAGAGACATCGTCTGCTATCCGAGAACAAAAGCCTTTCACAACCGCATTGACTTTGATTCAAGCTGCTATAAGGTCAGATCAACAGAAGCCGGTCAATTCCTTGAGCTCATGTCGCTGCAGCCTGGGAAAAGAATCTGCCTTCGCCTTAAGGGTGAAAGCAAGGTACGAGGAACGCTCCAGCTGATACGTGATACTGCGGGCACGTACTCATTAAGAGTCTACGTGCCCCAACAGTGTGAAGAGAAAAGAAAGACCGGCACAGTCGTTGGAATCGATCTCGGCTACACCGAACTGATGGCAACGAGTGAACAGGAACTTCTTGGAACGGATCTGGGAAAGTATTTTTCTGAGATAGCTGATAAAAGAGGAAAGAACAGTGAAGGCCGAAACCGAATGCATGCGCTCTTTCGCAGCCTTCTGAAAAAGACCGGCAAGGACAACCTTGCCAAGGCAGAGCGAATTCGAAGACATAACCTCGGCCGCAAGAAGCAGCGCGCAAGATACATCCGTGACATCGGAGTTATCAAGACCGTCGTTAACAGAGAACTAAACTTTCTATTTACTCGGAAGACAAATCCAGTCAAGGCCATTGTCGTTGAAGATTTAAGTGCTCGGATGAAGGCTCACTTTGGCAAAAAGTGGAATAGACGGCTGAGCGGCTGGATGCGAGGATACCTTCAGGAGAGGATCAGATATAAAGCAAAGAAACATGGAATAGAAGTAAACGAAGTAAACCCTGCTCACAGTTCACGAGAATGCCCCCGGTGTCACTGCACGGACAAAAAGAACCGACAAGGGGATGTCTTTAAGTGCTCGTATTGCGGATACCACGAACATGCTGACTTGGTTGCTGCGTTAAACATACTCGGCCGTTTAGGTGATAAGGAGATCCGTAAAGGTATGTCTCCGTCTCGGGTGAAAGCAGTACTAGACGGTCGGCACGTCGGTTGGAAATTATTGAACGATACCGTTACCGACAGGACTTCAGGTGAAGCGCGTGTTGTGGACGAATCTCCCCGTTCAGCTTCATCGAAGAGCGAACTGAGAAGTGATGTACAGGTTTGTACAGCTTCCTGATAACGGCTGATTAACAAAGAAGTCAGCGAGCGCCTCGGACTTTCACCGAGAACAATTGAGGTTCATCGTCAAAAAGGGCTCCATAAATTAGGGGTACAGACGGTTTCGGAATTAGTGAGATTACTCTCTCACATCGAAGAAAACGCTCTTTTTTGATATTTGTCAGGGTACTTAAGTAGTCCGATGCGCAAAAATTCAATTAACGAATTTCATATCTACTAAGGAGATTAAAAATGAAGAAGCTCTGCATCGCACTCGTTTCTGCACTGGCCTTCGGCGTTGTTAATGCTGAAGAAACTGATCTTGTTGTCGTCGGCTCCGGCGGCGCCGGCCTCTCTGCCGCCATCATGGCAGCTCAGCAAGGCAAGAAAGTTATTGTTCTCGAAAAAATGCCGATCATCGGCGGAAACACTCTCCGCAGTGAGGGCGGTATGAATGCCGCAGGCACGCTCCAACAGCTTGAACACGGCATCATGAACGATTCCGCCATGCGTATGAGTATGGATGCTCAGAAGGGCGGCCACTATCTCAACAATCCTGAGTTGACGCTGACTCTGGCTGAGAACGCCAAAGATGCCGAAGCTTGGCTCCTCTCCTTAGGCGCTCCTTTCTGCCATCGTATGGGCCGCGGCGGCGGACAGACAGCTGCCCGCGGTCACGGACCTTGCGACGGTTCTGCAGTCGGACAGTCTGTGATGAAGGTTCTTTACGGCACAGCTAAGAAGATTCCGACGATTGAAATTCGTCCGCTTAATCAGGTCACAGAGCTTTTGACCAAAGACGGTAAGATCTCCGGCGTGAAGGTCGAAGCAAAAGGCAAAGACAAGAAAGACTACACGATTGATGCCAAGGCTGTGGTGTTGGCTACCGGAGGATTCGGTGCAAATGCCAAGCTGATTTCTTCTTTAAGGCTGGAATACAAAGGTTTTGCTACAACGAACCAACCGGGTGCATTGGGTGAAGGTTTAGACTTGGCTAAAGGCGTTGGTGCAACTTTCGTTGATTTGAGAGAGATTCAAGCCCACCCGACCGTTGTTCCTGTTAAAGGCATTCTGATTTCTGAATCCATGAGAGCCCGCGGCGGGTACCTCGTCAATAATGAGGGCAATCGCTTTGTGAATGAACTTCAGCCGCGTGACGTCGTTGCCGCTGCTGTATTGGCTCAGCCGTCAGGCAAAGCATGGCTCCTCATTGATGACAAACTGGTTAAGTCCAACAAGCTGGCTGCCGGTTATGTTTCTCAGGGTTTGATGGTTTCCGGCAAGAATGTTGACGAATTAGCTAAGGCTATGGGCGTACCTGCCAAGAATCTTAAGGCTACAATGGATCAGTATCAAAAAGCCTTTGAGACCAAAAAAGACGAGGCTTTCGGGCGCCCTGAGATGGTCGTAGCCAACAATGTCTGGCCTATGTACGCTGTTCAGATCACTCCGGCTATTCACCACACTATGGGCGGCGTGAGAATCAACAAGAACGCAGAAGTGATCGGCGTGACAGCTAAACCGATTCCCGGTCTCTATGCTGCCGGTGAAGTGACTGGCGGTGTTCACGGCGGTAACCGCATCGGCGGAAACGCTGTGGCCGACATCATTACTTTCGGCCGTATTGCCGGTGCTAATGCTGCTAACTACATGACGAAGTAATAAGATCTACAGTCGATTCAGCGAAACGCCCTTCGGGGCGTTTTAGTTTCTTGTGGAAACGGTATTCGTTAAAAAGCACAGGGACAACCTTTTGGTGCCCCTGAAATTGCTATCTAGCCTTTAAAACTTGTCGATCAGTTAAATCGACTTGTTTTTGGCTACTAATTTACCAAGATATCTACCGATAGTGATAGAAGCTCCGATCGAATCTCCCCCGGCGTAAGAGTCTCCATGGACGCCGCCAATGGCTTCTCCGGCTGCGTAGAGGTGTTTGATAGGCTTATTGTAGACGTCCACTATTTCCATAGTCTTTCCAGCGTGAAGGCCGCCAAGGTTGGCCATAGCTACAGGCTGGCAAACAAATCCATAGAAAGGCCCTTTTTGGAAGTCACCCTTAATGCATTTTCTATTGAAGTCGTCATCGTGGTTTTTCTTAACGAAGCCGTTGTAGCGATTGATCGTTTCTTCCAGAGTTTTTGGATCTAAGCTCAATTTAGAAGCAAGTTCTGGGATGGTATCTGCTTTTTTAGCGAATCCATTGGGGTTCTTCAGTTCTTCTTTGAACTTATCTTGAGACCAGCCAATTACCTGAGATTTGTCATGCTCCATGAAATCTTGTAATTGAGCCTCTGTAGCGAGGATATAAGTATGCTTAAATCCGTGTTGAGCGGCAATCTTGCCTGCACCAGCAGAGCCTAATTCGTCAGCCACAAAACGTTTGCTGTTATCGCCAACGGCAATACTTCCGTAAATACCAAACACATTACCGCGGAAGATAAGGCCACGTCTCTTGCTCAAATCTACCGGCACGCCGTAACAATAGACTGCGCCTTGGTCCAAAAGGAAAGTATCGGCTCCAATCTTTTGGGCCATCAGCAAACCATCACCAGTGCTTGCTGGAGAGGCACAGCTGACAGCACCTCTAAAGGGGAGAAGATATTTATCAATCATCGAAGCACTTCCCATAAATCCGCCACTGCAGATAATCACGCCTTTGGTGACTTTGATGTTGATCGTTTTTCCCTTGCTAGAAGCTACGACGCCGATAACAGCTGAAGCATTGTCGTTCGTAACAAGCTCAAGAGCCTTCGTGTTGAGCATAATGTCCACACCGAGTCGTTTTGCTTCCTTGGACAAAACTTCAATGTATATGGCTCCGGATTCTGTTCCGTTGTGATGCATGCGCAGAACGCCAAAAGCCGAGTTCGGAACGAGTTTGAAATGGATGCCTTTATCCTCGAGCCAATTGATGGTCTCTCCGGAATTATGGGCAAATATTTCTACGAGGTGTTTGTCATTGAAGCCGTGTCCGCTTTTCATGATTTCTTGGGCAAACACTTCGGCGCCGGGATCCTTGACACCTTGTCGAACTTGAGCTTTTGTATTAGCGGCACTAAAAAGGCCATTGGAGTACGTTGTGGAATTTTGGAAAAGGGTGACGTTCTTTTCGAGCAGAATAACTTTCCCAGCACCGGCTTCTGCTGCTGATACTGCAGCCGACATTCCGGCGGCTCCACCGCCAATTACTAAAACAGCACACTCCGTGTCCCAATGCTTTGGGGCCAACGCTGCGGAAGCCGGGAGAAAAACTGTAGGGGCAACAGCAGCTGAAGAAATAAACAAACGCCGAGACAGACTCATTTCGCTTCTCCTTGAAAATTATTTAATGATGGAGAAAGTCTAGAGAGCGGGACCTAGTCTGAACATCCTCCCGTGGGAGGAGGCCGAAGGTCAGGCGCGAAGAGCGATCTTCTCTCGAGCAGTTTTATCTTAAAAGTGAAGAACTCGGCTGCAAATAGGCAGAGTCAAATACTGTTGGCAGCATTAGTTCCGGCAATCCTCCCAAACACGAAATTCTCAGTCATCCCGGTGCCGGCCATTTTGTCTTGTCCGTGAAGACCGCCGGTTACCTCTCCTGCAGCGTATAGACCAGGGATAGGTTCTCCATTGGATTTAACAACTTCGGATCGAGTGTTGATAGCTATACCTCCAAGCGTAGTATGGACGGTCAAGTTAACTGGTCCTATGTAAAAAGGAGGGCCAGAGAGAGGACGAGCTGATTCTGCGACGTCTATCAAGCCGGAGATTTTTCCTAAAACGCTATCGTTGTATTCGGAAACCGTTTGTCGAATTTTTTCCTTAGGCAGCTGCAGAATACTGGCTAATTCGTCCCAAGAATTCGCAATTTTTAAACTGCCATCCAAAAGTTTCGATTCGATATTTTCTGTCTCACTTCCATGCGGGGCGGAAAGAACCCACAATCGAGATGCTCCCTGCCTATCAATGGCTGCTTTTAACTCCTTCCAGGGACAACCTTCCTTAACGAATCTTTCTCCGTGGGAATTCAACCAAATATCGACGCCGTTTTCCAATTCGGTTCTTCCTCCGCCCATGGGAATAATCTGAACCGCATCCAAGTTCAATAATCGTGCGCCGCAGAGACTCGCTTCTATCATTGCCTGTCCGTCGCACCCGTCGTAAAGGAGTCCTTTCGGATTTGCAGAAGATCTCATCTCTGACGTTACATCTGGAGCGAAGTTAGTAAGCAACTCTCGGTTTGCAGTAAACCCTCCTGTCGCGAGAATTAACTTTTTAGTCTTAACTCTCATCGTCTTGTTGCCATCAATTGTGAAAATGGCTCCTCCGACAGTTCCAGAAGGGGAAAGTTCGATGGAAGTTAGTTCTGTGTTGGTAAAAATATTTACGTTGTTCTTCTTGATGAAATTAAGGGCAGCTATTATGTAATCGAATCCGCTCCGCGCATTGTTAGTTTTAAAGCCTCTGACGTTAGGACAGCCAAAAATTTTTCTAACATCTTTTCGCCATCTAACACCGAGATCTTCCATCCATTGTAAAGAAGCTCCTGAGTTTTGACAGAGTACTCGTACGAGGCTGAGGTCGTTTGTCTTTCCGATCGCAATCATTTGAGAAGCCATCAGTTCCCAAGAGTCGTCTATGCCTTGCGGCTTTTGTAATTTTGGCCAAACAGCAGCTACAGTACCGGCCGAAAGAATGGTGTGTCCTCCGACAGTAGGAGATTTTTCTGCTAGAAAGATGTGTTTAGCCCCGGCTTGTATAGCTGCGCATGCGGCACAGAGTCCCGCGCCTCCCGATCCGACAATGACAATATCGGCCGACATGGTTTCAACAGAGGAAGCTAAGGTTGGAAGCGGGGATAAAGCCAATGCTTGACAAAAACATCTTCGCGTAATCATTTCTGGGATCCGAAAAGTTCCACTTGTGTGAGAAGGCGAGTGAGGTCTACTGCTGTTTTTACGCCTAGTTTTGAAAATATGGAGGCACGATGAGTTTTTACTGTGGTCACGGAAATGTTCAGACAATCGGCGATAGATTTATTGAGCATGCCGCCAACGATAAATTCGCAAATTTGTTTTTCTCTATCTGTCAATGAATTGTAGCGATCATGAATTTCTTTGCATTCAGCACTAACGTTTTGGGTGTCTAAGGACTTTACGGCTGCCGTAATAATTGCCTCTCTAAGTTTTAAAGCATCAACCGGCTTTTCTAAGAAAGTGATGGCTCCCATTTGCATTGCTTTCACCACTGACGGAATATTTCCTGTCCCCGAAAGAAAAATAACCGGGATTTGATCCTGCAGATGGAAAAGTCGTCTTTGAACCTCAATGCCGTTCATTTCCGGCATCGTTAAATCAAGCACAAGGCAGCCAGGAGCTTTTAAGGTACCTTTTTTTAATATTTCCGACGGACTCGAAAAATCCTTTACTTTCCATCCGGTTGTCTCCAAATACAGTCTTACACTCTTTCTGACGTCTTCATCATCATCTAACACGTAAACTGTAAAATCCTGAGTCCTATTTAACATCTAGTCTTTCCTTAAAAATCAAACTCGCCAGCAATCGGTTACTTCCTCGGAGCTCGTAAAAAACTAAGGCGTGGTTCCTTTCGGCCAATTTTTTTATTAAAGCAACTCCAATCCCGAGCCCTCCAGAAGTAGATTTCAAGTGAACAACGTTTTGGTTCATTTCTTTAACTTGTTGCTCATCAGGAACTTGGCCGCCATTTTCAATTTCGACGCAAGGTTGCGGCTTGTTTTTAATTGAGATGGTAATCGGAGGGGAGCCCGTCTTTTTATTGCTAGCTGCGGCTGCATTTTTCAGTAGATTTAGGAGAACGAGCTGAAGTTCGTCCGAAGCTCCTAATACTTCAGTGTTTTCTCTTGTTTTCCACCGAACATTAAGATATGAGTCTCCCTTGTCAAACCTACAGTCGTCGATGGCTTTTTGGCAGATTTCTAAAAGAGAGCATCTTCTTTGTGGTTGGGCAGTGTCTTTTGCGTAGGCTCTTACGCGATTCAAGATTCTTCCGATTCTCTCAAGTCCTTTCTCCACCGCCTCCATGGACTCTTCGCTGAGCTCGTCATCGTTGAGAGCTTCGTTGCATCTCGTCTTTAAAATATTTATGTGATTGGAAATAGAAGCCAGAGGCTGCTTGAATTCGTGCACTACAAGAGAAGAAAGTTCAGACACAATCGTTGAATGTTCCAACGTTAAAATCTTATTTCTCGTAGAAGACAATTCTTTTTCCAGGTTTAGGTTGTGTTCCGACATTTCTTGGATCTCGACGGTTCTCTTTCGGACGAGATAGTTAAGCCTTCTTTCGTTGATAATTAAAAAGATCAGCAGGGCAAGCGCGCCCAGAAACCAGAAAATATGAGCCTTAATAAAGGCGATGACACCATTGTTTCTCAGATAGATGTAAGGGCCTAGTTGTAATTCACGGAGTAACTCGTGAAGCTTGGAAAAGTCGGCGCCGTTGATCCATTCAGTGCCGTTAACCGGGGAGAGGGCCAAGATTGTAAGCGCTGCCTTTTTACTTGCTTCTAGAGTAGTTTTAGGGGTTGAGAGGAAGACGAGGCCAGGATAAAGATCTGTAGATCTTCTGCAACTGGTTGGTCCGACAGTCTTTTCATTGATTACTCTCAGAGAACCTTTTGGGATTATTTGGAGGGATTCGGCTCGCTCGAGCAGACATGATGGCAAAAAGGCTGCGTCCGCGGCTCCGGTCAAGACCTGATTAAAAATGTCGGGAATAGGATGCTGGACAAAATCAACTCTTTTAAAAAGTCCGCTGGTAGAGAGGCCCCTTTTCTTGAACTCATATTCAATAGAGAGCCAACCAGCCAAATCGTTTGGAAGTGTTGAGGCGACGGTTTTTCCGCGGAGATCGGATAAGTCTTGTATGGTCCTCTCCTTGGAAGGAACTAAGATGGTTCCTCCTGACGGTAACCCGAGGTTATTGGAAGCAGAAGAACCGGCAGATGCGATGATTCTGTTCTGCATTTCGGGGAGAGCGGGGAGAGACGCAGGAGAACTTATCAAAAAATCGTACTTATTTAGAGTAAATTCATGAAGTTTGGACGAATTTGGTATTTTTTCCAGCCTGACTGGAAGCGGCGAAAAAGATTTTTCTAACCCTTCGACAGTCGAACGGATGAAATCAGATGCGACCGAGTCAGAGTCAATCAATCCAATTAAGATCTCGCCTTTTACTTCTGCTTGTGCAGCACTGCAAATAAATACGAGGCTCAGAAGTATGGAATACAGAGGTTTGGGCATGTTTCTTCTCAGATTGCAAGAATTCTAAGCGACACAAAGTTGTCTGACTATAGGAATAATCACAAGGATGTTTACCTGAGGAGTTCCCCCTCTCTACACAAACTTGAAGATCGGCGATAATTGTCTGATTAGTTAAACGGTAACAAGGAGGATAAAGTTGCTTACTGAAAACGAGTTGATTAAGTTCCGTCGTGAACTCCATTCCTATCCCGAAACCGGCTGGTGCGAATTTGTCACGACCCACAAGATCGTCGAAAAGCTCCGCAGCTTCGGTTTGGATCCGATCTATGGCCGTCAGGTTATCAATCCCGAGTTTGTTGCAGGCCGCAACCCTGCCAAAGTTGAAGAAGCTAAAAAAGCAGCTTTAGATAAAGGGGTCCCGCCGGAATTTATCGAATCCATGCAGGATTACACCGGTGTCGCCGCTATTTTCGAAACCGGCCGTCCCGGCCCTGTTTTAGCAATCCGTTTCGACATGGACTGCGTTGACGTGGACGAAGCTCACGAAGCCGGCCACCGTCCGTTCGATGAAGGCTGGGCAAGTACCAATCCCGGTCATATGCATTCCTGCGGCCATGACGGTCACGCAACGATGGGCATCGCCGTCTGCAACTGGATTCAGGAAAATTTGGACCAGTTCTGCGGCACGATCAAGGTCGTCTTCCAGCCTGCTGAAGAAGGCGTTCGCGGTGCACGTCCGATGACTGAAACCGGAATTTTTGACGACGTCGATTTCTTCTTTGGAAACCATTTGGGCTTTAACCTTCCGACTGGCACGATTTCTCCAGAACCTGGCGTTTTCCTGGCTTCTACAAAGCTTGACGCAACGTTCACCGGTCTTGCTGCTCACTCCGGCGCCGATCCTCAGAAAGGCAAGAATGCATTGTTAGCCGGTGCCGCTGCTGCCTTGGCTGTTCACGGTATTACTCGTCCGATCGGTGAAGTGACTGCTTTGAACGTCGGAACATTAGTTGCTGGTCAGGGCCGTAATGTTGTCGCTCCAAATGCCTTCATGCAGCTCGAAGTTCGTGGTGAAACTGAAGAACTCAACGCTTACATGCGCGACCAGGCTATCCGAAAGATCAAGGCTTCTGCCGATATGTACGACTGCCAAGTCGATATCGTCAAAGCCGGTGAAGCCACCGAATTTAAGCCCGACCAGGAAGCGATCGAGCTTGCTTATATCGCTGCAAGAAATGTGACGACAGAAGATCTCGCCAGACCGCTTGGCCTGAAGTTAGGCAGTGAGGACTGTACGATCATGCTTCGCAGAGTCCAGCAGCACGGCGGTAAGGGTACCTTCGTCGTGTTCGGCTGCCGGACATCTGCCGGGCATCACCAGAGACTCTTTGATTTTGATGAAGATGTGATCGGAATCGCTTTGCGCTTCTACCAGAACTTGATCCCGATGATTGTCGGCATCAAGTAATTCGGTTTGAAAGTCAGTTAACTTTCTGAAGATCAAATAAAAACCGCCGTGAGGATTTAGCGCTCTTCCGGCGGTTTCATCTACAACTCGATTAGCGATTTCTTTCTCGGCGATCGCGTACAGCGTGGGCCAGCGATGTAATGACTTTGACCGTATCATCCCAGCCGATACAGGCGTCAGTAATGGACTGACCGTACTTCAGCTCTTTTTCCTTACCTTTAACGAGAGGCTGGTTGCCTTCAACAAGATTGGACTCAATCATGACGCCCATGATGTTGTAGCTTCCGTCCCCGATCTGCTTGCAGATGTTGTCAACGACATCGATCTGCTCTTTGTGCTTCTTGTGACTGTTGGAGTGGCTGGCGTCAATCATGACGGAGGGCGGAAGTCCCGCGGCTTTCAGAGCTTCGCAAACCTTGGCTACGCTTTCAGCATCGTAATTCGGGGCTTTACCGCCGCGAAGAATAACGTGGCAGTCTTCATTACCGCCGGTAACGACAATGGCGGAGTGACCGCCCTTGGTGACAGAAAGGAAGACATGTTCGTTTGCGGCAGCTTTGATTGCGTCGATGGCGATTTTGACGTTGCCGTCAGTGCCGTTTTTGAATCCGACCGGGCAGGAAAGGCCGCTAGCTAATTCACGATGCACTTGGCTTTCTGTGGTTCGTGCGCCGATTGCACCCCATGAAATCAGGTCCGCGATGTACTGCGGCGTGATCATATCTAGATATTCGGTACCGGCCGGAACACCCAGTTCGTTAATCGTTAAGAGGAGCTCACGGGCCAAGCGAAGGCCGTGGTTGATATGGAAGCTGCAGTCCAGGTCCGGATCATTGATTAAACCTTTCCAGCCGATAGTAGTGCGAGGCTTTTCGAAATAGACCCGCATGATGATTTCAAGGTCATCAGCAAAATGACGGCGGAGTTCAGAGAGTTTTTCTGCATATTCTTCGGCGGCAACTGGATCATGGATTGAGCAGGGTCCGACGATGACAAGGAGCCGGTCGTCTTTGCCGTGAATGATGTCATGAGCAGAGTGACGGGCAATGTGTACGGTTGAAGATGCGAGTTGTCCGCAAGGAAATTCGCGAATGAGGTAAGACGGCGGAGTGAGTTCTCTGATTTCTTTAATTCTTAGGTCGTCAGTTGTGTAAGGCATTATGGTTCTCCATTATGGCGCCTGTCGGGATTGAGGCTATAAAAAACCGCCGAGTCCCGAAGGAGCGGCGGTTAAGTAGTGTTGTGTGATCTTAGATGCAAGCCGTCACAGCCCTACCTTCCGCCGCGGACGGAAAGTAAAAGCCGTAAAAGTAAAACTTAGAAGCGAACATCTTTTGATACTTGCTAGTAAAAAGGTACTGAGGAATAATTTACCGTATTTTTCTCTTTCTAACGAAATTTCTTTCAGAAATTACTTGCTCATGAAAAGAAAGATCGTTGAGTGATAGAAAACAGGCGCTGAGAAGAACAGCATTTCCATTCTGTCCAACGCCCCACGAGTCAGCATCATGCTGGTATCCAAGCGAACTGCTCCTAAAGAGCGCTTAACCGAGGACATGACCAGAGCGCCTAGCGTCCCCGAGACAATAATCAGCAGGGACATAAGAGGTGCCTGCCAAGCACGGAAGGGAGTCATCCAGAAAAGTGCAGAGCCCATGATCAGAGCTCCGATGCTTCCGATAATGATGCCTTTGTATGTCTTGTACTGATTACTCCAAGTCGGCTTGCCGCCCCAAATGGCGGATGCCATGATTTGGAACAGGTCCGCAAAATAGAGAACCAGCAGGAAGTAAAGCATCAGCAGCAAACCACTGGAATTAAATCTTGTGAGGTTCAATGTAGCAATGGCAGGAGCGTGGCTGACGCAGAAAATAGCCAGCATAATGCCCCACTGAACCTTAGCAACACGGTCCAAGAAGCGGTCGGTATCTTTGGCCAAGGCCATGACGACCGGCAGTGTCAGGAATAAGTAGACTGGGATAAACAGGGAAAAGAGTCCGATCTCTTCGTATCCCAGAAGAATGTACTGAACGGGGATTGCGATATAAAACGCAATGATCAAGATGACGTGGTCATGGCGCCGGGTCGGAGTCAGCGCAATAAATTCGCGCAGAGCAAAGAATGAAGCAAACGCGAAGAAGATGAGGAGCGCGGCCTCACCAAGACAGAAAGCAATCGCAAAAACGATCAGAAGGGGCCAAGAGGCACGGACGCGGGAGTTAACAACGCGAAGATTGTTGAGTCGAGTTTCGTTTCCTTGGGCGCGGGAGACCAGCCAGTTGCCGATAATCGTACCAATGGCAGAGAGAACAATAAGAACACCCAGAATCGTGAAGTAGGCTTCTTGTGTGGAAAATCCTAAACGCATATTAGAGCTCCCTGGCTAAACTGATGACGGCCGTTCTAGCTCTTTCTAAGAACTCTTCTTTAGAGTCGTCGACAGAGTGCGGAAGAGGTGCACCGAATCTTACGGAGCACATAGTCGGAACGGGCAGAAGGGCACCTTTCGGCATGGAGCGGTGCAGATTTTCCAAATAAACGGGAATGAGTTCAACTTCGGGAAATTCTCTCATCAAACGCCAAATACCGCTCTTGAACGGCCCGGGAAGCGGCTGGGGAGAGCGCGTGCCTTCCGGAAAGATAATCAGAGAGGAGCCTTCGCGAAGAGCCTGACGCATCGGATCCAAAGGATCAGAGTTTTCCGTCCGGCGCCGGTCGACAAGAACGACGTTTAACTCGTCAACGGCAATTCTGCGGCGAATTCCGCTTTGCCAGTAATCACGAGCAGCAACCGGTCGGGTAAGCGGACGCAAAGAGCGAGGGAGAGCAGACCAAATCACAATGGTGTCGAGGTGGCTCGAGTGATTGGCAAAATAAATTCTCTGAATTTTTTCGGGTTTGCACCCGATCCACTGAGGATATGCGCCGACCAACAGACGAGTCAGCCACACCATCGGTGTCATGAACTTAAATGCGTGTTTCACGTTTCTTCGTTTTTCAATACCTAATTTGGTAATTATGCCTCCAATGCCGAGGTGCATGTTGATCGCAGATTTGGCGGACAAGGGCATAGATGTACTTTTCAATTTTCAATAGAGACGTACAAATTCAAAGAAATGTCTGTTTTAACAAGAAAAAGGACGCGGGAGAAAGTAGCCGAACTTAATACTCAACCTTTTGAAGATCTCTAAAGCAATTTCTGCAAGAAACAATTAACGCAATATCAATGAAGAATTTACGGCTCCAATGAGCCGCTGAGATTCAGTTGGTCTTTCAGGCGCGGAAGAATCAATGAGATCACAAAAGCCAATGCACAGAAAACCAACACCAAGCACAAGGCAGTGCCGAGCGATGAATGAGAGGCGATCCATCCAAGCGTCGGAGGTACGACCAACAGACCGCCATAAGCGACGATGGCGATGAAACTGCTGGCCTCGGAAGCTGAAATTCCTTTGCATTTTCCGACAAGACTAAATATTGTCGGGACGACAGGGGCAAGTCCTAACCCCATGATGAAGTAGCCGCAGAGCGCTGACGCAGGACTTGCGGACAAAAGTACGATTGACATTCCGAAAAATGCAATGAGAGAACAGATCGGCAGAAGACGGAAATCACCGACGCTTTCGCGAAGTCTGTCTCCGAAGAGTCGAACCACAAAAATGGTGCCAGAGAACAATCCGTACACCAAGGCCGCGACGGCTTGGTCTGCTTCTTTTGAACTGACCATGTAAACCGATCCCCACTCGGCAACACTGCCTTCAATGTCGTAGGCCAGCCAACTCAGTAAGCCGAAACAGATGAGAACCAAGGGATAGGAGGAGCGCTTTGCAACGGAAGATTTAGATGCTGTTGAAGCTTTCTTTGTCTGATCTTCCTCTTGGAGATACCGACAGCCGAACAAACAAACGACAGTCCAAGGAACAACCAAGGCTAAAAAGCTGAAAAGCGGCGAAAGGCCGAGGTAGGCACAAAGAGAAGCAGTCAAAGAACCGACGATGCCACCCAAGCTAAAGAAGGCATGAAACAAATTCATCGATCTCGTTTTGTATCGACGCTCGTAGAACATGCCTTGAGCATTCATCAGAGCATCAGTTAGACCGATGCCAAAACCGATGACTGCAAAGCCTGAAACTAATGAGGCGAAAGAATTTGCGTAGCCAGCGATCACAAGTCCGATAGTACTGAGTGAGGCGCCGGCGGCAATAGTTGGTCGATCTTTAAGAAGAGGGACGAGTCTAGAAGAGAAAAACAGTCCGATGCAGCCCGCGATTCCGAGACAGAAAAGAGCGATGCCAAGTTGTAAATCGTCAATCTGGGCACTTTCTTTGATCGCTGGCATGCGAGAAGTAACCAGGCTGTAGGAAAGGCCGGGAAGGAAAAAGAAAGCTGCGCAGCTGAGCTTGTTTTTGACTGCCTCGGAGAACATTTTTATCGAATATTTTGATTAGAGCTTTGAATTTTATCGATAAAAATAAGCGGCTCAAAGGGGAGCCGCTGGAAGAACGGAAGATATTGTGCTGTTCAGGCATTAAGGCTGCTGTGGAGCAGGTTTTGGACACAGGAGGCTGTGCAGGCGGTCCATCGCGCTCTTCTCCCTAATCGGTCTGAACTTCGGATCAAAGGTCGTGGATTTAATCTGCTTGCCTTTGCCGTCTAATTCGGGGTAGGTGGCAAGTGCAATCGGAGAGTAGATTTTTGCCAAGCAGTCCATGCTGAACTGGACCTTTGCAGACTTCGAGTCAGGTGTGTAACTGTGATTTTGAAGCGTCCAAAACTGCAGTTTGTCGCCTTGTTTACGCATGCCTGTTTTGATGAGGTACATGTCATCCGTGATTTGCGTCGTATTGTGCCCGGCAATGATCGGCGGGATAAAGAGCGGAACCGGAATATTCGAGCCGGTAGACGCGGCGTTTTGGCGAGCATTGAAGCCGCGAATCGCAGGGTTCGCCGGAGTAGGTCGGTATGTTCTCGGAGGCGGGGTGTAGGATCGATGCGGACGAATGGTGGTTCTTCCGCCGAGACGGACTGCCTGAGCGTCCGTTGCCAGAGATAAGAGACAGATTGAGGCACAGAGGCCGACGAGGAGTTTGTTCATCACATTTAGGCGCGGAGACCGCTGCCTTCAGGCAGGGGAGGAAGCGCCTCCTCCTTTCGAATTTCTGTTAAATAGGTTCGTCTCTTTTCCAGCAGATGCA
>PPYE01343131.1_pt1 | contig 38044 bp, 39 predicted proteins | sample 1559881 | NCBI WGS metagenome assembly PPYE01 (sample SAMN08240022, study PRJNA423297) | Human gut metagenome, whole genome shotgun sequencing project. | reverse complement strand
GAAAGAAAATTTTGAAATTGACCAGAGGTTACTTTGGTGCAAGAAAGAACGTTTGGACCGTTGCCAAGAATACTTGGGAGAAAGGTTTGACTTATGCGTTCCGTGACCGTAAGAACAAGAAGAGAAACTTCCGCGCTTTGTGGATTCAGCGTATCAATGCTGCCGCTCGTCTGGAAGGTATGTCTTACTCTAAGCTGATGGGCGCTTTGCACAAAGCCGGTATCGAAATCAACCGCAAGGTGTTGGCTGATTTAGCGATGAACCATCCGGAAGCTTTCAAGGCTATCGTTGCTAAAGCAAAGGCTGCATAAAAACAGTTAGCAGATAAATTACGAGGTGCTGATTACTCTTTTGGTAGTCAGCACTTTTTGTTTTCTGATAGTCTTGGGAGGGGTTAAAACATTAAAAGGACTTGAAACAATTTGCTGATTTTACTTGTTTCTTTCATAGAAACTCATTACCTTTGTTATAGAAAAAATAGCCGCATTGATTGGATCGGGAAACTCATCAATTTTTATGAAATACCGAGACAAGCTTCGCTTCTCAATGGCGGGCCACGCCCTTCGGGGTAACTCTTGAGTCGGTGGATTACAAAGAGGAGGAGCACTCAAATCATGTCATACGGAGTTTCATCACATCATCGGTGCGGCTTTCTATAAAAGAGGAACGGTAATCTGTCTGGATAACCGTTCCTCTTTCTTTTTATGCGGATGTGGGTGATTGTGAAACAAATGATACGTGATGCTGAAACAGATGATGTATCAAGGGAAGATAGATGATACGTTTATACAAAACAGACCATCTGTATCGGGTGAACAGATGGTCTGTTTTGAAAAGAGGTTTTTACGGTTTATTTGTTGTTCCTCAGGTCTTTTACCCTGACGGCTTTTCCTTCGCTCTGCGGTAGGGAGCCTTTCTTCACCAACCGCAATTTCGGGGTTACCAGAATCTCGTCTTTCAACTGACGGGTGATTGCTTTGCGAATCTTCTCCAGCTCGATATAGTTATCAGTAGAGAGGTCGCTGAGTTCAACTTCTACAATCATTTCATCTTGATTATTAACCGTTTCAAGTGTGATGAGGTAATTACTGCCCAATTCGGGGAATTGTACCAGCACCTTTTCCACCTGCATGGGGAAGATGTTGACTCCCTTGATGATGAACATGTCGTCACTACGGCCTTTGATGCGGTCTATACGGATGTGGGTACGTCCGCAAGGGCACTTGCCAGGCAGAATGCGGGTAAGGTCGCGCGTGCGATAACGGATAAGCGGCATCATTTCTCTGTCTAAGGTTGTCAGTACCAGTTCGCCGATTTCACCTTCCGGTACGGGGTCGCCGGTTTCCGGATTAATGATTTCGACCAGGTAGCAATCTTCCCAGAAGTGCATGCCGTCTTGTTCGGTACATTCGAAGGCTACGCCGGGACCGTTCATTTCAGTCATACCGAAGCTGTTGTAGGCTTTGACACCAAGCATGCGCTCAATCTTTCTACGTTGCTCGTCTGTGTGGGGTTCGGCACCGATAACAAGCGTTTTCAAGCTTGTACTGGTAGGGTCTATACCTTCTTCCTGGAATACTTCGGCCAGACGGATGGCATAGCTGGGAATGGCATGTAGGGCAGTAGTCTTGAAATCGGTGATGAACTTAATCTGGCGCTTGCTGTTGCCGGCAGCGGCAGGAACAGTCAGTGCACCCAGACGTTCGGCTCCATACTGAAAGCCCAGTCCTCCGGTGAACATACCGTAGCCGGAGCTGTTTTGGAAAACATCCGTCTTACGGATGCCTACCATATAGAGGCAGCGTGCCACTAAGTTTGCCCAAGAGTCCAAATCGTGTTGGGAGTGTACGATGACCGTCGGCGTGCCCGTAGTGCCACTGGAAGAATGGATACGTACTCCGTCCTCACGCATATCGCCTGCTACTAATCCAAAAGGATAATTGGCGCGCATATCAGCCTTGGTGGTAAACGGTATCTTACGTATGTCTTCTATAGACCGGATGCTGCCGGCAGTGATGCCATGCTCTTGGAATACTTTTTTATAGTAGGGAGAGTTGGCGGCAATGCTGACAGTCTTTTTTAACCGTTGCAGTTGTAGTTCGCGCAACTGCTCACGGGGCATCGTTTCAATCTCTTCTTCCCAGTATTTGTTATTCATGGTATGTTGAAATTTAGAGTCAATTATAGTTTACATCAGTTTTTCAGCAATCTCTTTGCCGGCAGCCAACGCTTTGAGGTTCAACTCTACAATGGCGTCTCCCTTGCGTTGGAAGATTTCGCGGATGCTGTCTTGCACCTTTGCATAGTCAATGCCGAGAAAGGGGATGGTGGCGCCCAGCAGTACGATGTTCGCTACGCGGGGAGAGCCGACTTCTTTTGCCACCTCGTTTACGTTCAGCATGATTTTATGCGGCAGCTTGTTGATTTCGGCCTTGATGTCTTCTTCTGCCGGATAGTTGGGAATGTTGATGAAGGGAGCTTCATTGGTCACCAGCCAACCCTCAGGGCTGAGGAAGGGGAGGTAGCGCAACGCCTCCATCGGTTCCAAGGAGATGATGAGGTCGCATTTTCCTGTGGGGATAAGGTCCGAGGCGATGGGTTGGTCGCTGATGCGCAAGTTGGACTGCACGTCACCGCCTCGCTGGCTCATGCCGTGTACTTCTGCCTGCTTCATGTAGAGTCCGCCCTTGAGGGCTGCTTTGCCGATTACGGTGGCGATGGAGAGGATACCTTGTCCTCCTACGCCGGAAAGTATGATGTCTTTTTTCATGGCTTTACTTGTTTCTTTTTTTGCGTGCTAATGTTTGGATACATTCTCTGCGGGGGATGATGACGGATACGCCGTGGTATTCGATTTCTTCCCGGATGATTTGCTTCATCTCTTCGTAGTTCTTCTTCAAAGGAACTACGACGCGGATGTGTTCGGGAGCTACACCGATGCCGGCGCAGATGGCTTCCAAACGTCCGGTGCCGGCAGAGTCTTGTCCTCCGGTCATGGCGGTGGTTTCGTTGTCGGAGATGACGATGGTGACGTCGGCGTTTTCGTTGACGCAATCCAGCAGTCCTGTCATGCCCGAGTGGGTGAAGGTGGAGTCGCCGATAACGGCTACGGCAGGATGCAGACCGGCATCCGAAGCACCCTTCGCCATGGTGATGGAGGCGCCCATATCCACGCAAGAGTTAATGGCGTTGAACGGAGCGTTGGCTCCCAGCGTGTAGCAACCAATGTCGCTGAACACCTTATAAGTGGGATATTCTTCTTTCAATACTTGGGTCAGCACCGTGTACATGTCGCGATGGCCGCAACCCTCGCACAAAGCGGGCGGGCGCATCTCTACCAGAGAAGGAACGCTGAATTCAGCCTTGTTCTCTTTGCCTACGGCATGTGCCACGCTGTCCGGGTTCAGCTCTCCGTCTTGTGAAAGAGTGCCGTCCAAACGGCCTTTTACTTTGATGCCGATGCCCAGATAGCCTTTCAGCTGTTTTTCTACGAACGGTTGTCCGTCTTCCAGTACCAGAATCTCGTCACATGCTTCTACCAGCTGCATCAGCTGTTTCTTGGGCAACGGGTATTGTCCGATTTTCAGTACCGGATATTCGCAGCCTTCGGGATAGTTTTCCATCAGGTAGTTGTAGCCGATGCCGCATGCCACGATACCCAGCTTTTTGTTGGGACCGTCGGTATATTTGTTGTAAGCGGAGTTTTCAGAAGCTTTGATAAATTCGTCCTGGCGTTGCAGCAATGCTTTGTAACGTTTGCGTGCATTACCCGGCAGGAGGATGAACTGCCGTGGGTCTTCGCTGAAGGAAATCTCATTCTGCGGTTGTTGCTCCTTGCGCTCTACACCGGAACGGGAGTGTGCCAGGCGCGTAACCATGCGCATCAGGATGGGTTCGCCGGTCTGTTCGGAGAAGCTGAATCCGTTGTATACCATGTCGTATGCTTCCTGCTGGTTGCTTGGTTCGTACATCGGGATGAGGGAGAAGTCGCCATAGAAACGGCTGTCCTGCTCGTTCTGCGAGGAATGCATGCTGGGATCGTCGGCAGCTATGACTATCAGACCACCTTTTACGCCGGTAATGGCAGAGTTGATGAAACAGTCGGCAGCCACGTTCATACCCACGTGCTTCATGCACACTAGTGAACGCTTGCCTGCAAAGGACATGCCCAGGGCAGCCTCCATCGCAGTTTTTTCGTTAGAGCACCAGCGGTTATGAATGTTCTTTTCAGCAGTAACCGGTGCCATCTGAATATATTCGGTGATTTCCGTAGAAGGAGTGCCGGGATAGGCATATACGCCCGAAAGTCCGGCATCTAATGCAGCTTGTGCAATGGCTTCATCGCCAAGTAAGAGTTGCTTGCTCATATCTGAATATTTAAGTGTTAGTCATGGATTAATATTTGACGCAAATATAGGATTTTGCTTTTATTTTATCAGCAGATTACTTGAAAATCTTTCTTTCGTTTAATGCATCCCAATATCTTCTTGCATTTTTTATGTGCTCGGCATAATTGGATGCAAAGTTATGGGTGCCCGAGAAGTCCTCTTTGGCACACATGTAGAGGTAGTTGTGTTTCGTATAATTCAGCACGGCATCCAGCCCGCTGGGTGAGGGGATGCGTATGGGGCCGGGAGGCAATCCGGTATTGAGGTAGGTGTTGTAGGGGGATTCTACCGCCAGATGGCCATTCGTAATTCTCCGCAAGCCGAAGGCCTGCAAGGCAAATTTGATGGTAGGGTCGGCTTGCAGGGGCATGCCGGCGTGCAGGCGGTTGATATATAACCCTGCTACCATCGGTTTTTCAGGATTGTTGTTTGTCTCTTCCTCGACGATGGAGGCAAGGGTGCAGATTTCCGTCGGGGTCATTCCGATGGCGGTGGCTTTGCCTAGGCGTTCCTGGTTCCAGAACCTTTGGTGCTCTTTCTGCATTCTTTCGAAGAACTCTTCCACACTCATGTCCCAATAGACTTGGTAGGTTTCGGGGATGAAGAGGCAGGGCAAGGTCTCTTTGGTGTATCCCAGTTTTTGTTGGAATGCGGAGTCGTTCATCAGTCCGGCTATTTCGGCGGAGTCTATCATGAGCTGTTTGCTTATGCTGCGTGCCAGGCGGTCCAGCGTGCGTACGCTGCCGACGGTGAGGTTCATAGGTTCTTGATATCCGCGGTACAGACGGCTGAATACGTGATATACGTTTTCTCCCGGCCGGATAGCGTAGCGTCCGGTGTGTATGTTTTCGGAATATTTCTTGTATTGGGCCATCCAGCGGAAGCCGGTGAAGCTTCGGGGATGGCCTTGTTGTTTCACCTTATTATATATGGAGTCAGCGGTGTCGTCGCGGTCTATATAGATATAGACTGTCTTTTGCGGATGGAATTGCGGGGCAAACAGATAGTAGTATACTGTTCCTGCACAAGCTGCTCCAATAAGAATTAGTGTAACGAATGTTCCGATAATGATTTTCTTCTTTTTCTTTTCCATTTTGTTTTACTGCATCTTTAGTCGGGCAAAGTTAGTAAAAAATGGAGTGAAAATCATCAAGTCATATCAGTTAATTCGATAGCTGACAAAGGCTATGCGTTTGCTGTCCGGTGCCCATGAGTTGACATTGATGGTGCCTTGTCCGCCGAAAATCTTTAACAAAGTTTTGGGCTCTCCACCGTTTGCGGGCATTAGGCGCAGTTCTACGTTCTTGTTTGCCAGATGCTCTCCCGGTTCCAGGTCACCTTTGTAGTAGGTGATGAATACAACGGATTTTCCGTCGGGAGAGATGTGGGGGAACCAGGAGTTGCGGGTTTCGTCAAAGGTCATCTGGGTCTGTTCGGAGCCGTCTGCCTTCATGCGCCAGACTTGCATGAGTCCGGTGCGTACGGAGTTGAACCAGATGTATTGTCCACAGGGGGAATATTCCGGTCCGTCATCCAGACCCTCGGCAGTGGTCAGGCGGGTTTCTTCACCTCCTTCCACGGGGATGGTATAAATATCATAGTTGCCGTTTCGTTCGGCGCAATAGGCAAGTTCTTTACCGTCGGGACTCCAACCGTGGAGGTAGCTGGGAGCCATAGGCGTTATTAAACGGGGAGTGCCGCCCGTGATGGGAAGTGTATAAATGCGCGATTTATAGTCCTCTTTCGTCCCGTGGCTGATGGCTATCTGCTGTCCGTCGGCCGAGAGGACGTGGTCGTTGTTGCAGTTTTGGGCAAATCCGGTGTTTATCAGTTCCGGTTTGGCAGGCGAGGTGGGGGAAAGGCGGTAAAGCTTTCCTTCGCTGTTGTATAGCAGCCATTGCCCGTCGGGCGTCCAATTGGGGGCTTCAATCCGGTAGGGAAATTCTTTGACGACGGTCCGGTTACCATTGGTTACATCCAGTATTTCGAGGACGCTGGTAATCTCGTTTTTTTGTTGAGCGGTTGCGGTCAGTGCAACAGTTGCAAAGAAGGGGATTAAATAGGGTTTCATGTTTATATCGTATTTAATAAATCTCCGCAAGATACATTTTTTATTGGAAACTACATAGTCGGAGCATTTTTTTCATTAAAATCTGTAGTGCTGACCGAATGCGTAGTGCTTATCATATAAATAATTATTGCAATGAATATTTTTGAGGGCTACGGTAGATTATGCTTTTCAAAATCTCTCAAATATCCATTCATCTACCTTCAGTTCTTTGCCTTTAAATACGAAATAAAGGTTGTGAATACCGTCTTTGTCTGTGTTTATCTTTGTAGAGACAGTCTGTAAAGAGTCTGAATTGAAGGAGGTGGAAGCCAGTACTTCACCATCGGGGCGGTCAAGGTGCACTTCCAGAGTGCCGTGTCCTGCTGCTGTGGCACGGAATAGAGAGGGAAAGCCGGAGAAGAATACGCCACGTACGGATATAACTGATTTCTTTTGTTCACTGCCCACTGCAAGCATGTTGCCGGGTGTGGCTGTAGGCTCAAAGTGTATGCCTAGCGTAGCGGCTGTTGTTTCTGCTTGCTGATGAATGAACGGGTTCACTGGCTTTATCTGGTCCACACCCTTCAGTGTGGCTTCTCCCATTTCCAGCTTCACGTTTTTTTCGTCTACCTTCAGCTTGTTGACGCAAAGGCTGCGGAAACCGCCATTGGTGCCTTTGTGTTCTTGCAAGCACATGTTGTGATAAAATAGGTAATAGTCTCCTTTGTATTTTTGCAGATGGGTATGATTGTTGCTGAACCCCATACCATAGTCTCCGGGATTCTTGAAATAATTGTCCACATACTTCCAGCTGTCGGTGTCGAGAGGCGTGTGTGAAGTCATGTACGACATGCAGCAGATGCTGGGTTTGTCCACTCCCTCGTGGGGCCATTCGGTGCGCTTGTTCCAGTCGGTATTGTAGGTATAAATCCATGTGCCGTTCCAGTAGTTCAGCTCATTGGCTTCGAAGTGATAGGGAGCTTTTATCTCTACTATCTCGCTGTCCAGACTAATCAGGTCTTTGCCCAAGCGGACAATGCGGGCATCTCCAGGCATGTAGTCGGTGCCGACTTCCCCCTTTCCGCCTCCACCGAATGATAACCATCCTATACCTTCGTCATCTATCACGGCACCCGGGTCGAAGGGAGCTTTGCAGTGGCCTAATCCTTGGGTGAACTGGCTCACCAGCATACGCCCCAGCGGGTCGGTCCACGGGCCTACGGGAGAGGTGGAGGTTAGTACGCCTACGCCCGCACCGCTGTTGGAGTAGTAGAGGTAGAAGTGGGTTTTACCGTCCGATTCTATCCGCGATACAATGGATGGAGCCCATGAGGCTATACCCCATGGTGAGAGGGCCTTTACGTCAATCAGTCCGTGATAAGTCCAGTTTACCATGTCATCGGTAGACAACATAACCAGCGAATGGATGTATTGGTATGTGTTTTTGCCATCTTTCCCCACACTGTCCAGTTGCTGGGTGTCATTGGTTCCATACACATAGAGCCTTCCGTTGTATTCCATCGATGTCGGGTCGGCCACAAAAATGAAATCCGACAGTGGGTTGGCGTTTCCACTGAAGAATTTGGGTGATTCTACCGGATGCGTGTCTTTCTTTCCTGAAGTGGAAAGCGCCCACATATCGTTTCCTGCGGACATAGCCGCCAGCAGCAAAGCTGCTGTAAATAACTTGATTCTTTTCATTTTCTTATAGTATATTATAGAAATCTATGGTAACCTTTTGATTTTAGCTTGTGTTTTTTCGTCATCTCAATACTTCATTTAAGATTGAAAAATTTGGTTATTGAAAAGTTGCCACAAATATTGGGAATTACTATATATAATATAGGTGTATTATGTTTTTAATAGTGTATCTATATGTTTCAAGTTATCATTTTAGACTGTGGATGTAATCAGATGGTGCTGTTTTAAACCTATTTTGAGATAATCATGCGGCTATAGATTAAACTGTTTGAAAGGGCATTGTGTTTTATGTAAATATACTCGTAGAAGAGCGTTTTTTATTTTAGAAAAGAAAAAGCACTGATTATCTGGAATAATCAGTGCTTTAATATTGAGCCGCTAGCCAGACTTGAACTGGCGACCTACGCGTTACGAATTTTTGCCTTTGTAACGCGCAATATGTTGATTTATAATCAATTATGTGTTGTTTTTCTTTTCTTTTCCTTCAGTATGCCACTTTTTCCACTGTTTTTCCACTGCCGCGGGGCGGTGTCTTGGGTTAATAATTATGTTGGTTACTATCTTTTCTCATATTGTCCGACACTTGTACGGTTATCGGTATGAACCGTAAAACCCTATCGTCATGTCAGAAGAAGAAATAATCCGCGAACTTAAGCATATCAAGTACAACCTTTGGGTCTATGCACTCATCATTATATGTGAACTCGGATTCATAATAGGGAGATTGTCCTAAGTGCACTTTCCCAATAAGAAAGTTTTGTACCTCAAGCTCCTTTATTCTTTCCATTGAATATATTCATTATGTTTGTACCGAATTATTTTATTAAACTTCTTAAATTAAGAAATCATGAGTAATTCTAAATTCTATATGCTTCTTTTTATCCTGTCAATTGTAGCATTTTCCTTGTTGAATATAATGGTGATGCTTAAAAGGATTACTGATTATTTGGGAATTCTCTTTTAAGTTTGTATACACTCCGCTGATACCTAGTAATGTAATCTAATGAGATTTCATCTCCTATTTCCTTAGCTCTATATTCCATCCAAAATATGGCTTCGGACTCGATTATGAATTTGTATGTAAATTTGTCGCTATTTGAGGTGTTATATTTGTTGGATATGATCTGTATGAATTCATCCTTCTCTCCCTTTTTTAGCTTTTCTATTGTCTCTTTTTTAAGCCAGCAGTAATCAATTGTTTTAGGGTCAAATTCAAAATTGGAATAAGCTCCAATATTTCCTAGACACTGAAGTAAAAGTTCTTTTTCCCCTTTTATGTCATGCATAAATAACTCTTTTGTTCCCAAGCAATGGGTATATTCATAAAAATTAAAGTGAATGATTTTAGGAACTTTAGAGTTGAATAGAAAATCGAAAGTTATATCTACGTTTTTGATTGGCTGTGGAAAACTCGCTTGCTTTTTACCGGATATAATCAGTTCCATTTCCTCTTCAGTAATAGAAGGGATATGATAACCGTCATGTGCTAAAGTCTCTATTTTTAATAAATCACTTTCACTTTGATTTTTTCCTGCTATTATGACGCATGTCGTTTTTGCTAAATTTTGTGGTAGAAAGCCGCCTTTAGGACCTATCTTCTGTCCGATAGCACCAGCATCTATTAATTTATTTATAATTACAGATTGGGGAACTGAAAAAGTGCCGGATAGATATACCCTAGCACCATCAAAAGGTTTCATGGGGGCTGCTATACCACTAAATAGCGTAGGTTCTTTATCATTCATTGCCGTAAATCTTTTGTTGATGATTCTATAAGTTCTATGAATTCGGTTTCACTTAGTACTTTTATATTATAGCCTTCGTTTTTTAGAACTTCTAGTTGTTCCAATTTTTTCGGTCCGGGTTCTTTGCCAAGTACTACATAATTCAATGATTTATTTATAGTCGAGGATTTTTTACCTCCCAATTTTTCTATAATTTGATATGCGTGATTCCTGTTGAATTCTGTTTCTCCTGTAATTATGAATTTTTTGTCTATAAATTCAGGATTGGGGCGTAACTTTGTTAATACGTTTTGTGAAAAATCTTTTAGAGGTCCGTTAAAAGAATCAAGTTCTATGTTGTGAGAGTTTTTTGTTTCGCTCCTATCAGAAATGATACCCCATTTATTTCTGTTAGTACTTTTTTCAGAAGGTTTGTTCAGCTCTCCTTTTAGGTATTTTAAAAACAATAATGCGCATGCATCGGCATCGCAGCTTCCGTTATGATGGTTGCACAGCGGGATGTTGTACATTTTGCAAGCTTCTTCTAATGCCATTCCTGACAATTGATAAGTGCACGCCATTCCCATAAAAATAGGGTGGGGAATATTATATCGGTCTAGTTCCTTATAGAGGACATCTATGTCAAATGGTAGATTGTGGGCAACAATGAAGTTACCTTCAAAATATTCTTTTATATCATTCCATATTATATCGAAAGTGGGAGAGTCGGCTGTTATATCCGGAGTTATTCCATGTACTTTTATACATTGTTTAGAGTATTGGTTTGCAGGTGGTTGTATAAAACGACTAATCTTTTTTACAATCTCTCCCTCTTTTACTACGGTAATCCCTACTTGGCATGCTGCTCTTTGGGTCGTTGCCGTTTCAAAATCAATCGCTATAAAATTTACATTTTTCATATTTTCATAATCTTATAAGTCCTACGACCAAACTCATCGAGTAAATTTCGCTTTTGTCTATTGAGAAATCCGGATATTCCGGATTGTACGACACGCAACGAATCTTTTCTCCGTCTTCGTATATCCGCTTTATAATTTATCTGTGATAAATCAATTTCCTATTCATAATTAGTCTTTACATTAATTTACCGCAAAAGGAGATGCGGTATAGGAACTTTATATCATCCTTGTTTATCTTGAATTTCGGATAATTGGGAGATATACACCAGAGTATGGTGTCGTCCTCTTCATCCCTGGCAAGATGCTTTATCATACGGTCCTCATTGGTGATTATCAGATAGGTCTTGTCGGGGTCCACCATTTCCCACGATTCCATCTGTACGATGCCCACCACATCTCCGGGATTGATTTCCGGCTTCATGCTACACCCAACTACGGGGAAGAGTGCCTTTGACCTCACCCCCGGAAGGTTCACCCAGCCCGTGGGTTCCGCGTCTTGCATGAATATATCAAGCTGTCCGGCACTTACCGGAAGGTCAGCGTAGTAGGGTATGCCTTTCTCTTCACTAGCTTTGCCAACAGGTGCGGGGGGTGCCGATTTAAGCATTTCTCCTTTACCTAATAAGAGCCAATCGGGCGAAACATCAGGATATACTGATACGATAGTGGCTATAAGTAAAGCGCTTGGGTCACTATGCCTTTTAAACATACTGCTCAAAGTCATAGAAGGAACTCCTATGGATGCCGAGAAAGCTCTGTCACTCAATTTTTTAGCATCTATAAATTGCCTTATGCGGTCTAAAACCGTAGTAATTTCATTCTCTCCATATTTTGTTGATGGTTCGGCAACCATAACGGGGTTGTCTGAATCTTTGGAAGTACCCTGCAAGACTCTTTCTATAATATCTTTTGCTTGTTCCGGAATTTCTATGTAGTCCGGGACATTCTGCATGCCCCGTACCTTTTCCTTGTCTATATTAAGACGTACAATATTGTTAATCATAGACCCCTTACCTATGAGTAGCCATTCGATATTTAAATCGGGGTATATCTTTGAGATTTTCTCTAATTTATCAGGCTGTATAGATTTAGAGATATTACTTATATATCCTCCACTTACTCCTATTTGCCTTTCAAATTCAGCCGTTGTCATGTTCTTTATTCGGATGAATTTTAAAATTCTTTCTCTTACTTCGCTCATAATCAGTGACATAATGTTTATTAACAATTTAAGATTAGAGATTTTCTCAAATATCCTTGTTTTAATTGAGAAATTCTCCAATCTTTGCATCCGTAAAACGTTGCAAGCGGATTACAGAAAAGGGCTGGTTAGAGAAGCGTCCCTATTTCCTATCCTTAAAGTCTGACAACCGCAAAGATAGGCAGTCCTTTTCATTTATCCAATCAATGCCCGATGTTTTACGGCACAATCAGCGGTTACGTGGCAGTTCCGCAGTAAAAGACATTTGATAAAGCTTCATTCCGGATTATCCTAACTGCCACTTTCAGGGATATGAAGGAGTGGAGCTTTTCTCTTTTAGGAGGAGAGAAAGAAATATGGTGAACACGGAGAGAACGAATCTGATGCCCATGAACCTGGCGAACATCAGGAGCAAGTGCCTTGACAGAATTACCGAGCTGCTCAAGGACAGTAACGGGCGGCTGAATGCCGATTTCGGCATATCCGGAGTGCAGGACCTGAAGGTACAGCTGATAGACTGCGCAGGCGCGCTGGCGGAGTTCGTCATCAGCGGGAAAAACACGGAGAGCCTTGTCGGGAAGACCGGGCTGACAGTGGCGGCGTCAAGGGCGCTCGCGGACCGGAAGGTGTATATGCCGGTTTACGCATTCAACAAAGTGATGAAGGAAAAGGGCTTCATGGACAGCAACGACTGCCTGATGGAAGGAGGGCTGCTGTACGGAGAGAACAAGCGCGTTTCCGGACAATGGAACGGCGTGAAGAAAGCCTATTACTATGACAACCGGTTCGACAGTCTGCTGGCGCTGCTCGGACTGGACTACAAGGGACAATCTAAATTGAGATAGCCATGGACAGACTTCAACAAATCATGAAGGCCGCCGACAAGGTGACTTTCACCAAGACCCAGGCTTCGGCCCTGGTCGGTGGGCGCAGACGGCTGGAGCGTCTTGCCTCCGAGAACAAGATAAGGTATGTGAGAATCGAGGACGGACGGTTCGGACGTTGGGAGTGCAGGGGCTCGGACGTGCTCCGGTTCGCGGTCGATACCGGAAATGGGGAGGGACCGGCATGAACAAGATTACCGAATACACATTGAAGGCGCTCCTCGCAACGGCCGTTGTTGCGGGATGCGTGTACGGAGGGCGCGTGGAATACAATGACGAAGTCCTTTCCGGCATGAGCCTCGAGAAATACCAGTACATCCACGACCGTATCGGCGGCGGCTCCCGTTCGGATGTCGTGGAGGAATATCTGGAGCGCAGGGAATTCTACGACTCCCTCAGTTATTGACGCATTAATATAATATTGTATACGGATTATGGAAGATAAAAAAAATGCACATAAAACGACGGAAATACGTCTTTCGGACGGGGAACGCTCCCTGCTTGCGTCCCTTTCCAATATGAAAGAGACTGTCAAGACGGGCCATATATACCCGAACTTGTATTCCCAGGCGGCTTATTCGATGCAGGAGCTGGCCAAGACAAGGGATGAGATATTGGAGGAGATCAGGGCGCTGGTATTCAATTCCGGTGATTTTGCCGCCGATGCCCTGATAGAGAGCATATACCATGAACTGGTGACAACCTTTGACCTCTTCGAGGACGAGTCGGAAAACTTCGATTTCACACGTAAGGCCCTGTCGGAGTTCGCGAATGGCACTTATACGAAAATTGAGGCCGCCAGACATATCAGGGAGCTCTGCAGGAAGGCTGGCCGGATAAAGGATCTCGAGTCAAGGATTGAGCTCGCGAAAAAAGGAGTATTACTTTAAACGATAAATGATTATGGATTTTAATGTGAATGTGAGACTTGACGCTACCCCCGCACTGGTGGGATGCGTCAACACGCTGGCGACAGCGATAGGCGGTGCGATGCCGCAAGTACGTGAACTCCCTCCCGCCGTTGTGGTACCGCAGGCGCCGGCAGTACCGGCAGTCAAGGAACCCGCGGCCGCCGCCCCAACGGAGGGGAAAACATCCGAAATATCGGACAAGCAGATGAGGGATATAGTCGGTCCGAAGACCAAGGAGTTCGGAAAGGAAAAGGTGTTCGGGATTCTGGAAGGTTTCGGCGTCAAGCGCATTCCTGAACTGAATCAGGAGCAGCGCAGGGAATTCATAGAAAAACTGAACGCCCTATGAGCCATGCCGTATTATCACCGTCCGCCGCCGGTCGTTGGCTGGTATGTACCCCGTCCGCGCGGCTTGAGGAGAGGTTCCCTGACAAGGCGGGGGACTTTGCCCAGGAGGGTTCTCTGGCACACGAGTTCGGTGAAGCCATCCTGAAAGGAAGTGACGAAAGTCACTTGTCCAAGCTCCGGACGGAGAAGTTCTATTCGGAGGAAATGGAAGAATATGCAAGAGGGTATGCGGAATTCGTACAAGAGAAGTTCGAACTGGCAAAAAGGGTAACTCCCGACGCCGTACTGCGCATAGAGGAGAAGATAGACCTGACAGCCTATGTGCCCGAGGGATTCGGTACCGGTGACGCCATTATATTGGCTGACGGCACGTTGGAGATTATCGACCTGAAATACGGCAAAGGCGTACCGGTATCCGCGGTGGAGAACAAGCAGATGATGCTGTATGCCCTGGGGGCGCTCGACATGTTCGGGTTCATGTATGCCATTGACAAGGTACGGATGACTATCTATCAGCCGAGGCTTGACAGCATATCCGAGTATGAGCTGCCGGCTGATGACTTGGTGGCCTGGGGGGAGGATGTCCTGAAACCGGCAGCCGCGTCCGCTTTCAAAGGGGAGGGTGACTTTGTTCCGGGAAAACACTGCCAGTTCTGTCGGGTGAAAGCGCAGTGCCGGGCATTGGCCGAACGGAACCTGAAGGCGGCGGAGCATGAATTCGACGATGTCGCCTTACTCTCCGATGGAGAGCTGGCTGATATTCTCACCAGGGCTGAGGGCATAAAGAGCTGGCTCAATGCGGTGGAGGAGTTCGCCTTGCAGGCGGCTCTTGACGGAAAGACAATCCCCGGATTCAAATTGGTGGAAGGGCGTAGTGTACGGCGTTATTCCGATGAGGAGAAAGTCGCCGAAACCCTTATCGCCAACGGGTTCAAGAAGGAAAGTATCTACGACCCTCCCAAGCTGAAGACAATCACCAGTATGGAGAAACTGATTACCAAGAAGGCATTCGCTGCCTTACTCGGCAGCCTGGTTGTCAAGCCGCAAGGGAAACCGACGCTTGTTCCCGCATCGGACAAGCGCCCGGAACTGAACGATGCGAAGAAGGATTTTGAAAACATTAGTATCAACGATTAAACGATTAGATGTCATGAACGATTTTAGAGAAACAAAAGTTGTAGTAGGACCGGCACGGTTCAGTTATCTGCATGTATGGGAACCCGTTGCCATAGGCGAGGGGGCTGAAAAGAAATACAGCGTGTCACTCATCATCCCAAAATCGGATGCCAAGTTAGTCGGGCTGGTTAAGGCGGCTATCCAGAATGCCCTCAATGCCGGTATAGGCAGCAAGTTCGGGGGAAAGAAACCTGCGGCTTATAAAAATCCCCTGCGTGACGGCGACGCCGAACGTCCCGACGATGAAGCGTACAAGGGCTGTTATTTTGTCAACGCGAACTGCAGGACGAAACCCGGTATCGTCGATGCCCGCCGTCAACCGATTACGGACCAGGACGAGTTGTATTCAGGATGCTACGGCTATGCCTCCATAACTTTCTACGCGTTCAATACGAACGGCAACAAGGGGATTGCCTGCGGTCTGAACAATCTCATGAAGACCAAGGACGGCGAGCCGCTCGGAGGACGCTCCACCGCCGAGGCTGATTTTGCGGATATTGACGTGCCTTTCGAGGCACCTTCCAATGACGGTACAGATGACCTATTCTAATATCAGTAAAGAGCAGATTGCCGGAGTGGCGTCGGAGGTTATCCGGCGCTACCGGCAGGATGCCTCGGAGCAGGACTGCGCCGAGTTGACCGAGGCGTTTCTCGTACTGGCCAGGTATCTGGACAATTTTTATACCGGAGAGCTTTTTGTCAGACTGGATTGTACTGAATCCGAATTTCAGCATTTGAATACGGTCGCGACCGCTTATCCGGAAACTTTCGAGACTTGGAGCGAGCTGATCGGGTTGTCCCCCGTAGTTATCAGGTATAATGTCAAGCTACATAAGGGCTTTTCCCTTATATGTACTGAAATTGCCGTCAGGCTGAATGGCCAGGCCGCCGCCAATGACCGTGAGCCTATCAAGACGCTTGGAATAGACATAGAGACCTACAGCAGCGAGGACATTTCTTCATGTGGGGTATACAGATATGCCGAAGCTGATGATTTTACCGTTCTTCTGTTTGCGTATTCCGTCAATGACGGTCCCGTGCGGATTGTGGACCTCGCATCGGGGGAAAAGCTGCCTGAGAGAATATTCGACGCCCTGACGGATGAGACGGTATTGAAAACCGCATTTAACGCATCTTTCGAACGTACGTGTATCGGGCGGTATTACGGTATCCATCTTAAGCCGGAACAGTGGGAGTGCACTATGGTACGGTGCGCCATGCTCGGACTGCCATTAAGTCTGGCGCAAGCCGGAAAGGTGCTGAATCTGGAGGACCAGAAGATGTCGGAGGGGAAAGCACTCATCAAGTATTTCTCCTGCCCGTGCAAGCCTACCAAGGTCAACGGCGGGCGGACGAGAAACCTGCCGGAACATGCCCCCGACAAATGGGATACATTCAAGCTATACTGCATCAGGGATGTTGAGGTAGAGCAGGAGATCAGAAGAAAGACACTGGGGTTCAAGATACCCGCATCCGAACATGAGCTTTATGTGATTGACCAACGTATCAACGACAGAGGCGTATTGCTGGATATGGATTTCGTGCACCATGCCGTCCATATGGATAATGTCTATAAGGGCAGACTGGCCGTTGAGGCGGCCGAATTGTCGGGGCTTGAAAACCCGAACAGCGTAGCACAGCTCAAGGCATGGCTGGGGGAACAGACCGGAAGCACCGTCAAGGCGTTAGGCAAGAAGGACATTCCCGATATGCTGAAGGCTACTGACGATGATACGGTGAGAAGGGTACTGGAGATTCGTGCCGAGATGGGCAAGACATCAACGAAGAAGTATGAGGCTATGACTACGGCTGCCTGCGCTGATGGCCGGGTGCGCGGCCTGCTGCAGTTCTACGGGGCTAACAGAACCGGAAGATGGGCTGGCCGGTTGGTGCAGGTTCAGAACCTGCCCCAGAACCACCTTCCTGACCTGGACTATGCACGCCAGCTGGTGAAGGAGGGAGACCTGGATATGCTGGAGATGATGTTCGGCAATGTGCCCGACACGCTATCACAACTCATACGTACAGCCTTCATCGCTAAGGAAGGGCATGTCTTCATGGTGTGTGACTTTAGCGCTATCGAGGCGCGTGTCATCGCATGGTTGGCGGGTGAGCAGTGGCGCCTGGAGGTGTTCCGTACTCACGGGAAAATCTATGAAGCCTCTGCCTCTATGATGTTCCACGTCCCGGTTGAGGAGATAACCAAGACCGACCCGAGACGGCAGAAAGGCAAGATTGCCGAGTTGGCGTTAGGGTATCAGGGTGGAGTAGGGGCAATGAAGACCATGGGCGGGGAGAGAATGGGGCTGAGTGAGTCAGAGATGACGGAGATTGTCAACCACTGGCGCAAGGCTAATCCGGCTATTGTATCACTCTGGACGGATGTTGAGAGGGCTGCTACCGCCGCAATCGAGACGGGAGGACCTTCGGAAACTCACGGGCTACTCTTTTTCAAGCGCATGGGGCTGCTCATGATTAAACTACCATCCGGGCGTTGTCTGTGTTATCCTAAGCCCGCCATCAGCGCAAACCGATTCGGCAAGGAAAGCATAACTTATGAAGGGCTTAACCAGACCACGAAGCAGTGGGGAACACAAGAAACCTATGGCGGTAAGCTGGTGGAGAACATCGTGCAGGGGATTGCCCGTGATTGCTTAGCTGTTACGATGATGCGTCTTGAAGCTGCCGGATATCCGGTTGTATTCCATGTTCATGACGAGACTATCATAGAGGCGAAAGCAGATGGCTCTCAAACACTCGAAGAGATTGAAGATATATTCAAGACGCCTATCCCATGGGCTAAGGACCTGCCGCTAAAGGGGGCGGGATATACGACGCCCTATTATTTGAAAGACTAAAATTGGTTGATTATGAATATCCATCAGACAATCCCCCGTTCAGATTGCACCTCCTTCGCCAAGTGCGGCAAGCATTCCCTTGCCTATTGCCGGAGGTACGGCGCTGCCGAATGCGGACCATGTGAAGTTGTGAAGAGAAAACCCCGTAACCGGGTGGTGGTTGACGGAGTGGAGCGTAAACTGTGCACCCGTTGCGGTAGAGCGCTTCCATTATCCCGGTTCTTCGATAGAATAGCCCGCCGGAACGGTAAGGAATACCATCTGAAAGCGTCATGGTGCAAGATGTGTATGGCAGAGGTACAGAGCGAGAGAAACAAGAGAAGGAAAATGAATTGGGATTAACATGTGCAGTTATCAAATGCTGTGCTGGGCGATTGAAAACGGATATTTAGAAACAAAAAAGTAATGATATGGAACTTAAATATGATGCGGCCTTCTATATGGCTACTGGCCGCAGCCGCCATGATACCAACTGGAGAACACGGGAATGGACGTGGGGGGAATTCGTGCGTAAGGTGTCCAACACAATACGCACGGACGAGAGATTAGAGGTGTACATGCACGAGAAAAAGGTGCGGCAGGATGAGATTAAGGATAAGGGGGGATTCGTAGGCGGCGTACTGAACGGCGGGCGGCGTCTGCGGGGCAAGGTGGCTTCAAGAAGACTGCTGACGCTGGATATAGACTTCGGAAAAGCGGACACCTGGGACACCTTCTGTATGCTATATGACTGCGCTTCACTGGTATATTCTACACATAAGCACACGCCGGAAAAGCCAAGACTGCGGTTGTGTATCTTGTTGGACCGGGATGTGACAACGGATGAATATGAAGCTATCGGACGTAAGGTAGCTGACAGCATAGGCATTGATCTGTTTGACCGTACCACCTTTCAGGCTGAACGGCTGATGTATTGGCCCTCTACGGCCGCCGATGGGGAATTCTACTTCCAGTATCTGGACGCGCCTGCGCTATGTGCCGATGAAGTGCTGTCGTCATACACCAACTGGATGGATACGTCCTCCTGGCCGAGACCGGCAGATGAACTGAAGGATATCAAGTTAAGCATCGAGAAAGCTAAGACGCAGGAGGACCCGCTGGCCAAGACTGGAGTCATCGGGGCTTTCTGCCGTACCTACACAATCGAAGAAGCCATTGATAAGTTCCTGCCCGACATCTATATCCCTTGTGATGTGCCAGGGCGTTATACATACGCCCTCGGAACCACCGCCGGGGGTGTAGTCATCTACGACAACACCTTCAGCTATTCGCACCATTCAACGGATCCTGCCTGCGAAATCCTGTGCAATGCCTTTGACCTAATACGCATAGAGAAGTTTTCCCACCTGGACAGCGATGTGAATGACAAGACAAACACATCCAAGCGCCCGTCCTTCAAGGCCATGGAGGAGTTTGCGCTGCAGGATAAAGATACCATATCTCTGATGAACAGAGAACGAATAGCTTCTGCAGGGGATGATTTTGCAGGGATAATTACCGCTGAGGGGGAAGAGGATGAAAGCTGGATAGATTCGCTTGAACCCGGGGCGAAAGGTGGATTCCTGGCCACATACGACAATATATATCTAATTATAAAGAATGACCCGTCATTAAGAGGATGCTTCGCCTATGACACTTTCAACGAAAGACCCGTCTTCAAGAGGCTGCCGCCATGGAGACGGGAGGATGACAGGGAGATATTCGTCCGTGACGATGACGAGGCCAATCTGCGCATCTTCCTATCCAGGAAACCGTGGGGCATAGAGGGACGAGGAAAGATTGAGGATGCCATGGACGCGGTATGCCGGGAAAACGCATACCACCCGGTAAGGGAATACCTGGACGGGCTGGTATGGGACGGAACACCGCGGCTGGATACACTTTTCATAGACTACCTGGGCGCATCCGATACAGAGCTGAACCGATGGCTCACGAGGCTAACATTCACCGCGGCGGTGTACAGAGCCTTTGAGCCGGGTACGAAGTTCGACCAGATAACCGTTATAGTCGGTACTCAGGGATGCGGTAAGTCTACGCTGCTGGAGAAGATGTCCGTGAATCTGGAATGGTTTTCATCGTCCATGCCATCGCCCGATGAACCGGTGAAGGCAGCTAGCCATCTACGCGGAAAGTTCATCATCGAAATCGGCGAGCTGGTAGGATTCAGGAAAGCCGAGGTCGAGGCTATTAAGAATTTCCTCTCAAAGACCTCTGATGACTTCCGGCCAGCCTACGGGAAGAATGAGGTACACCGGTTAAGGCAGAATATATTCTTTGCAACGACCAACGAGGATGAGTTCCTGCGTGATGCCACCGGTGAACGCCGCTACTGGCCCGTACAAGTTGGCGTAAACCCACCGAAATACAGCCTGTGGGATGACCTTACAGATGATGTTATCGGGCAGCTGTGGGCGGAAGCCGTGACGCATTATAAGCAGAGAATACCTCTCATGCTCCCCGCTAGCCTAAGCAATGATCTGTTGAAGGTACAGGATGATTATAAGGTGAAAGATGAATGGCAGGGGCTTATAGAGTCCTTCCTGGAAAAGAAATTACCCGCCAACTGGTATGACATGACACCGAAGCAGAGAAGGGCTCACTTTGCTAACGAGGACTTGCTGAGCGCTGAAGGTGTGTTGGTACGCACATCAGTATCGGCTAAAGAGATATTGAATGAATGTGTAGACCTAGGTGTGTTTGTCGATAACGACCGGCGAAGCAGTCTCCGTGTATCGGCGTGTATGAAAAAAATAGACAAATGGGTCAGAGTGCAGAAACTACCAGACAAGGGCTATGGCCGTCAAAAAGGGTGGGCCTTGGATTTAGCCGGTAGGGACACTAAATCAGAAGAAGAAGACATTTTCGGCTAAAATAGTCACAATGTCACAATCTCTTATAGTACATAGTGACAGCATAGTCACAGCTTAATTTGCTGAATTTTAATGTGATACCCTATATTGTCACTATGTCACTATAATTTATATATAATATATGAGATTAGCATATAATAGGATATATATAGGGAGTATGAATATATGCTAAATGGTATTTATATAAGAGTGTACCCAATTTTAGATACATTAGTGACAGCTCCTTTAGCCGAGATAAAAGACGATATCTTATGAAAGTATTAATTAAATCGAACATTGATAAGCCGATTAGCGAAAAGCTGATTGAAAGAAAACTCAGAGATGGCGTGAAGGCTCTGGGGGGCATAGCGCTGAAGTTTACTTCGCCGTACCATAGAGGCATCCCGGATAGGGTGGTGCTGATGCCAGGAGGGCGGTGCTGTTTCGCTGAGCTGAAGACAACAGGCAAGAAGCCGACGAAGCTACAGGAAAAAGCTATCAAGGACCTCAGAGAGTTGGGCTTTGACGTGAGAGTGATTGACAGACAAAGTGAATTGAATAGATTTTTGGATGACTTGAAAAATGGATGAACGTAATTTACACGAATATCAAAAAGCTGCGGTGAGACATATCATTGAACACCCAGCGGCAGGATTATTCCTGGAGATGGGGCTGGGCAAAACAATATCAACTTTAACCGCAATCAACATCCTGATGAATGAATACCTGGAGGTGAACAAGGTGCTGGTGATAGCGCCAAAAAGGGTTGCAGAAGATACCTGGACATCCGAGTGCGCCAAGTGGGATCACCTGAAAGGCCTGCGGGTATCTGTGATGCTGGGTTCAGAGAAGAAGAGAATCGAGGCCTTTCAACGCGATGCAGACGTATACGTGATAAACAGGGAGAATGTTGAATGGCTGGTAGCAAAGTGGAATGGGTACTTTCCTTTCGACATGGTGGTGATTGACGAGCTGTCATCGTTCAAGTCGGGAAAGTCGAAGAGGTTCCGTGCGCTACGCCTGGTGCGTCCTAAGGTGAATCGTGTCGTTGGACTGACGGGAACACCGGCGCCTAACGGACTGATGGATCTGTGGAGCCAGATGTATCTCTTGGACATGGGAGAGAGATTGGGAAAGAGCATCACGTCATATCGGATGAAGTACTTCAAGCCGGGGCGGACGAACGGACAGATAGTCTATGATTACAAGGCTCTGGACGGTAGCGAGAAGGATATATACGACAAGATAGGCGATATCTGTATCAGCATGAAGGCGGAGGATTATCTGGAATTGCCGGAGCGCATAGACAGGGATGTGAAGGTCACGTTATCAGCTACTAACAGGAAGCGATATGATGAATTCGAGAAGGAGCAGATACTATCGTTGCCGGAAGAAGAAGGAGACATATCGGCGGTCAATGCGGCAGCACTGACGAACAAGCTGATGCAGTTCGCAAACGGGGCGATATACGATGCGGATCATAATGTGCATGAGATTCATGAGGAGAAGCTGGAGGCGCTGGAGGAAATCGTTGAGTCCGCTAACGGACAACCGGTGCTGGTGTTCTACGCTTTCAAGCACGATGTGTATCGCATCATGAAAAGGCTGAAGAAGTATCATCCGGTAGAGATAGGCGGAAGTGATTGCATCCGTGCGTGGAACAAGGGGGAGATACCGCTGATGCTTGCACATCCGGCAAGTGCAGGGCACGGATTGAATCTTCAGGCAGGAGGCAATATCGTTGTATGGTTTTCCCTTCCGTGGAGCTGCGAATTGTATCAGCAGGCTAATGCGCGATTGTACCGGCAGGGGCAGACAAAGCCGGTAATCATACATAAGCTGATGGTTGACGGGACTATCGATGAGGATATCATTAAGGCGTTAGGAAGCAAGATAGACCGGCAGGAAGCATTGATGCGAGCAGTTAAGGCAAGAATTGAAAAGTATAGGAGGACTTGATATGGCAAGCAGAAGAATGTCAATCCGGTTCAGTGAAAGGATATGGATGATTCTGAATGAACTGTCGGAGAAGACCGGCGCAACGGTATCGGTAATTGTCCGCAGTCTGGTAATGAAGGGGATAGACGAGATAACAGATGAATCCGGTAACTTGAAAATTGATGAGAGACAGATACAAGAAAAGTGATTTCTATCCGGAGGTTGCCGAAAGCGTAGGGCGCAATTACCATAAGCTGCGTGCCTTATGCTTCCGGCAGTCGCAGGCATGCTTTGATTCCCGGGGGTACGACGACATCTTCCAGGATACTGTCCTGTATGTTATCCAGGATCCTGAATCGCTTGGATGCAAGACGGACGGTGCTTTGATAGAGCATTTCCTTTACCGTTATAGGATGATAGAGTTCCAGACAGTTAGTGACGCGCAACAATTAAAGAAAGTGACTTATGCCGACTATTTACAAACCCCAAAAGAAGAGGACGAAGGATAACAACCGGTATGACGCCGAACGCCGGAAAATCTATAATTCGGAACGATGGCGCAAGTTGAGGGCGTGGAAGTTCGCCTGCAACCCCTTGTGTGAGGTATGCGAGAGTGAGGGCAGGACCGTTCCCGCTGAGGATATACATCACTTGACTTCGTTCATGAGTACGGATGACCCGCAGCAACGGCTATACCTCGCCTATGACTTTGACAACCTGATGAGCCTATGCAAGCGGTGCCATCAGGCGATACATAATAAAAGAAATATTTAAACGGTAGTCTACAATCATTGTTACTCTGCCCGTAAAGGATGAGGCTTTTTGTATGTAGCTGATTTACAGATGACTGCCATTGCACGATTCATATGGCCATAGGGGGATAGGGGGCTGTTTTTTAGGACTTTATCTCGCCGAAACCTCACCCGACCCTTCTTCACACGCACGGCAATTTTTAAAATTTTGAATTTGTTAAAATATTAACATTTTAGAGTGTCAGACATTCTTATGGTTACTGTGAAAAACAGACTATGGTAAAATTCATAATGCCCAAGGGTTGTTCGGATGAAACCCAGAAGTTTATGCGTGATGTTGTGAGGGAATTGAATGCCCGTAAGGCTATCCAGAATATAGACCTCGGCGCTCTCCGTATGCTTGCTACAAGTTATGAAATGTACTTGCAGGCGACTGATATTCTGCTGGAAGAAGGACCGGTAGTTATGATTAAGTACGAGAAAGCGGCCAATCCGGCGCAAAACATCGCTACAAAAAATTATGCCCAGGTCATGAAGATTATGACTGAGTACGGTCTGACCATAAAGAGTCGGGGCAATATCAAATCGCTGAAATCAGATAAGGAAGAAGATTCCCCTCTGGATAATTTTCTCAAGAAAGGAGCCCGTGAGAGACGATGAAAGGGTATTATCAGTATGCGGCCGATGTCAGGGACGGTAAGGTTCTGGTAGGGGAATTCATAAAGCAGGCGGTTGAACGGTTTTATTCTCTGTTTGAACGGGACGACATTGAGTTTCGTGAGGAACGGGCGGACTATGCCATTGAATTCATCGCCCTGCTGCGCCATTATACCGGCAGGCATGCGGGAAAGCCCTTTAAGTTGCTGCCGTGGCAAGAGTTTGCCGTGGCAAACATCTACGGGTTCTATAAGAAGGAAGAGGACGGGGTGTGGTGCAGGCTGGTTTCATCTGTGTACATCGAGATGGCCCGTAAGAATGGAAAGTCCGCTTTTGCCGCTGCCTTGTGTTTATATCATCTTATCGCTGACGGGGAGTCCGCGGCGGAGGTCTATTTGGCGGCCAATAGTAAGGACCAGGCGAAAGTCAGTTTCAAAATGTGCAGGAACTTCGTGTCGGGACTTGATCCGAAGCACCGCTATCTGGAATCTTTCCGTGACCAGATAAATTTTGACCGGACTCTTTCTTTCCTGAAGGTGCTGGCTGCCGATTCCAGTAAATTGGACGGTCCTAATCCGTCCATGTTCCTGTTGGACGAGTACCATGCCGCCAAGAATTCCAGTTTGAAGGATGTGCTCCAGTCAGGGCAGGGAATGCGGGACGACCCGATGTCTGTTATCATTACGACTGCGGGATTCGACAAGCTGGGGCCCTGCTACCAGTTCCGGGAAATGTGTACGGAAGTGCTTAAGGGGCTGAAGGAGGACGATACTCTCTTTGCGCTGATTTACGCGTTGGATGAGGGAGATGACTGGAAGGATGAAAGGGTGTGGCCCAAGAGTAATCCTAATTTGGGAGTTACAGTCAAGATGAAGTACTTGAGGGAGCAGGTCCAGAAAGCGGTGAATTCCCCTTCGGAAGAGGTCGGCGTCAAGACGAAGAACATCAATATGTGGTGTGATGCGGAAACCGTATGGATTCCTGACCATTATATATTGAATGCCTCCGCTAATATTGATTTTGAACAGTTTCGTGATATGGACTGTTACATGGGGATTGACCTTTCGAGTACAAGCGACCTGACATGCGCCGCATTCATGTTTCCCACGGAGGACAAATACTACTTCAAGGTAAGGTATTACCTGCCGGAAATGGCATTGCAAGAGCGTCGGTTCAAGGAGTTATACGGTGAGTGGAGAAGGCGGGGGCTGATAACCATTACACCGGGAAATGTCACAGACTACGATTATATTCTTAACGACATTATGGATATCAGGGACAAAGTGTATATCCAGAAGATAGCGTATGATACGTGGAACGCCACGCAGTTCACCATCAATGCCGAGGAGAAAGGTTTGCCTATGGAGCCGTTCAGTCAGGTGCTCGGCAATTTCAACCGTCCAACCAAGGAGATGGAGCGTCTGCTTTTGTCCGGAAAGGCGGTGATAGACAATAACGTGATAAACCGGCACTGCTTCCGTAACGTGGTCATGGCCCGCGACCGCAGTGGGAACACCAAGCCGTCCAAACAGTTTGAGGAAAAGAAGATAGACGGCGTTATCAGTATGCTCGAGGCGTTGGGCGTGTATCTTGTCTCACCCCGTTATGGGGAATTTTACTGATTTGTCCGACACTTTTTTGGTTGTTCTGAAAAATCACTGAAATGAAAATACCATATACCAACATTGAGATCAGGCGTACCGACAAGCAGGACACCAGACGCGCGGGCAAGCAGGATACCAGACGCGCGGGCAAGCAGGAACTTTCGCGTATACCGGCATGGGGGTATTCGGCTGGACCGTCGATTCTGCAGAGTCGGAGCATGCCGATGCTTCTGTCCACGGTGTACAGATGCGTGGATCTTATTTCCGACAGTGTGGCGGTGCTTCCCCTCAAGACGTATCGTTTGGACAATGACGGGTTCAAGTCGGAGTTTAAGGGGCATCCGGCCTATCAGTTGCTGGATCTGGAACCGAACGAGAACATGACAAGGTTTGTGTTCTTCAAAACGCTCATGGTGTCTGTTCTCCTTACCGGGAACGGGTATGCCTACATTGAGCGGGACAATAATCTGAACGTGCAGCAGCTTGTCTATATCCCGACAACCCAGGTGTCAATCCAGTGGATTACCGACAGAAGGGGCATCATGCGCAAGCGCTATCAGGTGACCGGATTTAAGGAGCTTGTCGAGCCGAAGGACATGATTCATGTGCTTAACTTCTCCTATGACGGCATAGTCGGTGTATCCACCCTCACCCACGCGAGACAGACCTTGAACATAGCCACGAGCAGCGAGGAGCATGCGGCGGGCTTCTTCAAGTCGGGCGGCTCTGTTTCCGGCATCCTGACGGTTGAGGGGAGAAGGCTGGATAAGGAACAGCGGGATGAGATTTATCAGGTGTGGTATGACCGGATGGGGAATCACCCGAACGGCATAGCGGTTCTGGAGGGCAACATGAAATATCTGCCTATTACTGTTTCTCCTAAGGATTGCCAGCTCCTTGAAAGCAGGTTGTTCAATGTGACGGACATATGCCGGTTCTTCTCCGTCTCTCCGGTCAAGGCATTCGACTTGTCCAAATCGAGCTATTCCACCGTTGAAGCCACTCAACTGCAGTATCTGACGGATACGGTCTTGGCGGTAATCACGAAGATGGAGCTGGAAATCAACAGAAAGGTTTTCCTGCCTTCCGAGCGGGGGCATATATTGGCGGAATTCGACACCTCGGCGATATTACGTACGGATAAGGCGGCTCAGGCGGCCTATTGGAAAGATATGTTTTATTCAGGGGGCGCGACTCCGAATGAGATACGCAGGGAAAGCAATCTTCCGAGAAAGGAAAACGGCGACGAGGCTTTTGTTCCGGTGAATGTACAGACTTTGGGTAATGCGGTGAAAGAAATTCCGGGCGCACAAGGGAGAGGCGATGTAGTGAGCGGGGTGGATGATACGCAAAAAACTAAAAATGCGAAAAAAAATATTATAGAGTAGCCATTTGTCCGACACTTTTCTGGTTGGATAGTAAAACATGGATTATGGACGAAAAAAAAGAAGTCAGAAATACCGCTTTTCAGGTGCAGTTGACCGGAGAATGCGAGGAGAAGCGAACCGTGGAGGGATATGCCCTTCTTTTCGGCGTGGCATCGGACGGCCTTTCGTTCGAGGAGGTCATAGAGAGAGGAGCTCTGGAAGGAGTCATAGCCCAAAGCGACGTGTTCGCGTTGATGAACCACAGTGAAAATAGAGGGATACTCGCCCGGAGCAAGTATGGTGAGGGCTCTTTAGTTCTGACGGTAGACGAAAAGGGATTGAAATACCGGTTTGAGGCCCCAAAAACGGCTTTGGGGGAGGAATTGCTGGAGAATATTCGTCGGGGGGAGGTCAGTGAAAGCTCCTTTTGCTTCGATGTGGAAAAAGATACATGGGAAAAGAAAAAGGACGGTTCCTGGAAACGTACTGTACATAAAGTCGGTAATCTGTACGATATTTCTCCGGTGTACAATGCGGCATACAGTAAGACTTCGGTATACCTGAGAGGGAAAGAGAAAGCGGAGGCCGACTTGCTTTCCTTGAAGGAGAAGGACATGGAAGAGTATTATTCAAATATTGAAAAATCATTAAATATTTAATGTTATGGCGAAAGAGAAAAGTATTACAGAATTGAAGGACGAGAAGAAGCAGATTTCCGCTCGTTCAAAGGCTATCATTGAAAAAGCCAAGGGAGAGAAACGGCAGTTGAATGCCGAGGAGAACGAGGAACTTGGCGCAAACCAATGCCGTATGGCCGAAATCAATCTTGAAATTGCAGAAAGGGAAGACGAAAACCGCCAGAAGGGACGTCCTCATCAGCCGCAAGGTGGATTCTCCTTGCGTCGTGCCATCGCAAACATGGTGGACGGAAGCCAGCAGAACGATGTTGAGGCGGCGGTTATTGAGGCTGCCACTACGCATCACAACATGTCGGGAGCCCAGATGGCGGACAGACGCAGCATTGTAGTCCCCGTGAACGTGGAGAAGCGTGCCGCATTTACGGCGGCTACCGAAACGACAACGGGGGTTGTCATTGACGAGGAACAGCAGGAGATGCTTCTGCCTTTGCAGTCAGCTCTTGTGTTGTCCCGTGCCGGCGCCCGTTTCATGACCGGATTGCAGGGGAACATCTACTGGCCAGAGTTTTCCGGTGCGAACGTATTCTGGGAGGCTGAAAACGCAGACGCAAAAGACGGCGCCGGCGCGTTCAGCAAGGGAGACTTGTTCAAGCCCTTGCGTCTGACTGCTTATGTGGACATTTCCAAGCAGTTGCTTGTTCAGGAGAATGCTTCCGTCGAGGCGTATATCCGTCAGGCTATAGCTGTAGCCATCGCCCAGAAGATTGAACAGACAGCGTTCAGCAAGGAAACCAGTGTGGCTAATACTCCGGACGGTATGTTCGGTACTCTCGACGCTACCATTAAGGGAGATATGACTTGGGCACAGATTGTCGCGATGGAGACCAATGCTGATACACAGAATGCCTTGTTCGGCAACTTGTCCTATATCCTGCACCCCGCACTTGTCGGAAAGGCCAAGACAAAGGTGAAGGACGCTTCCGGTGCGGGCGGTTTCATCTTTACCGGTAACGGTGACGGCCAGTTGAACGGTTACCGTGCACTCAGAACCAACAATCTGCCGAAAGGTATCGGTGACGGTTCGGATGAATACGGTATTGTATTCGGTAACTGGGCGGACTACTTCATCGGTCAATGGGGCGGTATAGAGCTACTGGTTGATCCGTATACCCAGGCCTTGAAGGGTACAGTGAGACTGATTACCAATTCATATTGGAATATGGGCTTTATCCGCAAGGAGTCGTTCTGCATAGCATCCATGAAGTAGTATGGCATACGTCGATTTGCAACTGGCCAAGCGTCATCTCAATGTGGAGCAGGAGTTTACGGATGATGACGAGTATATATCCGGCCTCATTGAGGCGGCTGAGGTAGTTGTGTCGAAGGATATTTGCATGGAGCTGGATACATTGGTGGAGGAAGGCGGGAAGGACATTCCCGCGCCTCTCCGTCAGTGTATCCTTCTGATGGTAGGGCAGTTTTATGCCAATCGCGAGCCGGTGGCTTTCGCCCAGGCATCGGAAGTGCCGTTGTCTTATTCGCACCTTGTGGCGCTTTATCGTAACTATGCAGGATGAGGGCTGGACTACTGAAATATACGCTTGTGTTCAAGGAGCCGGTGGAGACTATATCGGAATTCGGTTCTGTGGAAAGGGAGTACAGGGAATTGTTCCGTTGTCGGGCTTCACGTAAGAAGCAGACACTGTTTTCAAAGGAAGATACTGCCTATGAACAGTTCGTGAATCAGACGATTGTCATGCAGACACGCAACTACCCCCAGATAAAGTACGGATGTCGTGTGGAGTATGCCGGATGTACCTGGGAGATAAAAATGCTTGAGCCTAACGGCAATGAGTTGACAATAACGATGAGAAAGGTTGATGTATGATTGAATTTTCAATTATAGACCGGGAAAATATACAGTTTCTTATCCGGAAGCTTGAAGACTTCGAGAAGGACAAGGCTGTTAAGAGCGGTCTACGTTCCGCGATGAATGTTTTTCGAATTAAAGGAAGAGACAACCTGAGAAACCGTTTGCTTTATCACGGGAAGCATACCGGGCATTTGATGAATTCATTCACCACCAGGGTCAAACGTAATAAACTCGGGGCTTTGGCCGGTTTTGACCGTCCCGGAGGAAACCACTCTCATTTGGTGGATATGGGTACGTCAAGGCGGTACACAAAGGGAAAGTATAAAAGAAAAGCTTACCGTGGTATCATGCCTGCGAATCATTTCTGGTCGGACGCTGGACGGACAGAAAAGGACAAGGCGGTACAGACTCTTTATTCTGGAATACAGAAAGCGGTACAACGGATAATTGATAGAAAATGAACATGTTCAAGATAACGGCTGAAATTCAATCTCTCCTGCTTCAGAACGAGGAGATAAAAGCCCTTGTCGGCAATAGGGTATTTCCGATAATGGCTCCCGAAGGAACGGACGGCGATTTCATCGTATACCAGCGCGACGGATTGAAGCAGGAGTATACACAGATGGGAGTTGCCAGCCAGACAGCGGTCATCTATGTGACGGCGGTCAGTGACTCCTATGTAAGGAATAACAGTCTTGCTTCTTTGATATACGATACATTGTCCGGTGACTATAAGGACCCGGACATGCGCATACAGCTTGAAGACTCCACGGAGGACTTCATTGATAAGAAATTCATTCAAGTATTACAATTTTCAATTAAACAGCGATAATTATGGCGGGAACAAAATTAGATTCAAGAACAGACATCTACAGAGGTGAGCTTTTCGTATTTGTCGGCGACCAGCCGATTGCATTCGCCTCTACGGCAACGTTGGAGGTTACGACAGAAGAGATTGATATCTCCAATAAGATGATGGGGAGCTGGTCCGGGTCTTTGCCCGGGAAGAAGAGCTACACTATATCCAGTGAGTCATTGGTGACGCGTAAGGAGGGTACGATGAGTTTTGATACTTTGCTGACAAAACAGATCGCCGGTGAAACTCTCGAATTTTATTTCGGTGAGGCGTCGTCAACTGACAAGGATAATTTCGGCGGTACCTTTAACAAGGACACTAAAAAGATGAATTATACCGGCGAGGTGATGATTACATCCTTGTCCGTCACGTCAGAGTCCGGACAGATTGCCAAATGCAGCAGCTCTTTTAAAGGGATTGGTGGATTGGCGCAAGTAGCCGGAACTGAATAAGGAGGTTAAAGTAGCAAACCAGAAACGGATATTCGGAAGGCGGTCCTATGATGGCCGCCTTTTGTATAATGATAGTACGAAATCCCGAAACCTTTACCATTATAGTTATGGCGATAATTCTATTTGGAATCATAATGCTTCTTGTCGGATACCTCTTTGTTGGAATCTGCGAAAAAATGAAAGGCGATAGAGAGAACATGCCGATTGAAAAGAAAGCCGTTAAGAAGACAGGGCTTTCCCGGTTGACGATAAAGTCCGTTATTCGTTGGGAACAGATGCGCGGGAAGTCTTTTTCATTGATGGACTATTCAGACCGGGAGGATATGGAGGCCTTGTTGTATGCGATGTCTATTGACTGTTTCAAGGTGCCGTATAAGTATGAGGTCTTTAAATTGGTATTGGCAAACGAAAAGGTTATGGATGAAATGTCTGTCTCTTTGGGAAGGATTATATCAGTCATGGCCCAGTTCAGGCACAGTAGTGTGGATGCCGGAAGTGGAGGAAACGATAACGACAGTCCGGAAACCATAGGAAACATAGTCGCTACACTCATCATGTCCGGTCTTGATGCCCATTATGCCTTGAATGAGATGGAATTGCAGGACCTGCCGCTTTATATAGAAGCCTATGAGAACAAGAAGAAGGACGAGATGGAGAGTGCGCGGCTGTGGACTTATCTTACAATACTTCCGCACATAGACGCAAAGGCTATGGAGAACGGGGCTAAGGACCTTATCACTTTCCCGTGGGAACAGAATTCCGGAGAAGAGACCGGGATTAATGACGCGGAGGTGGAAAGATTTGAGGAATTTTTAAAGAAAGGAAAGAGATTATGGCTGGAAAACTAAGTTTCAGTATCGCAATAAACCTTCTCACCGAGAACTTCAAGAAGGGAACCAATCAGGTGAAGTCTGCTTTCAAGTCAATGCAGATGCAACTTCTTACTTTTACAGCTGCACTCGGAGCCGGCGGTATAGGGTTGAGTAATTTGGTTTCCCGGTTTGTGGATGTGGCCCGTGAAACCAATCGGGTTACTACTGCCTTGAAGAATGTTTCGGGGGGCATGTCCCAGTATGCGGACAACCAGCGCTTTCTGGTTGACATGGCAAAGAAATACGGTCTTGAGATTAACGCCCTGACCGGGAATTTTGCCAAGTTCACGGCTTCTGCCTCCGTTTCCAACATGTCTATGGAGGACCAGCGGAAAATATTCGAGTCCGTTTCCCGTGCCGTTACAGCCTTCGGTATGAGTGCGGAGGACAGCAACGGGGTATTCTTGGCTTTATCCCAGATGATGAGCAAGGGGAAGATTAGTTCTGAGGAGCTGCGTCTACAGATGGGAGAACGCCTGCCTATTGCTTTGCAAGCGATGGCGAAGGCCGCAGGCACTTCGGTTGCGGGTCTCGATAAGCTGTTGAAGGCAGGCAAGCTTATGAGCGCCGATGTTCTTCCGAAGTTTGCGGACGCGTTGAATGAGATGGTTCCCAATGTGGATACGAATAATCTGGAGACATCTGTCAATAGGCTCAAGAACATATTCACAGAACTTGTGAACAGCATGGATGTTCAGGGAAAGTACAAGTCTTTGGTTGATTGGCTGGCCGGAGCGTTGGACTCATTGAAAGGTAAGATTAGCGGTATATTCACATTTATAATAGGAATTATCAGCGGCAAGTTGCTTTTGTCTGTCACAAAATACTTCGCCCAATTCTGGGAGCTCATAGATACTACCATAAGTAAGGATGCGGCTGCTCAGGAGCAGATGAGGAAGGCGACGGAAGCAAGGGTTGCTGCGGAAAAGGCCTATCTGAAAACGCTTACCGATTATGAAACTATAGAGAACAACAAGCGATTGGCCTCAAAAAGACAGTTGGCCGCTGCCGAAAGGGCTTTGAATAATGCAAAACTGGCAGAAAAGAAAGCCAACGACATAGCGGAGGCCGCATCGGCAAATGCCGCGGTTGTACAGACATCAAATTCATGGGCGAAGGCTCTGAAATCAATAAAACTGGGTTTTGTGCAGTTATGGCGCACCATTACGGGCTTGTTCAAGTCTTTTCTGCCGATAGCTATAATTTCCGGTATATCCGCTCTCGTCAGCTATTTGGTTGGGGCTCGTAAGGAAGCGACTCGCATTAAAAATATATTTGCCGACTATAAAAAGGAAGTTGCCGGCGCATTGTCTTCCACATCTGCTGAGGTGGCTCAATTGCGTGTGTTGCAGGGGTTGTACAATAAGGCGGCGGGCAACAAGAAGCTGCAAGAGCAATACCAAAAGCGCATAGAGGGTATTGTCGGTCAGCAGATAACCAAGGAGCAGAACATTAATGACATAATAGCCAAACGCATTAAATTATTGGAGGCTACTGCTGCTGCTGATTTTTATACTCAAAAGAAAATAGAGGCGCAGGATAAGATAAATCAGCTCAGTCCAAAAGCAAGGTTGGAAGGCATATCGCAAGGAAACTTTGACTATTTAATGCAAAATATGGCCCTATACAATGAGACCGGAAATAAGGAGGCATTACAGACGGCTATCGATACATATGCGGAACATATAAGACGTACCGGACAGTCATTTGTCGGCGGTTATGAAAAAACGCTTAAAGAGGTTGCTGGTTATTGGCAGATAGCACGAGATGCCAGTGCCCGGATAGAGAATGCCGTAAAAAAGACGGTAGAAAGTGTTGCTCCTTCCGGTGATGGAGAGCCGCAAAAACAGACGGAGCTTCAAAAGGAGCAGGAACGCTACACCCAATCCCTTCGCGAGTTGAATGCGCGTCGTAAGGTGGAGATGATGACACTGGACGAATATAATAAAGCATATGCGGAATTAAATAAAAAAGCTCTTATCAGTGCGTTGTCATCTGAGGATAAAACAGTGTCAGGGGGTAATTATGCAGAGGACTTGGCTGAAAAATATCGTGAAGCAATGCTTGCGGTTACAGCCGCTACAACCCGGGAGATACTTGATGAGATGCAGCAGGCTATTTCAAAGGAGGACATCAGGGCAGAGGAAACTCCTATTCTTGGAAGGCGTAACACTACATTTGACTATAAGAAATCAGATGTAGATAAATTGAGGGAGGATTTGGATATATGGGATGAATACAAGCGTAAATTACAAGATGCGGTCAATAGCGGTGCCTCCTACTTGCAAGGAACATTGGATAATGCAATGAAAAATGTGACAAGCCTGGAAGATGCCTTGAAAATAGCGCAGGTCAAGCAGGATGTCAAAGACTTCACGAAAGAACTGAACGAGGGCTTGTATTCCGGAATTAAAGATGTGGCAAGTTCTTCCGACCGTGTAGTGAGTGCGTTTGAAAGCTTGCGTGATGTGATGAATGACGTTGACGCTACTGCCTGGGAACAGATAATGGCAATATGGAATGCCATGACAAATACAGTGGATGCTTTCATGAGTATTATCGAGACTATACAGGCCATTACTAAACTGACTGAAAAATTGGGTCGGGCGAAGCAAGCGGAGGCGGCTATAGATACTGCTACGACCGCCACGAAGATAGTGAATGCCGAAACGATGGCTGCTGTTGATACGGCCACGACCGCCACAGAAGTAACAAATGCCAGAACTGAGGTTGCCGCCAATACGGCAAAGGGTGCCAGTGCTGCCGGTTCCAGTGCTGCCAAATTACCTTTCCCTGCAAATATAATCGCTATCGGTGGAGCAATCGCAGCAGCCATAGCAGCCTTCGCCCTTATTCCCAAATTCGCACAAGGCGGTATTATTACCGGTGGCCCGACATCAGGAGACAAAATATTAGCCCGTGTAAACTCCGGGGAAATGATTCTGAACCAGCGCCAGCAGTCCAACCTTTTCAGGGCGATAAACTCCGGTAATATTGGGGGCGCGAAAAGCTTGTCATCGACAGTTACTACAAAAGTGAGGGCCAAGGATATTATTCTCGCGATAAACAACGAATTGAAATCACAAGGGAAAAAGCCGATATTATGAGTTACGGATTAATCTATACCATACCGTTCGCCTCGCGGGGAGAGGTGTCTTATGTCGTTAAAATAGAAAAGGAAGGATATGACGGAGAAAGCACAGAATTAGTGGCAGGAGCCAATCCGTTTGTTGTGGAAATATCAAATGAAGAGTTTTTATATACTCCTTCAAGATTCTCCACTGCCACAATAGAGGTTGTCGGTAGTGATTATCTGCGTACACTGTTCTCTACCGATTATAGGCAGTTTCGTGTCACGTTGGAGAGAAACGGTGTAGTAGAATGGTGCGGATATATTAAACCGGAACTTTATACCCAGGATTATTCTTCGGATTTGTTCTCACTGGAATTAGAGTGTATATCTGCCATGTCTGTTCTTGAATTTATAGATTATACTTCAGAAAATGAAATAAAACAGTTTGTTTCGCTGTGGTATCTGTTACAAAAATGTATTTCAGAAGCAAGGGGGAAATACGAAGGTGTGTATATTCCTCATGTGTATGCGATAGACAAGAACGGATATGACACGGGGGAAAATGTATTTGAAAAAATGCTAATCAGTGAGCAGAACTTCTTTGACGAGGACGGAAAGCCTATGAAGTTAAAGGAGATATTGGATGAGATATGTAAGTTACTTGGGTGGACATGCGCTGATTGGAATGGCTCATTGTATTTTGTGGATATAGACCACACAGGGTTATATTACAAGTATGACAGTTCTCTGCAATCCAGAACTGCCGCGTCCATCAATGAGGTGGCAGTCCAGGAGACAGGATTTGCCGGCTCAGACCATTCGTTGGATATTTTACCTGGATATAACAAGGTTGTTGTAAAATGCAGTAATTATTCTATTTCGGATATTTTGAATTTTGACTTTGATTTTGATGAGCTTAGCGCATTTATAGACCCTCTGAATCCGAAGAGAGACGATATTGTAGAAGGCAATGAGGTGTCTCATAGGGTATTTTTGAATCCGGGAAATCATCTTCTGTTGGAGCAGTATACATTGAATCCGGATGGTACCTTTTCTCTTGTTGATGATATCGGCGAATATAAGGATAATGTGAATGCGTTATTTGGCGCTATTCCTATGAAATTTTCAAATTATGAGATGAAGGAGGAGAACGGGAAATACAATCCTTCAATAACTGACTATAACTATACAGACGCATTGAGGGTCAGGATAAAATCCGAGCCGGGGAAAGATGCTCCGGCGCTTGACCTATATAATAATGTATTTAGAATCAAAGGGCCATGCGCAGGATATTTTGCTGGAGCAATATGTATCAATGGTTCTATGATGATAGGATGGAGTAGTGAAATATCCCCGCTCGACAAGACATATTTATATAGGGCGAAAACGGTCAGTTTTTCATTGAATATAGGTGATTATGGCTACTCAAAACAGAATGGATGGGTAAAAGGGTATAAAGGAGTCTTTGACTGCCAGATGAAAAGAGATGAAGGAGGGGACCAGTATTATAAAATTGAAAATGGAAAAACTCTGGAGATGCCATATCCTGGGGCGTCAGGACTTATTATTCCTATACCTGGAATATTGGTTGGGGAATTGGAATTTCGCATGTCATACAGACCCGAAAGCCTTGACTTTAATGAAGTCGGACACCTTTGGAAGGACTTTCGCTTAAGCTATGTGAAACAAGGGGAAGAAATATCAAGCAAGGATTCTGACCGTGTTTATGAGAATGTCTTGAATGAAAGTTTTATTAATGAGCTAGATGAGATAGAGTTAAAAATAAGCTCATACAATGATGATGGGGCATGCTATAGCAAGGTGCTGCTTGATGGTAATTACCTTACAGATAATCTGTATAATTCCATCCTTGGAAAGAACAAGCGACCTGAAGAACTGCTGATAACCCGTATAATCAATCATTATAGTGATACTCGGATAAAGCTCACCCAAATAATTAAAAACTGTAAAGAGATATCTCCGCTGACGATTTTGTCCGACAGTTTTTTGGTTGGTAAGAAATTCATCAATGCCGGAGGCTCTATTGATTACGTGGCCGATCGGTTTGAATGTATAATGGTTGAAGTATGAAGGAGATAACAATAATATCAAGAACTATCCCGGCAAAACCTCGCTCTGCCAACTATCCTATTTCATCGCCGCCATCCGGTGGCGGTGGAACGGTTTCTGTTTCTCCGGGGGAGGGCGCCGGGATTGATATTATAAAGACCGGAGATTCCACTGCTTTTTCGGATACAAATGTATTGTCCTCATTAAGGGCTAACGATGAGTTTATTAATCGGAAGAAGGACAGTAGCGTAACGGCTGTAGTCGATTATCTGAAGGGGCTGAAAATAAATGGGGTGCCGGTTACGAGAATCCTTAACAAAGATACGGAAGAAGGGGAGTTCTCAGATACGGATATAATGAGTGCGTTGCGTGTTATCGCGGAGATAGCAGCTCACGATGAAGAATTGAAAAAAATGTTCCTTCGCAAAGACCAGGCTGACGGCACTCCCTTCCCCATAACCTTCGGTGATTGGGTCAAGTTCGGCGAGTTCCTCACCGGCATTTCCGGAGGTTGTATCGACAAGAACGGAAAGATGGAGATGGAGGAAGGCATTTTCCGCAAACGTGTGTTTTTCCCGGAAGTAGCCTATAACCGTGTGACCTATTTCAAAGGCAGAATGTGCGCCTCTCCTGGAGGTGGATGTACGGTCAAGGAATGGACGGACAACGGTGACGGCAGCTACACCATAACTCCAGACTTGACGGATGCCGACGGGCTGAGCCAGTTTGTCGATGATATACTTACTACTTACTTCATCACCAAGAACGCCGAAGGCAAGTTGCAGGGGTTCGAGGAGATGAAATTCCGGGTGACTTCCGCAGACTATACAGCCAAGACATTCGTCATGACGCCGAAGCCAGGTACTGACTGGAAGCCGGGGG
>PPYE01107434.1_pt1 | contig 38068 bp, 31 predicted proteins | sample 1559881 | NCBI WGS metagenome assembly PPYE01 (sample SAMN08240022, study PRJNA423297) | Human gut metagenome, whole genome shotgun sequencing project. | reverse complement strand
ACAGCATGAAGCCGCTGGACAATCTCTGCCACCCGGTTTCGGTCATCCGCGAGGCCGAGGAGCTGGCCGCCGATGCGTTCGGCGCGGCACACGCCTTTTTAATGGTAGGCGGCACGACCAGCTCGGTACAAAGCATGGTGCTGACCGCCTGCAAGCGCGGGGATGAGATCATTCTGCCGCGCAACGTGCACCGCAGCGTGCTGAACGCGCTGGTGCTCTGCGGTGCGGTACCGGTCTACGTCAACCCGGAGGTGGACAACCGCCTCGGAATCAGTCTGGGCATGAAGCGGGAGCAGGTGGCCAAGGCCATTGCCGAGCACCCCAACGCCGTGGCCGTGCTGGTGAACAACCCCACCTACTACGGCATTTGCAGCGACCTGCGCGCCATTGTGCGGATGGCCCACGACGCCGGGATGCTCTGCTTGGCCGACGAAGCCCACGGCACACACTTCTATTTTGGCGGCGGGCTGCCTGTCTCTGCCATGGCGGCGGGCGCAGATATGGCCTCCGTCTCGATGCACAAGAGCGGCGGCAGCCTGACCCAGTCCAGTCTGCTGCTGACCGGCCCCAATGTCCACGCGGGCTATGTGCGGCAGATCATCAACCTGACCCAGACGACGTCCGGCAGTTACCTGCTGATGTCGAGCCTTGATATTTCCCGCCGCAATCTCGCATTGCGCGGGCGGCAGGTGTTCCATCAGGTGGCCGATATGGCCGAGTACGCCCGCGAGGAGATCAACGCCGTGGGCGGGTACTATGCCTTCGGCAAGGAGCTTTGCAACGGAAACTCCGTTTTTGACTTTGATACGACAAAACTCAGCGTCCACACGCTGGACATCGGTCTTGCGGGCATTGAGGTCTATGACATCCTGCGCGACGAGTACGACATTCAGATCGAGTTTGGCGACATCGGCAATATACTGGCTTATCTCTCCATCGGTGACCGCCCGCAGGAGGTCGAGCGCCTTGTCAGCGCACTGGCCGAAATCAAACGCCGCTACCACACCGACGGTGCGGGCCTGTTGAGCCAGGAGTACATTGACCCCGAGGTCGCCGCCAGCCCGCAGGAGGCGTTCTACGCCCCCAAGAAGAGCCTGCCCCTGCGCGAGACCGAGGGCATGGTGTGCAGCGAGTTCGTCATGTGTTACCCACCGGGCATCCCGATTCTGGCCCCGGGCGAGCGCATCACCGCTGAAATTTTAGACTATATCGAGTACGCCAAGGCCAAGGGCTGCAGCATGACCGGACCGGAAGACCCCGACATTCTGCGCCTGAACGTGCTGGCCTGACAGGGAGGTTTTACAATGGAAATGTGGTTTTCGGAGTTTCACACCCCCGATGTCAAGCACAGCATCCGGGTCAACCGCCAGCTTTACTCCAAGCAGAGCGACTATCAGCGCATCGACATTTTTGAAACACCGGAGTTTGGCCGTGTGCTGACGCTGGACGGCAACGTCATGCTGACCGAGCGCGACGAGTTCATCTACGACGAGATGATCACCCACGTGCCGATGTCGGTACACAAAAACGCCAAGGATATTCTCGTCATCGGTGCGGGCGACGGCGGCGTTGTGCGGGAGCTGACCCGCTATGACCGCGTGGAAAGCATTGACCTTGTGGAGATGGACCCGCAGGTCATCGAGGCCTGCCGCGCCTACCTGCCCGGCAACGCCTGCCGCATGGATGACCGCCGCGTACATATTTATTACGAAAATGCGCTGAAATTCATCCGCAAGTGTGAGGATGAGTACGACCTTATCATCGTGGATTCCTCCGACCCGTTCGGCCCGTCGGAGGGGCTGTTCACCCGCGAATTTTACGGCAGCTGCTTCAACGCCCTGCGCGCGGACGGCATTATGGTCAACCAGCAGGGCAGCCCGTTCTATGCCGAGGACGCTACCGCCATGCAGCGCAGCCACCAGCGCATTGCCAGCACCTTTCCCATCAGCAAGGTGTATCAGGCGCACATCCCGACCTTTGCGGCGGGGTACTGGTTGTTCGGCTTTGCCAGCAAAAAATATCATCCCATCAACGATATGGACGCCGATGCATGGAACGCGCTGAACATGCGCACCCGCTATTACACCTCCCGGCTGCACGTCGGGGCGTTTTATCTGCCCGCTTTCCTTGAGGAAATGCTGCGGGAAGTGGAGGATTGCTGATGCTGCACCGCAATATAGAGAATTTCATCGGCTGCGACAGCAGCTACCGCACGGCCAGTATCGTTTTGTACGGTGCGCCGTTTGATTCCACCACAAGCTACCGCCCCGGTGCGCGCTTTGGCCCCGCGGCCATGCGCCACGAAAGCTACGGTCTGGAAACTTACAGTCCCTATCAGGACAAGGACCTGACCGATGGGAATGTGTTTGACAGCGGCGACCTGGAGCTGTGCTTCGGTTCCAGCGAGAATGCCCTTGTGGACATCGAGTCCCGCGCGGCGGAAATTCTGCGCGACGGAAAGCTGCCGCTGCTGCTGGGCGGCGAGCACCTTGTCACGTTGGGCGCGGTGCGCGCGGCGGTGCGCAAATATCCCGATTTGCATATCGTACATTTTGACGCCCACGCCGATCTGCGGGACGATTACCTCGGCGCGCAGCTGAGCCACGCCTGCGTGCTGCGCCGCTGCCATGATTTGGTCGGCGACGGGCGCATCCACCAGTTCTGTATCCGCAGCGGTGACCGGGAGGAATTTCAGTTCGCCGCGCGGCACACCGATATGCATAAGTTCGACTTTACCGGCCTGACCGAGCTGACCGACTGGCTGTGCCAGACCGATGTGCCTGTCTATCTGACCATTGATTTGGACTGCCTCGACCCGTCGGCCTTCCCCGGCACGGGCACGCCCGAGGCGGGCGGCGTCAGCTTTTTGCAGCTGCTTGGGGCCATCCGCACCGTGACGAAAGCGAACATCATTGGCGCGGACGTGAACGAGCTGGCACCCATGCTCGACCAGAGCGGCGTTTCCACGGCCACGGCCTGCAAGGTATTGCGGGAATTGCTGCTGGCACTGGAAAAGTAAGCAGCCATCCCTGTAGGGGGCGGCTTCCTCGACGCCCCGCGGAGGGGGCAAGACCCCTCCCTACATTCTCAACCTTATCGGGGGAGAGGATGTAGGGGCGGATTCCATATCCGACCGGGAAAGCTGCCGCTGCCACAAACAAGCACGGGCGAACCATGTTCGCCCCTACAAAACATCCATACACATCATACAATAAAAAATACAAAGGAGTTCCATCATGAGCAAAGTTCTTGTTATCGGCTGCGGCGGCGTGGCAAGCGTCGCCATCTCCAAGTGCTGCCAGGTCAGCGACGTCTTTACCGAGCTGTGCATCGCCAGCCGCACCAAATCCAAGTGCGACGCGCTGGCCGCCAAGCTGGCCCCCACCACCCGGACCAAAATCACCACCGCGCAGGTCGATGCCGACGACGTCCAGCAGCTGTGCGACCTCATCAACAGCTACAAGCCCGACCTCGTCATGAATATCGCCCTGCCGTATCAGGATCTGACCATCATGGACGCCTGCCTGGCCTGCGGCGTAAACTATATGGACACTGCCAACTACGAGCCGGAAAACACCGACGACCCCGCGTGGCGTGCCATCTACGAGAAGCGCTGCAAGGAGGCCGGCTTCTCCGCTTACTTTGACTACAGCTGGCAGTGGGCGTACAAGAAAAAGTTTGAGGACGCCGGCCTGACCGCGCTGCTGGGCTGCGGCTTTGACCCGGGCGTGACCCAGGCCTACTGCGCCTACGCCGCCAAGCATGAGTTCGACTCCATCGACACCATCGACATCCTCGACTGCAACGGCGGCGATCACGGCTATGCGTTCGCCACCAACTTCAACCCCGAGATCAACCTGCGCGAGGTCTCCGCCCCCGGCAGCTATATGGAGAACGGCAAGTGGGTCGAGATCCCGCCCATGAGCATCAAGCGCGAGTACAACTTTGACCAGGTCGGTCAGAAGGATATGTACCTGCTGCATCATGAGGAAATTGAGTCTCTTGGCAAGAACCTGCCCGATGTCAAACGCATCCGCTTCTTCATGACCTTCGGCCAGAGCTACCTTGACCACATGCGCTGCCTGGAGGACGTGGGTATGCTCTCCACCACGCCCATCAACTACAACGGTCAGGAGATCGTACCTATCCAGTTCCTGAAAGCGCTGCTGCCCGACCCCGCCAGCCTCGGTCCCCGCACCAAGGGCAAGACGAACATCGGCTGCATCTTCACCGGCAAAAAGGACGGCAAGGACAAGACCTACTACATTTATAATGTGTGCGACCATCAGGAGTGCTACCGCGAGGTCGGCAGTCAGGCCATCAGCTACACCACCGGTGTGCCCGCGATGTGCGGTGCGCTGATGATGCTGACCGGCGAGTGGACCAAGCCCGGCGTCTACACGGTGGAGGAGTTCAACCCCGACCCGTTCCTCGACGCGCTGGACAAGTACGGCCTGCCCCGCAGCGAGAACCATAACCCGGTTCTCGTGGACTGATGGCGCAGCGCGACACACGGCCGCCGTTTGCGGCCATCGACGGCGCAGTGCAGCCGGAATTTTCAGCCCTTCCCACGCCCTGCTACCTGCTGGATGAAGCTGCCCTGACCCGCAACGCGGAGATTCTGGGCGGGCTGGCCCATCGTACCGGGTGCAAGGTGCTGCTGGCGCAAAAGGCGTTCAGCAACTACGATTTGTACCCGCTGCTGGCGCCGCACCTCGCGGGCACCGAGGCCAGCGGCCTGTATGAGGCGCGGCTCGGCGCGGAGGAAATGCCCGGCAAAGAAGTGCACGTTTTCTGCGCGGCCTACCGCGCAGATGAAATGGACGAGCTGCTGCGGTACGCCGACCATATCGTCTTCAACTCGCCCGCGCAGCTGGAAAAATTTGGCCCCGCGGCCAAGACGGCGGGCAAAAGTGTGGGACTGCGCATCAATCCCGAGTGCTCGACCCAAGACGGCCACGCGATTTACGACCCCTGCGCCCCCGGCAGCCGTTTGGGCGCGACCCGCGCCCAGTGGGACGCGGCAGCGGCAGAAAATTCTGCCCTGCCCGGGCTGTTGGACGGCCTGCACTTTCACACTTTATGTGAGCAGGACGCCGATGCGCTGGCCGTGACGCTGGACGCAGTGGCAGAGAAATTCGGCGATTTGCTGCCAAAAATGAAGTGGCTGAACTTCGGAGGCGGGCATCACATCACCCGCCCCGGCTACGACATGGCCACTTTGGAAAAGTGTATCCGCCGCGCCCGGAATGACTGGGGCGTGACGGTTTATCTGGAACCCGGCGAGGCCTGCGCCCTGAACGCAGGGTATCTCTTGACCCGCGTGCTGGACGTGGTGCAAAACGGCGATACGACGGTTGCCATCTTGGATGCCAGCGCCGCCTGCCATACACCGGACGTGATCGAGATGCCCTACCGCCCGCCGCTGCTGGGGGCAGGGGAACCCGGCGAAAAGCCCTGCACTGTGCGGTTGGCCGGGCCGACCTGCCTTGCGGGGGATGTCATCGGTGATTACAGCTTTGACGCTGTGCCTGCCGTGGGAGATCTGCTGGTGTTCGGCGATATGGCCATTTACACCACCTGCAAGAACAACACCTTCAACGGTATGCCCCTGCCCGGTATTTACGCCCGCAAGCCCGACGGCACTACGCGGAAAATCGTGACGTTCGGATATACAGATTTCAAATGTCGCCTGGGAAAATAAGCTGCGATAAATGCAAAGCGCCCACCGGCAGGCCGTTGCTGCGCCGTATTATCTCGCATTTTCGCATATTTTGCCACAAAAGAAGCTGCTCACTCCGTAGGGAATGAGCAGCTTCTCACTTTTAAGCCTGCCTTCAGGGCTTTTCTTTCATTATGGGTCATCCGGCACCGACATTGGCTGACAGGCGGGGGTTATGCAGCGGTCACTTTTTTGCTTCGCTTGGATGGGGGACAGGGGGCATTTTCGTGAACAGCGCTTTCAGCGCCAGCGGCGTGGCGACGCTGGAAACCACGATCAAAAGGATGACCGCCGTAAAATAAACAGGCTCGACAACGCCGACCTCAAGGCCCTTCTGGGCCACGATCAAGGCGACCTCGCCGCGGGTCATCATGCCGACACCGACTTTAAGAGAGTCTCCCCAGTTGAAACGGCAGGCTCTGGCCGCCAGTCCGCAGCCGATGATTTTTGCCAGCAGGGCAACGAGAACGAAGCAAACACTGAACAGCAGAATCTCCGGCGTCAGTCCGCTGATGTCGGTCTTTAAACCAATGCTGACAAAGAAAATCGGCGCAAAAATCACATAGTTGCTGATGTCGACCCGGCGCTCCACATAAGCGGCGTCGTGCAGCGTACAGAGAACGATACCGGCAATGTAAGCGCCGGTAATATCCGCAATGCCAAAGTATTTCTCGGCAATATAGGCCATTGCAAAGCAGAATGCAAGGCTGGCAATCGTTATGCGCTGCGTATGGGGATTGCGGGAATCCAGCCACTTCATGGCGCAGTGGAACACATAGCCGATACCAACGGCAACCAGAAAGAACAGTGCGGTCTGGATCAACACGCCGCCGATGCCGGTGCCCTCACCGGAGCTGGCACCCAGCACACAGGTCAGCACGATAATGCCGATGACATCATCAATGACGGCAGCGCTGACAATGGTAGTGCCAAGGAAGCTCTTTAAGTGGCCCAACTCCTGCAGCGTTGCCACCGTGATGGACACGCTGGTTGCGGTCATAATCGTGCCGATAAACAATGCGCGGAAGAACTCCGGGCTGCCGATTGCCGAAAAGCCGTAGAATACGCTGTAGAGCAGCGTACCGCCCATCAACGGTACAAGCACACCGATGCAGGCAATCAGCGTGGCAATAGGCCCGGCCCGCATCAGTTCTTTCAGGTTGGTGCCAAGTCCTGTGGAAAACATCAGCAGCACAACGCCGATTTCAGCAAAAACGGAGATCGTGTCGTTGATCTGCACCAGATTGAGCAGACAAGGCCCAATCAGCAGACCGGCGAGAATTTCACCGACCACCTGCGGGGCCTTGCACTTGCGGGCAGCCAGGCCAAAAAACTTGGCGCTCAGAATAATAATTGCCAAATCACGGAAGATGGAATACATACATGTCATCTCTCTCAATTTACTGTAATCCATCCTTGTTATAGCACTTCTGCCAGATTTTTTCAATAGCTGAAACCGCCTTTTGGAGTTATCGTCGGATATTGTATAAATGTGGTAAACTGTAAGTCAAAGACAAGGCAAAGCACTTGCAATAATGTCCGTAGTATGATAAAATTCCAATTTGGAAAAGTTATAATATGCTTTACTTCATGGCTTGCTGCGTCCGACAGGGTTCGGCGGCAAGCGGTATACAACCTATATAATAAGGAAGGGAAGCGCATGTTCCATTTTTCAAACGGGCATCACCACACAGGAAAAACGTCAATGAGCAGGGCAAAAGTGTATGGTCTGCTTATGGCTTTGGCTATGCTTTTGATGGCAGGTCTGTGCGCCTGTTCCGCACAGCCGCACTCTGCGGCAGAGACTGCGCCGCAGACGATTGTAGTCGGCATTGATGTGTTTGACCCTTACAGCTATCTGGACAGGAACGGGCAGTTTGCCGGCATCGACGTGGAACTGGCGACGGAAGCGTTCTCACGACTTGGCTATACGCCGGAATTCCGGACGATTTCATGGCCGGACAAAGACAACCTTCTCAGCGACGGAACGATCGACTGTATCTGGTCATGCTTCAGCATGAACGGGCGGGAAACCAAGTACCAATGGGCCGGTCCGTATATGTACAGCCGTCAGGTCGTGGCTGTTCGTGCGGACAGCGATATCCAGTCGCTGTCCGATCTGGCCGGTAAGCGCATCGGCGTACAGGCAACCACAAAGGCGGAGTCGCTGTTCCTCGGCGAAATTTCCTCTTTGCTGCCCGAGGTCAAGCAAGTCAACAGCTTTGAGACGACAGAGGATATGTTTGCGGCACTGCGCAAAGGCTATGTAGATGCCGTCGCGGGCCATGAAGCACTGGTAGCCAAGTTGACAAATCTGGATGAAAGCAGTTACCGTGTGCTGGCAGAGAGTCCTTACAGTTCCGAACTTGGCGTTGCCTTCGCAAAGGACACCCATGAGGATTTGGCTGTACAGCTGACCCAAACTCTGGAAGATATGAAGCAGGACGGAACGATTGGCCGCGTTGCAGAAAAATTCGGACTTGATGCAGAGAAAACTGTGTGGGGGGAACAGGGAAAATGAATGAGAAAAAGCAGTCCGGCAAAAAAAGACTGTTTTTGCTTGTGTTAGTTGCGTTCGGCATTGTGCTTTGGATCACATTCACAAATCTGAACCGAATTGCACTGCGTCATACATTGGATGAAACGATTGGTTTTGTAAAGATCCGCTTAGAGCAGTACGAGACTGATGCGGCCAATGACCGCGTGAAAAGCCTTGTCCGCCTGCTGGATAAAACGGTAAGCCTTGGCAACGAAATGACGCTGAAGGAGGGTTTCGGCACGCAGGACCTGGACTCTTTTGCAGAGGAACAGCGTCTGACCGGTGCGCTTGTATTAGATGAAAACCTGAATGTTGTCATGCAGACCACAAAGGGCGGCAACGCCATGCCGCTGTGGGAGAAGCTGATCGACAGCCCCTATGTACACAATATCGTTGACTATCCAAAAAAGACATACTCGACCCGTCTGGAAGAAAATGGGATATTCTATGATTTTGCCGCGGTGGCACGCGCGGATGCACCAGGTATCCTGATTACCTATATACAGAAGGACAATGAGGATATTGGGGATTTGACGGTGGATTCCCTGTTGAGAGATTTTCCGTTGGAGCTTGGCGGCATCGCTACGATCACGGAGAACGGCAGGGTCATCAGCAGCAACAGCAGCAAACAGGTAAACAAGGCAATAGAGGACTGCCAGGAATTATATAACGGAACCTTCGGTGCTGCGGAGGATGGCATTGTGCGCCTGAACAGCAATCAGGGCGTCTGGTACGGCAGCCGGGAAAATACCGAGAACTATGCGCTCTTTGTGTTTTTCCCAGCATCTCAGGTGTTCATGACGCGCAACATTGTCTGTGCATCCTATCTGGCCATAGCCGTAATGGCCTTTTTAATGGCACTGCTGTGGCAGACCAAAATGGAAAAAGACGCGCTGCGGCAGCACCAGAAACGTACCGGAATCATCACAGCGCTTGGCACGGCGTATATGTACATTTCACTGGTGGACTTGAAGAAAAACACCGTTGAAATCCTCAAGGACGCGTCCGATACAGTCAAGAAGCAGAAGCACTTTGCACTGAAACGATCCGTACAGCAGGAGCAAATCGAGAAAATTATCGCGGAGCCATACCGTGAGGAGTATCTCACCTTTGCGGACATGACGACAGTGGCCGAACGTCTGAAGGGTCACACCTCTTTGGCTCTTGCGTCTCAGACTGTCGATAGACAATGGATCCTTACGCTGATCACACCGCAGCGAAAAGACGCGGACGGCAACGTAACAGCCGTATTGGTTGCTACCCGCGACGCTACCGAGGAAAAGCGGCGGGAGCAAAAGCAGGAGGATGCACTGGCGGCGGCGGAACACGCCAATAAGGCCAAGACGGTATTCCTGAACAGTATGTCGCACGATATTCGCACCCCGATGAATGCCATTATCGGGTTTACGGCCCTTGCCACGGCGCATATTGATAACATTGACCTTGTCAAAGAGTATCTGAAGAAAATCAGCGTATCGGGCCAGCATCTGCTCAGTCTGATCAACGATATTCTGGACATGAGCCGTATCGAAAGCGGCACGGTCAAACTGGACAACACAGAAGTCCACCTGCCCGATGTGCTGCACGACCTGCGCACGATCATTCAAGGCAATATCAGCGCCAAACAGCTTGACCTTTACATCGACACGCAGGATGTGCACCACGAGGATATTATCACCGATAAGCTGCGCCTGAATCAGGTCCTGCTCAACATCGTGGGCAACGCTGTCAAGTTTACACCGGCGGGCGGTACCATCAATATCCGCGTTGAAGAAAAGCCGTCTGCCCGCAGTGGGTATGCGACCTTTGTTTTCAGCGTGAAAGATAACGGTATCGGTATGTCGAAGGACTTCCAGGCGCACGTTTTTGACTCTTTTTCACGGGAACAGACTGCGACAAGAAGCGGCATCCAGGGTACGGGCCTTGGCATGGCCATCTCGAAAAACATCGTAGATATGATGGGCGGAACCATCGCCGTCAAGAGCGAGCAGGGAAAGGGCAGCGAGTTTACGGTCACCCTGGACTGCAAGGTTTGTACGGAATCGGTGAAATATCCGCCGATTCCGGGCCTGAAAGGCACCCGTGCACTGGTTGTGGATGATGATGCACAGACCTGCATGAGCGTAAGCAAAATGCTGCGGGAAATTGAGATGGAAGCCGACTGGACGACCTCCGGCAAGGAAGCCATCCTGCGCGCGAGGGAGGCGCACAATCAGGGTGCGGAGTTCAAGGTTTACATCATTGACTGGCTGATGCCGGATATGAACGGCATTGAGACGGTGCGCAGGATCCGCAAAGTAATCGAACCCGGCACGCCGATCATCATATTGACGGCCTACGATTGGGCCGACATTGAGGACGAGGCCCGGCAGGCCGGCGTCACGGCGTTTGTTTCCAAACCGCTGTTTATGTCGGAACTGCGCGATGCACTGACACACAAAGTGGTGTCGGGCAGGCAGCCCCTTCTGCCCAAGCACGGCGACTATACGGGCAAAAAGGTGCTGTTGGTCGAGGATAACGAACTGAACCGCGAGATTGCAACGGCCATTCTGGAAGAAGCCGGACTGAAAGTGGACGCCGTTGAGGACGGCACGGATGCCGTGGCCAGAATGAACGAGGCTGCGGAGGATGAGTATGATCTGATCCTGATGGATATTCAGATGCCCAAAATGGACGGATACACCGCCACCCGGGAGATCCGTACATTGAGCAGCAGTAAAAAGGCAAACATTCCCATTGTGGCCATGACAGCCAACGCTTTTGAGGAAGACCGCCAAAAAGCATTCAAAGCAGGGATGAATGCACATATTGCAAAACCGATTGATGTGAACATCCTGATGGGAACACTGGATAAAGTTTTCAAACAGAATTCGTGATCGCGTTTAACTAGCGTACAAAGGATCTGTACGGCAAAGTAAAAAGCATATACAGCTGCGTTTATGGCGAACGGCCTCTCGGCGGTTCGCAACGCGATGCTGTATATGCTTTTTTTCATGCGCAATCTGTCAGCCGCCCAGCTCCACCATGCGGCGGATGCAGCGCCCGGCTCCCTGCATGACGTCCTGCGGCAGGGTGATTTCCTCGCCGCCGCTGCCCTGCAGACAATGGTAAATGTCCATCAGGGTGGTCAGTTTCATGTTCATGCAGGTAAGCTGCACGGCCAGCGGATAGAACCGCTTTTCCGGGCAAGCATAGGAGAGGTGCTCCACGATGCTGTTTTCCGTGCCGATGATGAACTCTTTGGCATCGGACTTTTCTGCATAAGCCATAATGCCGGTGGTAGAGCCAACGTAATCAGCCTGCTCCACGACCTCGGGGCGGCATTCGGGATGAACCAGAAGCAGCGCCTCCGGGTGGGCAGCGCGGGCTTTGGCTACATCTGCTGCCGAACATACGATATGGCGCGGGCAGCCGCCGTGGTAAAAGGCAAACTGCTTTTCCGGCAGCTGCTTTGCTACATAGCTGCCCAAATTGGGATCTGGGATGAACAGAATCTTATCGTTTTCCAGCGCACTGCAAATTTTCAGCGCGCTGGAGGACGTCACACAGACATCGCAGGCCGTTTTCAGCTCCGAGGTCGTATTGATGTACGCCACCACGGCGTAGCCGGGGTACTGCTTTTTCAATTCCTGCAAGGTCGGCAGATCAAGCTGCTCGGCCATAGGGCAGCCCGCCATGGGGTTGGCCAGCCAGACAGTTTTCTCCGGGCTTAAAATTTTGCAGGTCTCGGCCATGAAGCGCACACCGCACATGATGACCCCGTCAGCGTTGGTTTTGGCCGCCTGCACGCTCAACCCGTAGGAATCGCCGGTGTAATCGGCGACTTCCAGCACAGGCTGGCTCTGGTAGGCATGGGCCAGGATGCAGATATTCTTTTCCCGTTTCAGGCGCAGGATCTCCTGCTGCAGTTCATGGACAGTCATAATTATGCCTCGTTTTCTTTCTTCAATGCTCCCACGGTTGCAGCGGAGCCAGAAAACCGTGCTCTTTCAGTTCTTTTTCGATCAGGCTCAGCCTGTCCGGGGTGGCTGCCTCCACCAGATGATAGTGGTAGCCGTCGGTGGCGGTGGACAGCACCGTGGAGGAACTGTCCTCAAACGATTGCAGAAATTCCCGCACATCCTGCCGGGAACGGATGTCCATCTCGGCGGTGATACGGCCATAGACCCGGTGGCTGATGCTGATATTTTTGACCCGGCCACCACAGTCCACAATCAGGTTCAGCTCCTGCCCGGTTCGGTCAGGTGTGTGGCGCACTTTGAACTCCCGTGTGCAGCCGGCGGGCTGATCAGGCTGCTCCAGCACGTAGCCGCGTGCGGTGGAAATGATCCCGGGGTGTGATGCCCGTATGACCGCCAGATCCTGCACGATGACCTGACGGCTGACGCCGTAAAGGGTAGCCAGCGTGCGGGCGGCAAGAGGCGCTACGGCATGGGCAAGCTGCTGCAAAATGGCGGCGCGGCGCTCTGTGGTCGTCATATCAGGCCTCCTCCGCGGTCAGGGGGCGCAGATGCTTCATGGAAAGATCCAGAATGGGGGCCGAATGGGTCAGGGCACCGCTGGACACATAGTCAATGCCAATGTCCCGCAGACGGGCAATGTTTTCCCGCGTGACATTGCCGGAGCACTCGGTCTTGGCGCGGCCTGCAATCAAAGTCACAGCCTTGCGCATATCCTCGGCGCTCATGTTATCCAGCATGATGATGTCCGCACCTGCTTCCACGGCCTCTTTGACCTGCTCCAGCGTTTCAACCTCCACCTCGATCTTGCGGACGAAAGACGCATACTGCCGGGCCATCTTGACGGCCTTCGCCACGCCGCCGGCAGCGCCGATGTGGTTATCCTTCAGCAGAACGCCGTCGGACAGGCCGGTGCGGTGGTTGCTGCCGCCGCCAACGCGGACAGCGTACTTTTCAAAAATGCGGTTGTTGGGGCTGGTCTTACGGGTGTCCAGCAGGGTGATGCCGGTGCCTTCCAGCAGGGCAGACAGCTGATGGGTATAGGTGGCAATGCCGCTCATTCGCTGCAGGTAGTTCAGCGCAACGCGCTCACCGGAAAGCAGTGCGCGTATATCGCCCGTAACAACGGCCAGCTTTTGGCCGGGCTGTACGGTATCGCCGTCCCGGCAGAAGAATTCCACCTTGGCGCCGGGGTCCAGCAGCGTAAAGACGCGGGCATAGACCGCCAGACCGGCAACAATGCCGTCCTCCTTGGCAATCAGATCCACGGTGCCGGGGCAGGCGTGGGGCATGACGGCGTTTGTGGAAACGTCCTCCTCCGGAATATCCTCCCGCAGCGCTTGCAGCAGCAGCGGGTCTATATGCAGCAGCTGGGTGATCTCATTCATGGTTTTTACTCCTCTCAATAGCGGTCAGAACCTCTTGCCGATACGCGGCAAACAGCGGTTCCTGTTCACGGTATGGGGCCAAATCGGGCTTATCGCCTGTAAAGACAGGCAGTTCTCCGTATAGTATATCATCTGCCGCGCGTTGTGCAAAGACCAAAGATTCCAGCAGGGAATTGCTGGCCAGCCGATTGCGTCCATGCACACCGTTGCAGCAGGTCTCGCCGCAGGCATACAGCCGGGGCAGTGCTGTGCGGCTGCTCAGGTCCGCCGTGATGCCGCCCATAAAATAATGCTGGGCCGGTACAACGGGGATCGGTTCATGGATGGGGTCGTACCCCTCCTCCTCGCAGCGCTCCAGAATGTTGGGGAAATGCTCACGGATAGCCGCCTCACCGATGGGGCGCATATCCTCCCACACATGGTCGGTGCTGTCCTTTTCCATCTGTGCGCGGATCGCTGCGCTCACCACGTCGCGGGGCTGCAATTCGTTGGTAAAGCGGTTCCCGTTTTTATCCAGCAGCAGCGCGCCCTCCCCGCGAACCGATTCCGAAATCAGAAAGCGACGGCCTTTTCGGTGGCTGTACAAAGTCGTGGGGTGGATCTGGATATAGTCCAAGTGCTCACAGGCAACGCCGTGGCGCAGGGCCATGGCGATGGCGTCCCCCGTGATGTGGGGGAAGTTGGTGGAGTTTTTATACAACCCGCCGATGCCGCCGCAGGCCAGCACCACCGCCCCTGCCCCAATGGCTCGCGGTTCGCCGTCCGGGCCGGCAGCAATGACACCGCCGCAGGCCGAGGCGTCGGCGAAGAAATCCAGCAGAGTCGTATGCTCGCGCAGTTCGATGTTCTCGCAGCGCAGGACCTCGTTCAGCAAGGTCTGGGTGATCTCGTGGCCGGTAATATCCTCATGGAACAGAATGCGCGGGCGGGAGTGCGCTCCCTCCCGGGTAAAGCGCAGAGCCCCGTGGTCATCCCGCGCAAAGTGGACGCCGCGGCGCACCAGATCCCGGATGATCGAGTTGGAGGAACGAATCATCAGGTCTACTGTGGCAGGATTGTTCTCGTAATGGCCTGCCCGCATCGTATCATCAAAAAATGGGCGGTAGTCTGCCTCGCCATGCTGCATACAAATGCCGCCCTGCGCAAGGAAGGAGTCGCTCTCGTCCGCTTTCTGCTTTGTAAGCAGAAGAATGCGGTACCGCGCAGGCAGATTCAGGGCGCAGTAAAGGCCCGCAGCGCCGGTGCCGACGATGACTACGTCAAAATAGTCATCCATATTAGCCATTTTCATGTGGTTTCCTCGGTTTCTTCTGTAATTCCAACCTTGACAGTATAGCACCGTTCATTACCAGCGAGGCGCTTCGGAGCGCAACCGCCGCTTGCGGCGGCTCTTGGCGCGGAGATCCGCCGGAGCGGTGCTTAAGCCGTAAGGCGGGAATTATGCGGTGTTGCCTTAGGTTGGCCGCTGAAAAGCGTTACAAATCGTTCCGCAGCTTTACGGCACTCCGTTCGGCGATGCACTGCTTTAAGGCGTTGATCATCTTGGCTTCGTCCAGCGGTTTGGCCAGGTGAATATCCATGCCCGCCAGTCGGCTGTCCATAATATCCTCGGAAAAGGCATTGGCGGACATGGCAATGATGGGGATGATTTCCGCGTCGGGGCGGTTCATGGCGCGGATGGTTCTGGCGGCGTCCCAGCCGTTCATACGCGGCATCATAATATCCATATAGATCACGCCGAAACAGCCAGGTGCGGACTTTCCAAACAGCTCTACAGCCTCCTGTCCGTCGGCAGCGCGGGTCACCTCCATACCGCTGTTTTCCAGCATACAGCAGGCAATTTCCATATTCAGCTCGTTATCCTCTACGACCAGCGCACGGAGCCCCTTGAAGGAAATATCACCCTTTACCTGCGCCGCGGGTTTGAGATCATCCTGCTTGCCGATTTTGAACGGCAGCTTGACCGTGACCGTAGTTCCCGCGCCGGGCCTGCTTTGCAGGGTGACGCTGCCGCCCATTCTGTCAACCAGTTGTTTTACGATGGCCAGGCCCAGACCGGTTCCCTGAAAGGTAGAACGGCTCGTCACCTTTTCCTGCGTGAACATATCAAAAGCGTGTGCGCAAAATTCCTCACTCATGCCGATGCCCTGATCCCGGCAGACAAAGGTGACAAGTGCGTGCTCCTCATCCAGCTGTTCTTCGCCGCCCCAAACGGTGATCGTGCTACCTGCCGGACTGAACTTGATGGCATTGTCCGTAATGTTGGAGAGGATCCTGCTGAGGTGCACCGGGTTTCCAATTACGAACGGATGCCGGATCGTGTCCTTATCCCGTGCAACCTGATACCGAATGTCTTTTTCTGTCGCCTTTTTGTGATACGTCTGGTTCAGGTCGCGCAGCACGGCAATCAGGTCAAAGGTCACTTCCTGCTTCTTGATCTCGCCGCTCTGGAGCTTGTTCATATCCAGCACATCATTGACAATGCTTACCAGATATCGCAGCGATTCCATCTCCTTATCGCGGATTTTCTGCTGCATTTCGGGGTCGTCGGCATATTGATTGCCCATGTTGATCATACCGATAATGCCGTTCAGCGGGGTGCGGATGTCATGGCTCATGGTGGCAAGGAACCGCGTTTTCATTTCGGATTCACGCTTGGCCGCTTCTGCGGCAAAGCGCAGGTCCTGCTCGCGGCGTTTTGTGCTGCTGATACTGCGCACCGCGCACAGCACATGGGTCACATTGCCGGCCTCGTCCCGTTTCTTTGCAATGAAGCGCAGGGAATGCCAGCTTCCGTCGCACATGCGGTATTCTGTGGAGATATATTCTTCGTTTTTCAGTCTTTCCGCAAGGGTGGGCACATCCATGAAACGGCGGACCAGGTCGCGGTATTCGGGCACCACAGTGGCATCGCAGAGCTGATACAGCTTCTCCGAGGCACAGCCGTTGTTTCCGGTCAGGCGGTGCGTCTCATCATCGTTGGAGATTTCCTCAAAATAGTCGCGCTGCAAATCAATGCGGTAGATGGAGCAATAGTTCTTGGCGATGGCGGAAATGATCTCATTGTTCAGCTGGGCCTCATCCAGCGCCCTCTGCAATTGGGTCCGGGCTGCTTCTTCCTTTTCCAGAATATCATCAATGTAGCGGAAGGCGAGCAGGATATGGAATACATTCTGTTCGGAATAGATCTTGACTGCCTGCGCCTCAAAATACTGCTGCCCGCTGGCATTCGGAACACTCTTGTAATGATAGGTTGTCCTGTCCGCCTGTGTGAGAAGTTTTTCCATATTGGCGCAGGTGAACCAGCTTATGAACTCGGGTCTATCTTTTTCGGACAGAAAGCACTCTGCATACCGCTGGGCATACTCGTCAAAATTTGTATAGGTCTCCCTCTTTTGGTTCAGTATAATATCCGCGTTGGTGTTTTCGGCAATCTTCAGCGGAACGAATCCGCCGGTATTCAGCTCAATATCATACACAACCGTAAAATCTATGCACAGCTTATCCAACAGCTGTTTGTCGCGCTTTTCTTTTTCCAGGGCGTCCTGCAGTTTTTTGTTCTGCACACGCACCCTCAGGGTAAGCGCAGCCAACAGAACAAGCAGCATCAGCAAAGTCACGGCAATAACCAGCGTAGCCATGGGGTGCAGCTGAACCAGCATTTTCAGCGTCATATCCGATACGCTGTAAGATGTGTAGCCGGAGGCAATATTCTCGATGGTTTTGTCCGGCATTGCGTAGATCGCCTTGGTGAGTACGCCCGCCAGCGCATGGCTGATCGAAGGGGCGATGATAATGCGGTACTGGAAGGAGGGCTGATTCAGCAGCGTATAGACAAGACTGCCGCTTGTGTCATCGCTCACAAATTCCTGCGCCATGTAATAGTACACAAATGCGGCATCGGCCCTGCCGTCTTTGACGGCCTGTATGGCATCCTGCCAGGTCGCACAGAGGATCTTTTCGGCATTGGGCGCATAGGCGTCCTCCATACTGCCGGAAGAGCTCTGATCCGCCGTGGCCACCGTCTGAATCTCCCCGTCAAAATCGCGGCGGACAACTTTGGCAGATCGTACCGTTATATACGGCGCAGTGACCCCCAGATGATTGGATTCTGCTGTGCCCTCGTCGATGCATGCATCAATGGCAATATCGAAGCTCTCATCCTCCTGCAAGGCGAGATACTCCTCGCGGGTACGGCAGGGAATGAACTGATAGGAAAGACCGGCATACTCTGCCAGCTCTTTAAAATAATCCGGCAGGATGCCTTTTATCTCACCGTTTTCCATAAAGGAGTACGGCTCTCTTGTGGGGTCGCACAGCACGCGGAGCGGCTCACTTTGGGCATTATACCAACGGACAAGGGCCTTCTCGTCCTCAGTCAGTTCCGGATTTTTATCATTGACGGATGTATAGTAGCGGTTGAACAGCGTTGTTTTCCAGTCGCCCTCGGCGGCGTTCATTTCGTCTATGGCGGCGTTGATTTTGGCAAGTAGTGCAGTGTTGCCCTTTTTGACAATGGCATAAATCGGTTCGGGAGCAAATTTCTCAACGACGCGCTCATTCCGGGCATCCCGCATGGAGTTGGATACAAGCGCGTCCACCTGCCCGTCCCGCAGGGCCTTTTCCATGTCGACGACAAGGTCAAAGTAGACCGGAGTATAGGTAAAGCCTTTCTCCTTAGACAGTGTGTCAAAATCGTCGTTGCACATGTTTCCGTTCAAAAAGCCGACGCGCAAACCGTCATAGGTGGTGTAAACCTGCTCGATGACACTGGTGTTGTCGCTGCGCACCGTCAGCATACACTCGTTGCTGCCGATGGGGCGGGAAAAGTCGAATTTTTCTTCGCGTTCCGGCGTTTTGCGGGTCGCTGTGCCTATGTCGATCTCGCCGTTTTCCAGCATTTGCTGCATATTGCTCCAGCCCTTGTCGTAGCCGATATACTCGTAATCGACGTCCCAATACCGCGCCATGAGGCGGAGAAAATCATAGCCGTAGCCGCTTTTTCTGCCGTCCTCATCCATCATGTGGTAACCGTCCATTGCAAAAAAACCGACTCTGACCGTATCCCGCGGGGTCTCTGCGGTGTATTCTGCCCTGGCGGCAAGCGGGTACAGCCCGGCTATGCAGACCAGTGCAAGCAAAAACGCGGCTGCTTTATAAAAGACTGTTTTTACGCTTGCTGTACGCACCGCGCAGCAACGATGACTTCTCTGTATACGATTGCTGTACATAAGACTTCCGACTCCCGATTTGTCGTTCCTTTTTCTGAGAGCTGTTTTGCATCCGGCTTTTGGAAAAAACCTATATAAAATACGGCTATGTCTAATATAATTTTACCATGGGGCACATTTTCAGTCAATAGCGGCTGCAACGAATCGTTTCAGTATTTTACGTTTCATTTTACGTTGCGCGGCGCTCTCGGACGGAACGGTTTATTATATATTCAGACTGTCGAAAAACTCTTGTAAGGGCGAGCATTGCTCGCCCGCGCCCGTTTGCCTTGTAAGAAAACTGTCCCGGAAAATGTGTTGCCGCGGTAAGTTGACGGGCGACCAATGGTCGCCCCTACACACGCAATAAGGCAAAAATGCATTTTTTGACGGTCTGATATACTATATAAGGTCTACTGCAACACACCGCAAAAGGCAGCCCGCCCCCCTATAGTTCGCTAAAGTTACATTTAGCGAACTTGTATATTTCTCTTTTACGGGAGGCTTTTGCTTTCCGATGCCCCCTGCTCCCGTCATCTCGTTCTCCCTGCCGATGACTTTTATTTCCGCTTTACATGGGCAGCGCAACGGTAAATACGGTTCCTGCCCCTTCTGCCGGCTCATCCTGTACTGTACCGCCGTGCAGTGCTGCAATTTCCCGCACCAACGCCAAACCCAGTCCTGCGCCGCCCATTTCGCGGCTTCTGGATTTGTCCACACGGAAAAACGGTTCAAAGATGCTGGTTCTGTATTCATCGGGAATACCACAGCCGGTATCTGCAACGCGCAGTATTGCTTTGCCGTTTGACCGGCTGATCGTAATCTGCACAGAACCGCCCGGCTGATTGTACTTGATTGCATTTTCCACAAGGTTGAACAGCATACGGTAAATCAGGGGATCGCTTCCGATAATATGAATATCCTCACATTCCTGATGCAAGGTGATCTGCTTTTTCTGGGCCAGCGGCGTCAGATCCGTCACAATTTCATCTGCCAGCGGCGCAAGCTCAATGCAGTCATCCCGCGGAACGGCCTGCAAATTGCTCATTTCCAGCAGAGTCCGTACAAGCGCCGATAAACGGGCGATCTGCTCTGTCTGAAAGTGTACCAGCTCTGCGGTTTCCGCGTCCGTATTCATGTGATCTTCGGCGAAGATTTCCAGTTTTGCCTGCATGATGGCCAGCGGTGTTTTCAGCTCATGGGCTGCATTCCCGGCAAACTGCCGCTGTAGGTCAAAGGAATGGGCCAGGCGATCCAGCATTTGATTGACAGATTGACTTAGCTGCCGAAACTCCGCAACGGTATTTTCTTCCAGCCGTACATCAACCAGATTATCCTGATCGACCTTCTCGGCCTGCTGTGCCAGCTCTTTCAGTGGTTCCAGCGCTTTGCCGCTGATAAAATAAGCAATCGCTGCGCTGAACAGCGTCACCACTGCCGTAATGCACCACCCTTTGCGGCCAAAAATCGTCTTTGTATCGTAAACCTCTTGCGAGAATTGCACCAGAAAGTCTGACATCTGATCTTCAGGGATCTCTATGGTCAGATCCTCCCCGCCGTCCTGTTGATATTGTAAAACGTACCCGTTCAGATTGTCCATACCGGAGGCGCCGGAGCGATACAGCAACAAGTTCAGGCAGATGCAGGCACCCGCAATCAGTAATGCCGTCATAAGTGTGATGCGCCATTGCAAAGATAATCGCTTCATTGCTCGCTCTCCCCCACTTCATAGCCTTCTCCGATGCGGTTTCGGATAGGATCATACCCCAGTGCCGTGCGCAGCTTTTTGCGCAGCGCCGAGATATGTACCCGAATCGAGTTGCTGAACGCATCTACGCGGCCGTCCCAGACATGTTCCATCAATTCCTCCTGACTGACAGGGCGTCCCTGATGCAAAAGCAGATATTCCAGAACACTGCTTTCCTTGCGGGTCAGTGGAACAGGTTGACCGTCCACCATAGCCACCCGGCTCTTGGTATCAAAGCTCAGTCTGCCGCATCGCAGGCAGACATTGCGCTGAATAAACTGCCGCCGTGTCAGGCTGCGGACGCGGGCTTCCAGTTCGGCCAAATGGAACGGCTTGGCCAGATAATCATTGGCGCCGGCGTCCAGGCCTTCCACCTTGTCCGCAATTTCACTGCGGGCCGACAGAATCAGAACCGGCGTTTCCAAATCGGTCTTTCGCAGTGTGCGCAGAACTGTCATTCCATCCACTTGGGGCAGGTTCAGATCCAGCAAAATAAGGTCATACCGCTCTGCCGCCAGCATTTCCAGCGCGGTTTCCCCATCACCGCAGTCATCTGTTTCATACCCTGCACGGTGCAGCTTTCTGGCAACGCTTTCCCGCAGGGACGGCTCATCCTCAACCAGCAGCAAACGCATAATAAACGCTCCTTATATAAACTGTGTTTCTGTTTACTACCATTATAACAGCTTTTGCTAAAATCTGCGTTAATTTTTTCTTAGCAGAAAATTTATACCCGTTGTGCTATACTGATCTCATCAAAACAAAAAGGAGGATCGAAATGTTGAGCAAAAAGGCAATCGTTCAGGTGCTTTTTCTGCTGGCTGCCGTTATGATGATCGGTTACGGGGCATGGCGCGGTGAGGCGGGCACTGTCTTTACGAAAGCAATTCGATTATGTATGGAGTGTGTTGGCATTGGATAAGAATCGTTCGTATTTTCTGGCCCGTTTCCGGGGACTGATCCAGGCAGGTGCAGCACTGCTGACAAACATCCATCTGCCGAATTTTCTCAAGGGAACGCTTTATCAGGGCAAGGGGAAATATCTCTGCGTTCCGGGCCTGAACTGTTACTCCTGCCCCGGCGCTGCGGGGGCCTGCCCTATCGGGGCCTTTCAGGCTGTGGTCGGGTCGTCAAAGTTTCGGTTTTCCTATTATGTTACCGGCATTTTGATTCTGCTGGGCGTGCTGCTGGGGCGCTTTATCTGCGGTTTTCTCTGCCCGTTCGGCTGGCTGCAGGAGCTTTTGCATAAGATTCCCTCTCCCAAGCTGTCAACCAGACGCCTGAAACCGCTGCGCTATATCAAATATGCGGTACTGCTGATCATGGTCGTACTGCTTCCGGCTGTTATTGTCAACGCATCCGGCATGGGGGATCCGTTCTTCTGCAAGTACCTGTGTCCGCAGGGCGTACTGGAGGGCGCAATTCCGCTTTCTCTTACAAACGCGGGCATACGAGCTGCATTGGGAAAGCTGTTCAGCTGGAAATTCTGCATTCTGCTGGCAGTTGTGGTAGGCAGCGTGGTTTTTTACCGCCCGTTCTGCAAATGGCTGTGCCCCTTGGGGGCGGTCTATGCACTTATGAATCATGTATCCCTGTTTCAGATGCGCGTTGACCGCGATACATGTGTTTCCTGCGGTGCCTGCGCAAAAGCGTGCCCGATGGATGTGGATATTACCAAAACACCAAACCACGCGGAGTGTATCCGCTGCGGTAAGTGTATAAAGTCTTGTCCGACCAAAGCGATCTGCTATCAGTACGGTTTCGGCGACAAGTCAAAAACAGAAATCAAGGAGAATTGACAATGAAACGTTTTTTTGCATGGATCACAGCCCTTCTGATGCTGCTCTCCCTCGCTGCTTGCAGCAGCACACAGACAAACACTGCGGCAGCTTCCCAGCAAGCATCTACTTCTGAGACGGGCAAGTCTGAAAATGAGCTTATCGCAGAGGAAAACGATATTCTGGCGGCAAATAACGCCCTGTGGGAAAAGGTTTTTGCCTCCATGGACAAGAATGTTACCGACACCACACTAAGCAGCAATTACGGTGATATTCTTATGAATGCGTTGGATCATGCGAAGGACCAGTTCACCGATGAAGAATATGCTGCTTTAAAGGCCGATGCGGACAAAATCCGTGAGATCGAAACACAGATCGCAGCACTGCCGCAGGATGAAGCTGCCAGCCAGTCTATGACGCAGACGACCAGCACATTCCCGCAGTTTGAAGGAAAGGATTTGGACGGCAACAGCGTAAGCAGCAGTCTTTTTGCCGATAATGCGTTCACCGTTGTAAATTTCTGGTTCAGCGGCTGCAAGCCCTGTGTGGACGAGATGGACGACCTTAACGCATTGAATCAGCGCATTCAAGAGCAGGGCGGCGAGGTGATCGGTATCAACACAGAAACTCTTGATGGCAACGCGGACAACATTGCCGCTGCCAAACAGATTCTGGAACAGGCCGGGGCTGCATTCCGCAACATCTATTTTGACTCTGCCAGTGATGCCGGTAAGTTTGCCCTCGGCATTATGGCCTTCCCCACTACCTGCGTTGTGGATCGTCAGGGCAACATCGTTGGGGAACCGATTATGGGCGGTATTGATAAAGAGGATAACGCTGCCACACTGCAAAAGCTGATCGATGAGGCTCTTGCGCAGCCGCAGCAGTAAATAAGAAAATAGCTTACAAACTCGCAGCAGTCATGGATACGAAAGTACCCTTTGGCTGCTGCGAGTTTGTATTTTGCTGCGCCGCCGTGTGGCGGTCTATGTACCCTGCTCCAGGGCTTACTGCCCGGTTTGCTTTCCCTCTATAGCATATATTTTGTCTTTTCGATTGTATATCAGCATTTTATACTTGACAAAGTCAAGCGTATGGACTATACTCTTTTTTGTAAGGAGATGCTGCATTCACCATGTATCAAAAGACCCTATCCTACTACATCGCCATGCTGTACCGCAGCTTTGCGGATTTCACAGGCGACAAGCTGCAGGAAGTCGGACTAAATTTCGGGCTTTTGTTTTTTATTGTATATATCGGAAAAAAGCCGAACTGTACGCCTTCGGAATTGACAAAAGCATTGTCCCTTGACTGGGGGCACAGTCAACGGTGCATCAATCGTCTTACTGACGATGGCTTTATTACCAAGGAAAAATCAGGGCGTCACTATCTGCTCAACCTGACAGAACGCGGGCAGGAGGCTTTTGAAGCCGCCCACCGGATATTCTTTGACTGGGACGACAGATTTATGACGAATCTGACTGCAAAAGAAAAGGAACAGTTGCTTGCCTTATTGGAAAAAGCAACAGAAAGGATACCGCACCATGTACGAAACGATTAACAGCCCCATCAATTACGGCGGTTTGGAATTGAAAAACCGCATCATTTTTGCCCCTACCACCTTTGGCCTTGCGGAGGACGAATACTTTGAAAAGATCCGCAAGATCGCCGCAGGCGGCTGCGCCATGGTTATCATCGGTGACGTCCCCGTCGGCAAAAGCCAATTTGAGAAATCTCTTTTTGATAAAAAAGGCTTCGCCCATTATCAGAAGCTGGTCGAAATCGTCCACAGCTATGACTGCCGCATCTGCGCCCAGCTGCACCAGACCGACTCCAATATGCTGGCCATGCTGAAATACGTGCCCGGCGTTCTGACGAAGAAGATTTCAATGGAGGAGCTGCGTCCCCTGCTGAATGCCGAGGTTGCCCCTTACATCAGCAAGCTGTCCACCCGCAAGATCCATAAGATCATCAACGGCTTCGGCGAGGCCGCCGTGCTGGCTGTCAAAGCCGGGTTCGATATGGTGCAGGTCCACGGTGACCGCATGTGCGGCAGCTTCAGCTCCACCGTCTTTAACCACCGCACGGATGAATACGGCGGCAGCGCCGAGAACCGTGCCCGCTTTGCGGTGGAGGCCGTCAAAGCCATCCGCAGCCGTCTGCCGGAGATTCCCATCGACTACAAGCTGGCCGTCCGGCAGGAAGATCCCCACTACGGCAATGCCGGTGTGGTGGAGTCCGAGCTGGGTATTTTTGTACCGATGCTGACCGATGCCGGTGTGACCAGCTTCCATGTAACGTTGGCGAACCATTCCAGTCTGGAGGACACCATTCCCCCGGCCAACCACCCGTACTTCAAAGAGCAGGGCTGCTTCCTGAAATTCTGCGATGAGGTGCGCCAGTATACGGACAAGCCCATCACCGGCGTGGGCGGACTGAATCAGCCTGATTTTGTAGAGCAGCAGCTTGCAAGCGGACGCATCACCTGTGCTGCCATGAGCCGCCAGCTGTTGGCTGACCCGGAATGGCCGAACAAAGTGGCCTCCGGGCAGATCAAGGAGATTCACCGCTGTGTTCGCTGCAACAAAAAATGCCTTGGCGGCTTGCAGCAGCATCAAGGCACCCATTGCATTTATGAGAAAGTATGACCTGTGAAATACGCTATTGTATTCAGCAGCCAGACTGGCAATACTAAACAGCTTGCCGAGGCTGTTTCCTCTGTTCTCCCTCAGGCAGATTTGTGTTTCTTTGGTTCCCCGTCACAGGAGGCTCTGCAGGCAGAGCGTCTTTTCATCGGCTTTTGGACGGACAAGGGGCGCTGCAATCAGGAAATCACCGATTTCCTAAAAACGCTCAAGGGCAAAGAGGTGTTCCTGTTTGGCACAGCCGGGTTCGGCGGCAGTCAGGAATATTTTGACAAAATTCTTTCTTCCGTTCAAAAACGCCTCGGTGCTTCCAATACTGTCATCGGCACCTACATGTGCCAGGGGAAAATGCCGCAATCGGTGCGGGAGCGCTATGTAAAGATGAAAAACAGCCCTCTGCCGATTCCAAACGTTGACAAAATGATTGAAAACTTTGATACTGCTGTTTCCCACCCAGACGAAACGGATTTGCAGAAATTGAAATATGCCGTGGCGCAATGCATAAAGCGCTGATACAAAGCAGGTCCTAAAAACACACTTCCGTCTGGCTGCCTGCGCCGTTATGACGATCCACTTTTTAAAGCAGCGGCAGACCCAACCCTGCTGAGCCGCCATGACCGCTTTTGCCGCAGTCATAGCGAGGCCCTTTATTTGCTTATCAATTGCGCACGGGTGCACGCGGGCAGACCTTTTACGGTCTGCCCTTTTTCTTTGCACGCTTCCTCTGTTCTCGACAGGTCGGCTGCTTATATGCTATACTGGTACCCTCATACAAAGGAGGCGCATCCGCCCTGCTGGGTGCCTCCGGCATTGTATTTATGCTCATCATGCTGTCCAGCCTGGCCGGCAGCCGGAACGGCGGTATTCCGATCACTTTGATCCTTGTCGGTGCGCTCTACCTGAGCCAGCAGGTATATGATATTTTGTTCGTGCAGAACGATGTAGCCAACTTTATGCACATCATCGGCGGCGCCTGCGGCACTGTGTTTGGTTTTGCCGTGCGCAGAAAATAATACGCGGAGGTTTCCTTCATGAAGATCCTTGTCACCGGTTTTGACCCGTTCGGCGGAGAGACCGTCAACCCGTCCTATGAGGCTGTCAAACTGCTGCCCGACACCATTGCCGGGGCACAGATCATCAAGCTGCAGGTTCCCACCCGGTTTGCTCTTTCCGGCACCGTTCTGGAAGCCGCCGTAAACGAGCACCGGCCCGATGCGGTCATCTGTGTCGGGCAGGCAGGCGGGCGGTCCGCCATCACACCGGAGAGAGTTGCCATCAACCTTGCGGACGCAAGCATCCCCGACAATGCAGGCGACCAGCCTGTGGACGAGCCGATCCGGAAGGACGGTGCGCCCGCCTACTTCACCTCTCTGCCCGTAAAAGCCATGGTGCAAAAAATGAGAGCCGCCGGTATTCCGGCAGCCCTCTCCTACACCGCTGGCTCCTTTGTGTGCAACTCCCTGATGTAAACGCTGCTCTATCTCATCGACAGGCAGTATCCCGCTATGCGGGGCGGCTTTATCCATGTGCCGTATGCGATGGAGCAGGCCGTCAGCAAGCCGCTGGGAACACCCAGCATGGAGCTGCATCAAATCGCGCGCGGCCTTGCGCTTGCGGTAGAAGCAGTCGTCGAAAACGAGCGTGACCTTACCGTAAACCGGTAATACAGGCACGATTTCTCGAAATCGTGCTCGCATTTTTTATGGTTCGTGCTATAATCATAGCATCATCACAGAATAGGAACGGGACAACGGGGTCACGCACAGGCAAGGTGCGCGATCCCGTTTTTTCGTCTGCACACAAAGGCGTGCCGCACTTCATTGGGTGCTGCACGCCTTTTGGCTTTTCTGCTGCTTGTTTTCCGAATGGAGGTATTTGAAAATGCTTACCGCACGAATTGAAAAAATACGCCAAAACTATGTAAACGCCAAACCGCAGATTTCCTGCGAACGCGCCGCACTTTGGACAGAATCCTACAAAAGGAGCGCGGGAAAGCCCGTCTGCATCCGCAGCGCCGACAAAAGCACAGCTTTCCGGGTGGGAGCAGCTGGCCGCGCAGGAATACGGGATAAAGGTCACTTCCTATAAGTAGTCCCTGTCCTCCACTGCGGCGGCCTTACGGCTCCTGCAGCATGATCCGCACGATCTCTTTATCGGTTTCGCGCATACCCTCACGGCCCAGCAGTCCCACATTACGGATGGTATTTTCAACGCCCTTTGTGACGATGCCATCCCCACTGCGGAACTGCTGGCCGTTTTTGTACATGTGATACCCCAGGATGCCCGCCTCCACGCTGGAGGCGATCTTCGCCGCACAGCTGGCCTTGGCACCATCGCAGATAATACCCGAAACGATGGCCAACGCATTGACAAGGGTGTGGGAGACCGCTTTCAGGTCTGCGCCCTGCAGATAGGCAATGCCGCAGCCCGCAGCACAGCCCGCGCTGACGGCCCCGCAGTAGGCGGACAGTCGCCCTATACCGGCCTTCTCGTGGATCGCAATCAGGTTGGAGAGGGCCAGTGCGCGGCAGAGAGTCTCATCGGATGCCCCCAGCTCTCTGGCATACTCGATGACCGGTACCGAGACCGTGATGCCCTGATTGCCGCTGCCCGAGTTGATGACAACTGGCAACTCACAACCGCTCATACGGGCATCAGAGCCTGCTGCTGCCTTGGCAATAGCGCGGTTGCGCACATCCTCGCCGTAAAATTTCAGCATTGTAGAGCCGATGTTCGCACCGTAATCCCCTCGCAGTCCCTCCTCCGAGATGCGGGTGTTGTACCGGATCTGGGTTTCCAGCAAAGGTCGGATTTCGTTGATCTCGCAGGTATCGGCAAATGCAAAGATATCCGCAATGTTCAGCAGTGCCCGGTCTGTCAGACCGCTCTCGGCAGGGGCGGCGTCACCGCAGAGCTGCTTTGTCTCCTGCGCCGTATGATCCAGCAGCACTTCGCTGTTTCTTTGGATCAGGACAATATTCGTGTGGTACTGGCAGATGCGCACCACGGCAGAATCGCTCCCCTGCCGCAGCGTCACGATGATGTCGAAGATAAAGCCGTTGTCGATTGCCTTCACCGTGACCGGCACCTGCTTCAGGAAGGCGCGCATCGCAGCCTTCTGGTCCGTTGTTACAGCTGCGATGACCTCCAGTGCCTTGTCCGCCTGCCCGCCGACGATGCCTGCCGCTGCGGCGGCTTCAATGCCCTTCATGCCATCGGTGTTTGGCACGATGACACTCTTGACATTCTTGATAATGTTGCTGCTCACGCCGATTTCGACTTTGTCCGGCATGCCGCCAAGCACATCCCGCGCCTTGGCGGCGGCGTAGGCGATGGCAATCGGTTCGGTGCAGCCCATGGCAGGGATCAGTTCCTCCTTGAGGATCTGCACATACGCCTGATAGGTCCTGCTCTGTTTATCCATACAAGTGACTCCTTTGGTTGCTCTGCAAAGTGTCCGCAGCGGGGTATTATACCGCGTCTGCTGGTTTGTATAGTACAAGTATAGACATTTTCCCCGCCTTTTGCAACAGCATTTTGGCGGCGTTCCAATCCGGAGCACTTTATGCACTGGTTGGACATAAACACTGCCGCTGTCTACATCCCATAACGCAAAATGTGCCTGCTTGCGCGGGCACATTTTGCGTTATTCTGCTTTTTCCTGTCTGGCCGCATTCAGCAGCTGCTTTTGAAATTCCCGGGCCGCCGTATTCAACGGACGGTGCCTGTCATAAACCAGACTTACTGAGCGCTGCGGAATCTCCTCCCGCAGGGTCAGCTGCACAATGCTACGGCGCTGCAGGCTGCTGCGGGCCATCGGCTCCGGCACAAAGGCAAGGCCAAGCTCACTCTTTACCAGCGTCATCATCTGGTCTGTGGTGGCCGCCTCAATATCCGGCTTCAGGTCTGCGCTATGCTCAAGGAAAAACTGCCGGTAAAACAGGCGGCTCATGCTCTCGTTCCCCAGCATGATCAGCGGATAGGCGTCAAGCTCCTGCAGCGAGAGCGTCCGACTTGCCAGCGCCGTGAAGGTTTTCCCGCCGACCAGGATTTCGTTGAACGGCATCAAATCAACTTTTTTCAGCTCCCCCTCTGCGCCGGTGGGGGTCGTTACAACAGCGAAATCGACCTCGCCGTTTTTCACAGCCTGAATCGCCTGCGGCGTTGAATGGTTGGAGATCCGCAGCCGGATACCGGGGTACTGCGCATGGAAGTCCCGCAGCCGTTCCGACAGGTAGATGTTCAGCGCCGTCTCGGTTGCGCTGATACTGATTGCACCATGCTCAAAGGTCGCGCTGGCGCTCAGCTCCTCCTCGGCATCCTGTATCTGCACAGCAGCCGAGGAAATGCGGGTATAGAGCATCTCCCCCTCCGGCGTCAGCGTCACACCCCGGTTGGAGCGGATAAACAGCACACAGTGCAGCTGATCCTCCAACTTGTTCATCGTATGCGTGATGTTGGGCTGGTTGCTGCCCAGCACGCGGGCCGCCTTGGTAAAATTGCGGTATTTTGCGACAAAGTAAAAAATCTTGTAGTATTCCCAATCGACATACATAGGCGCAGCCCCATTCATACCAAAATTACATAGTCATAATGCGGTAAATACTTTTTACACATTCTATGTCACAAAGTATAATAGCACCGCAACCCAAAAGCAAGCAAAATTTTCTCTCTATAGAAACAAATTGTACGGAAGGCGAAACCAAAACGCTGCCCGCAGTACCTGCGGAAGGGTACCTGGCTCTAAGGCAACACCGCATAATTCTGTGTGCCGCCCCTATATTTTTTCAAGGCTGCGTCTCCCCTCTCCCCTGCCCTCATTTGCGGGTGGGGGCTTTTTGTTTACCGTCTTCAGCGCGTCCCTCTCTCAGAGCGCGTGAGTGGACGCCTCTGCAGCGCGTTTTGCTGCAGGCAGCGGCAGACAAAAAAACACCCACAGCGGCGGCTGTGGGCTTTGGGTTCAATCATTATTTGCGGATGCTCCCAGCGCACGGCAAAGCGGATGATTCAGCAGCATACCGGCGATAACATACCGATAGGAGTGCACCACACCGTTTCGGATCGTTTGCGGTATCCGCTGCTTTCGTACCAGCTTTTCCAGTGCATCCATCTGCTCTTTCAAAAAGTAAAAAGATATTTGTGGATAGATCTTGTCATCCAACTGCGTAGCAATAAACCGGCTGACAACCCTACGCGGATATCCTCCACAGCAGCCTCATCCACAAGCGTCTCCCGAATCAGGAGCCCTACCCGAAGGTTGACCTTGATTTTTTCTTCTTTCATTCGCATCACCCTTTGGTCACCGGAACAATGTCTCCCTCTACCCTGCCTTACTTTGCGGCTTCAATCAAATCCCGGAGGCTTTGCGCCTGCTCGATCAGCTCATTCAGGATCGCAACATCATTATCACGACGCTCCTGAGACATCTTTCTGACGCCGCGCTTATAGCTGGTTGAACTCATTTTCTTAAAAATCTTATTAGCAACAGGCTGGATCGTCTTTTCCACAAAGGTCGCGCTTTCAGACTCGCTCTTTTGCTCCTTTTTCTCGACGCGCTTTGCCTCCTGATCCCTGGCCACATCCTTTGCGATTTCCTCGGCCTTCTCCGTATCATGCCGACTGACGGCGTCACGGTACTCCTCTACCCTGTTCTGCAGCAGGCGGATTTCGTTTTCACACTCCGCAAACGCAGTCTCCAGGCGCTCGACCCGCTCATCCGGCTCGTTGGTTTTTCTGGCTCTGTCAATAGCCCGGATAAAGTCATAATGTATGCTGTTGCATTCCTGCAGCAGGCGCTCCCGGGCATCGGTGTCACAGTTGCTCACATCAACCGCGCTCAGCAACAGATAGCACTGCGCAATTTTGTGCTGCTCCTCCGGCTCCAGCGTGATATAGCTTTCACACTCCATGCGGGTCAGGAACTTGTTATCCAAAAGGCGAAGCAACTCTTTGTCCAGCTTTTCCTCAATGCGGAAATCACGGTCGATTTGCTTGGCTGTGGTTGCACTCACTTCCTTAATTGCCTTTTTAGCGTCCTTTTCCGTCATATTGAACGGCTCGTTCTGAAGGCAGACCACAAATTCTGCAACGGCCTTGCGGCGGATCTGTTCATCCGCAAAGCCGCCGCGGACCTGCAGGTTCGCACTGTATAAAAGCACCTTTTTTTCATTTTCCGAAAGACTGGTTGTGATCACATTGCAGTTTTTGATGGTGTTCCAGGTGGCGTCTCCTCTCTTTTCGAGGTACTCCATCGCGCGGTAGCGGCGCTCACCGGAGAGAAGGACATACACTGTTTTTCCATTTTCTTCCTGCGGAAATACCACCAAATTATGCATCAGGCCGTTGCGCTGAATATCCTCCGCCAGCTGCACAATATCCTCTTGGGTATCTGCCTGCCGGAAGATTTCGTTGTCCGCGTTTACGCGAATATCGTACAGTGCAATATCCCGTGCTTCGTATTCAATGCTTTTATGCCCTGCGGTCAGATCACTGATAATTTTCCCTGCATCGCCATTATTGGAATCAATTTTGCCAAGCTCTGCATCCGTCGGGCGGGAACGTTTTACTATTTCCTTCTTTTTGGCGGGGCTTTTCATTCCCATATCATTTCACCTCCAGACGCTTTTTCAACTCTTCATAGGCTTTCACATAGGCTTTTGCCACAGGCTGCGTTTTTGCCATATAGCACACAGGCAAAAAGCGGGAAATGGATGTTTTCACCGTCTTGCTTGTGGGAATTGCAACGCTGAACAGTGATGTGCCGAGTTCTTCTTTAAAGTGCTCCTGAATCTTCTTGTCTGTTGCTGCGCTTTTGTCTACATTCACCAACAACACACCGGCACCCATCAGGTGAGAAGTGGAGCTTTGCTTCATCTTGTTGCATTCATAATAAAGGCGAAATGCCGATTCTTCGGAGTTATCCTCACAGCCGGCTGGAATCAGGATATAATCCGCTGCATAGATTGCATTGGAAAGCAACAGGCTGTCCCGCGTAGGCTGTGTGTCAATAAGAATGTAATCGTAATCATCACGTACCTGATTGAGGAAATAGTACAGAAAATCCCCCATACCGGAAACCTTCCTCGGATCTTCGTCCTTCAGGCGCTCTGCATCGCCAATCAGCAGTTCAATGCGCTTATTGATACGCGGCGTCTGCGCATCGCACGGGATCATATCCACATTTTCATACTGCGTTTCCACAATAAAGTCTCGCGTCTTGCTATGATACAGGAACCCGTCGAAAAGATTATAGAGTGCCTTGCCGTAGAATTCATCGCTTGTGATGCTCAAGCCGCCGCTGAGTGCTTTGGTGAGATTTCCCTGCGGATCAGTATCCACGCAAAGAACTTTTTTTCCCTCATCGCCCATCAGGTAGGCAAGATTGGAGGCCGTTACGGTTTTACCCGTGCCGCCCTTTTCAATGGCAATTGTAATAATTTTTGCAGACATTGAGCAATTCCTCATTTCTGTAAAGACTGTTATTTGTGGATGTGTCCGTCAATTCTTGTTGCTGTGAATTATCGTTCTGTGAGTCTCTTGTAATCTATTTTCCATGCCTTTTTGCCATTTCCGGTTGTACGATTTTATCATACTTCAGTGGCTGAATATGTTGAAGCCTATACCTCACCACAAAATAGTTGCAGCCATCTTTTGCTGTTTATTGTAATTTCAATTATAACATAGATATAAGTAAAGTCAATTCTCTTTTCCGGGTATCATCCTGCCATAACGATATTTCAAGTCTATCAATTCTTGTTGCTGTTCTTTAATATATCTGCATTCGTATAGGCCATTTCTTTACATACTCGCACCGCGCTTCACAGCACGAAACAGAGTTCATACCGTCAAAAAAATTGCCTTCTTGCCTTATTGCATGTGTAGGGGCGACCATTGGTCGCCCGTCAATTTACCGCAGCAACGCATCTTCTGGGATAGTTTGCTTACAAGGCAAACGGGCACGGGCGAGCAATGCTCGCCCCTACAAGAGTTTTTCGACAGTCTGACAGAGTCAACACATCTTTCAATTCTTGTTGCTGTTCTCGGTTTGTATTTATTTATCACTTATAATCTTTGTTTTTTCTTTACAGCAAAAAGCAGCAGCCTGCATACTGCAGGCTGCTGCCAAATAATACTTATACATCCTCAAAGACAGACATATCAAACTTAAACACTCCCGCCGGATTCAACGATGCGAGCTTCTGCTTGCCAGCCGCGATGATCAAAGCACTGTTTTCAATCGTATCGTTATAAACAACCGTGCGATAATACTGTGCAGACTTCCTTTCGGTTGCTTTTTCAAACATCTCCGTAAATTTTACACACAGTCCCAGAGCCCATGTTTTCAGCCCGGCATTGTCATGGATGATTCGGTTTAAAGAATCCAGTGTTTCCTCCGCTTGGTCACGCTTGTTGGTGTTTGTCAGGATCTTAGCCGTGTATGTGAAAATATCATTGCAGATATTTTTCTCGTTGTCCGTCAGCTTATCCTCATACGAAGCATAGTCTGCTTTGTTTCTGATCTCCGTAGTTGCTTTTCTATACTTCATTTTCAAAATATCTGTGCTAAATGGCTCTGTAATATGCTGGGCTGCTTTTTCCGCACTCTGGGTTTTCTTCTTTCTGGGATCCCTTACAATTTCGTCATCGTGCGTATTTCTATCATGATAGGAGCGGACATCCCTCATTTCCGCTTTGGTCTTGTATTTGATGAAAATATACAGGTATTCATATTTGCGAACACCGCGCTTGCGCGCCGGGGCATAGTCAAACCAAAGATCCGTCATCTCATTGATTTCTTTCTTAACGGTCTTTAAAACATTCTTTTCAAACTCTGTAAAAGTCTTGTACTTTTCAGACAGCGGTTTTTCCCGGTCAAACTTTTTCTTGTCGGCAGATGCCGGATCCTTTTTCTTTTTGCTCTTTGTGGACTCTCTCTCTGCCTCTGTGGGTGCAGAAAGCAGACCTTTAAACTCATCAATATTGAATTTTTTATACTTATAACCCGTCAGCTCATCGCGCTTTGAGGAGAACTTATTCAGGATCTCATCATTTACCGGCTGGAATACAAGGCCGTTCGTATAGCCATAGTCTCTGTTTCCATTGTCATAGGAGAGTATGATTTCATAAACGCGCATAGAGTAAGTGCTTTTCATCATCAGCAGATATTCGATGCTGTAAGAGGTATAGTTGCTGGTAAGCTGCGCAATATCCTTCCAGATGTCCTGGTTAAAGCGTAGGCGAATCTCTTTCTTGTCGAAATCGACCTCAGAACCTTTTTGCAGCCAGGAAATGGAGCGATACACCTTACTGCCGGGTTCTTTCTTGACCCAGAAGGTACGATTTTCCAAATTTTCTATAGTTTCCTTCAGATTCAGCGCATAAGTCGTATCCACCGTGCGCACTCCGGTCAACTTGGCAAAATCATTGAAAGTGATCGAATAATATTTGGATGCATCCTTATCATTTTTCTGGTCGATTTTAGACATGAGCATAAAGAGAACCTTTTGCTCATTTCTGGGCAGAGAGTACTTTGTCCGCTGGATCAGGTCATTACTTTTGGTAATGTAAGAGCCAAAGCCGACAGGGGAGTGCTGCCATTTCGCAATCGCTTGCTTTTTCTCGCGGACCTCATCCTCAGAAAGGACCTCTCCAACTAAAGATTCCTCGTTTTCATCAATGGACGAATTCGTTTTGTTCATATCCATTACTTATAGCTGTACAAGGAGTGCCTTAAAATAATTACGATATACAGCTATATATTCCTTTCGTTAGATGTTACAATACAAATAGGTACACAAATATCATTATACTGATAATATTACTATACTATTTGCCGACTGTCAACGAAAAATGTTTGGAGCTTTTCTATTTTTTAAATTTTGCTTTTTTCTTTTTTACAATTATTTATCTTATCTTTTACTTTTTACTTATTTATTATAATATGTAGAAAGAGAGGTTTCCACATGCCAGCGGAGAGGAAAAAACACTTGGCGAAAGAGATTTCCACACCGGATGCAAGAGGTTTAAAAGGCTGTAGAAAGAGATTGCTACAGCCCAATCAGCCCAAATAAGCATGTAGAAACCTCTTTTTTGCCGTGGAAGAATCTCTGTTTTCAAAGTTTTTTCTGTATACTGTCTGTTGCGGCTACAAATTGTGCAGGGTGGAAATCTCGCTTTTGCGATAGCGGGAGAGCATTGCCGTGCAAGCATAGGTGGAGAGTGTTATAGCTGGTTTTTCCGGTGTAGAAACCTCTCTTTGCACAAGCATCGAAAAACGCCTGCGCTTGAATTAGGATAGTGTGCATAGAAGCAGGGGAGAGAGTGAAACAAAAATTTCCCTTCCGCGAGTGTAGAAACCTCCTTTTGCTGCTGCAAGTGATCTCCGCGGTAGGAAGTGCTCAAATTTTTCCGGTGTAGAAACCTCCTTTTAGAAATCGCTTCAAAAACACTATATATTGGTGTTGTGGATCAACTAACATACTTGTTCTTGAACAAAGAGAGGCTATATAGGCAGAGACAGGAAAGGTAATAGTGGCGAACCAAGAGGTTACTACACATAAACAGCGTAAGATTTTTAAATAGAATAATAGGCGATATACCGATATATAACTGGGCTTCGAAAAAGGAATTATCTGCACTAAAAAGAGGTTTCTACATCAAAAGAGCGAAAGAAAAGAGGAAAAAACACGGCCATGTACAGGAATGTACTACCAAAGCAACGTAGTGATAAAAGGATGTAAAACCACAATATATAGATATAGAGAACAAAATAGCACTTGAAAAAGCAAAAAAGCTGGGAGAAAAGATAATAGAAATGGGAAAAATCGTTGCAGAGGAAATACAATAAGGAAATATTATTATAATGTATACAGCATGTACACAGTGCAATGCGAAGATGATCCGGAGAGTTTCATAGTTGGTGCACAGTAAACATTTTTTTCGGTAATGAGATGTAGAAACCTCTCTTTTCGCTGGACTTCCCGCCTTCTTGATGAGAAAACCTCTTTTTGGCGGGTTTATCCACTTTTTCGGCAGTATTCCACAGGGATTGCGGGCTTAATGTACTTACATAAGGTGGATAAAAAGGATAGATGAGTGGCTGTATAAGATACAATTTAATATACTAATAGGATAATATATGAAAAATATACAAATTGGTACATACAATCTGTTCCAAAAAGGGAAATTATCCGATTGTTAAAGTGTAGAAACCTCTCTTTTAGGTGGGGGGGGGGAAAAGCCTTCGCAACACGAAACAAGCTGAATTTGAGAATGGACCTTGCAATAGGTTGAAAGCCGGATTATCGCCCCGTAGGCTATATGGCACATGCCGAAGGAAAAAAAGCATAAAGCAAACACCATCCAATAAGGTAAGGGTTATCTCAAGAGGGGAGGTGACTGGCAGCAGGATTTGGTTTGCGTCTGCTATAAAGGCATATAGCATTTGGGAAAGTTTCGATATGTTATAGCAGTGAGAGCAGTCGCCTTGGCAGTCAAGAGATCTCTTAACGAACACAACAAAAAATACAGTTACAGCAACAGGAATTGACGGAAAATGGAGCACGATGAATTTTTACAAGTAATCAGAAGCCCTTTTCATTTTGCCACTTGCGATGCCGTACTCCGGGGGTGTAAAATAGTAGACATAAGTAAGCCACTGCAGTGGCGCAGACTGTCGAAAAAGGTGCGTTCATCCCTTGGCCCCCCTCTGCGAGGGGACTCCGCCCGCAGGCGGTGGGGGAGAGAACTGTACGGCTGCCCGAAATATTTCGGGCTATGGAAAGGTTCTCTGCCTCCGCCCCTTCGGGGCACTGCTCCCCCTCTGGCGCAAGCGCCACCTCCCCCGTATCGGGGGAGTCTGTCTCGCAGAGGGAGGTTTTTCGACAGCCTGAGCCGCTGCAGCGGCAGGGCATATAGCGACAGGGGATGTAAGGTATGAAACGAATTTTGATCATTGATGGGCAGGGCGGCGGCATGGGCGCACAGCTTGCAAAGCTGCTGCTGCCTAAGCTGCCTGCGGATTGCGAGCTGCTGGCAGTGGGCACGAATGTGCTGGCAACCAGCGCCATGCTGAAGGCGGGTGCAGTGCGCGGTGCCACCGGGGAAAATGCGGTGGTGTACAATGCCGCCAGAGCCGATGTTATCCTGGGACCCATCGGTATCTTGATGGCTAACGGCATCATGGGCGAGGTTTCACCCAAAATGTCGGTGGCGATTTCCGGCAGTGAGGCAGCCAAGGTTTTGATCCCGGCGTCCGGCTGCGGGATCTTTGTGGCGGGCACGCAGGATTGCCGCCTAGACGAGTATCTGCAAAATGCCGTGGCACTTACGCTGCGTGCGCTGGACGCATGACGCCGCTGGCAACAGCCGCCGCCCCGATCCTGCAGGCCGCACAGTTGGCCGCAGAAAACGGCCCGGCGCTGCTGGCCATTGACGGGCGTTGCGGCAGCGGCAAGTCTACACTGGCGGGATTTCTGGCGGGGCAGTTGGGCTGCCGGGTAGTGCATACCGATGATTTCTATCTACCGCTTGCTGCGCGCTGCGCGAACTGGCAGGAGCAGCCCGGCGCGAATATAGATTTCATTCGGCTGCGAAACGAGGTTCTGCAGCCGCTTTTGTGCGGCAAAACGGCGCTCTATAATGCATACAGCTGTGCGGCGGGAGCCTTCCTGCCGTCTAAGCCGTTTGCTGCCGCGCCGCTGACGATTCTGGAGGGCAGCTACAGCCTGCATCCGGCGCTGCAGACTGACTTTGCGGTGCGTGTGTTTGTTACCTGCCCGCCCGATGTGCAGGCGGCGCGCCTGCGGGCGAGAGAAGGCATACGCTACGCAAATTTTGTGCAGCGGTGGATCCCGCTGGAGGAAGGGTATTTTGCTGCCCATGATCCAGCCGCACGCTGCAATTTTGTACTGGACACGGCGGAGATTTTTGTGTAATATAGTAAGCGGACCTATGGCATAACTGCATGGTTCCCGCTATAGCGGGCTTGAAGGATGCAGGAATGCCCTTATGAAAAAGCCAGGAAGGCAGTGCCCAGAAGGGTGCGCGGTTCAAACTTTTTGATAAGGGTGATATGTTGTG
>PPYE01319990.1_pt1 | contig 38095 bp, 25 predicted proteins | sample 1559881 | NCBI WGS metagenome assembly PPYE01 (sample SAMN08240022, study PRJNA423297) | Human gut metagenome, whole genome shotgun sequencing project. | reverse complement strand
AATGTAGCAATATTTACTTTATGTCCCAACCTTTTAAAAGGATTACCGTCCGGATTACCGGCAAATGCCTGCGAACCTAGAAGCAGGCTTAAGAAAGTAAGTAGAATTAATTTTCTCATAATGTCTTATTTATGTTTTTAATTTATATTTTAAATAAAATATTATCCTGAACGTATCTCTTTTCTGATGGTAGAAGCAGGATTACCGACTACTTTCTCTCTTCACTGTTTATGTGGTATAATCATCTTGCATATATTTATTACAGTAAAATAAAAAGATTAACAAATAGATTCTTGTATTTATAGGAAATATTAGTTTAAATATCTCGCAATATTAGGGTTTGTTTTTGTAAATAGCAAATAAAATAGCAAATTTTTTGATAAGGAAAGTCAGAAAGCTTAATAGAACGTATCTGTACTATTTGTGGTTTTTTATGTTTATGAGTCAATATTATAAATGTTGGTAACCGATTGAAAAAACATAAAAACAATTATTTAGATATTGGGTGAGAAAAATTGATTATTTGATTTTATCTAAAGATAAAAAAGACACAACATAGAGAGACTTCAAGTAAAATGATTAACCAAATGTGATGGTTTCTTCTTTCTATGTTGTGCCTTTATCAGTATATTTGGAACTGGATCGATGATGAAGAATCAGAATCGATACCTCAAATCAACTCCCAGCTGCAAAGGCTTTCCCCTTTGCATGAAACTATTTCCCATCGATTCAAAGTAAAAAGCAGTGTAATCTTTCTCCAGGAAGTTTTTAGCCCAGAAATCAATTTGAACATCTTTCATTTGCGCAGAAATACGCCAATTCAAAGTTCCGTAGAAGTCCTGTGCTATATCATTCTTTTCAGTCCAGTATATCTTTCCGGCGCCGGAGAAATAAGTACTTAAGGATACTTGTTTAAATAATGATCTTTCGTCCGTATAGAAAGTGTATTCGCCTCCGATATTAAGTGTATGACGCGGCACCATAGGTACATAATTATCTTTGTAATCTACCTGGACAATTTTTTTGTTTTCGTCCTTTTCATTGGATATGTAAGATTTAAATATGGCATGGGTATATCCATAAGAGACATTTAATAAGAGCCCTTTTGTTACATTTGCCCGCAATGCTACCTCTGTGCCGATGCTTCTGCTTTTACCGGCATTTACGGTCATACGGCCAAATCCGTTTTCAGAGAATCGGGATATCTGCTGGTCGTGTGTGTCCATATAAAAAGCTGCCAGGTCAGCATGAAGTTTATTATCGAAAAGAGAAAGATGGCCTCCGATTTCATAATTCCAACTGTATTCGGGTTTGTAGATTGTACTTTCTTTTATATCAATGGTTTCCCTGAAACCCGGTACATTTTCCACAATCATACCTTCAACCATACCTTGCATATTTCCGGCTCCGGCAATAATTGACTCCAACATTGCATTTCTCAGTTCAGACTGGATAAGATCAGAAAACATTTGTATATTGTATCCTCCTGAACGGTAGCCTTTGGACACGGAAGCATATATATTATTATAATTATCAAAATCGTATTTAAGGGCAAATTTAGGGAGAAGCTGTAAATAGTCATTCTTTTCTTTACCCTCTAAAAGCGAATTGGCATCCAAACCTTTAATAGGGATTTGCATTTGTTCCATCTTTATCAGAAAGTCAAAGTCCAGGTTACTGGCAGAATTGTAAGTCATACTCATCTTTTCATAGTCCAAACGAAGCCCGGCTGTGAAAGAAAGCCCCTCTACAAATAGATTATTATAAGTAGATTGATGATAAATAGCAGTATTCAGAACCGGTGTATCAAAGTTACCGCTCACCGGTAATTCCGGCTGAGTGACATTCAGGTTCATTTCCGGCATTCTTGGATTGTTGGCACGTATCTTCGCAAAAATGTCGTTAACATTACCTTCGATCATTTGGTCTACACCATCTTTTTTAAATTGCACAGGTCCGTCTGTATTAAGCCATTGATAAAAGCCAAATACTCCGGTAGTCCATTGCCAGTTTGTGTGAGGCTTTGATTTAAGTATTATTTCCTCAGAAATTGTATTAAGCTTTTGTTTTTGAGTAATATTGAAGATATTCACAGGTGTGAAGTCCTGATCCAGAAACATGCGGTCTTTCAGGTTCTGATATCCGGTTACGGCACTTAAGGTGAAGTTTTGTGCCTGATACTCTATGTTGACTCCTGTATTTAACAGACCACGGCGATAAGAACTTTCATCATTATAAGCTACTTCACTGATCTTCCCGGTTTCTTTATCATAAAGTCCATAGGCATATCCACCTTGGTCACTATATTCGTAGCCTACGGTAAAATCAAGTTTCAGATTTTCAGATGGCAACCAGATAGCCCGGATACGTCCTCCACCTGCACTTAAGGGGTCAGCTTTCTTTCCTAAATAGACATTATCAAAGAAACCACCGCTATATTCATAGAATCCCCCGGCCGAGAAAGCAAATTTATCACTTAAACGGTGATAATGAGTCAACGAACCACTGTAATTGTTATAAGTTCCGGCACTTAATCTCAAATCTGTTCCCTGGTAACTGAAGGGAGAACGGGTATGTACTTTTATCAATCCTCCCATCGTGTTGCGGCCATATAAAGTACCTTGTGGCCCACGAAGTACATCGATACGTTCGATATCATAATAATTAAAATCGAAAGCCGACTTATCTATATAAGGAATGTTATCTACATACAAGCCTACTGCCGGTGTATTTATCCTGGCTCCAATACCGCGTATATATACCGCTGATGTTAATCTTGAACCATAATCGGGCATATAAAAGTTTGGTACAATATTACTGATGCTTCGCAATGAGTTAATCTGGTATCCCTGCATATCTTTTTGTGAAAGCAGAGATACCGAAGCGGGAAGCTGACGAAGTTTTGTTGTTTCTTTGGGTGAGGCAATAACTACAATTTCCTCAATATCCATAATTGTGGTTGTGTCTTTGGGAACGATATTTTCTGCACTAAGAGATATGCTAATTACTACGGAGAGTAATAACCAATAAATCCTTTTCATATTTATTAAGATTTGTATTTTAGGTGCAAAGAAAGAATTATTAATTTGCATACACAATCCTAATAAATGAGGATATTATCTACTATCGAAGGATTATTTATGTTGCTATAAGTATATTCTTATGACAGACGTATAACTTTATTGTTTTATTATTTTTTGTTGGCTTATTCTGCCGTCAGAGAATTTTATCCGTGCAGTGTATATACCTGTTGGTTTATCGGATAAATCTGTAAGGCTGTCATTTCCGCTATAAATTAGTTGACCTTTCAGATCATATATATCAATGGATGTTACAGTGGAATTACTGTTTACAATAAAGCTGCTTTTCACCGGATTCGGATATATCTGCACAAAATCAACACCATGTTTTTCATTAGATATCCCTACAGTTCCTTCTGTTTTTCCCAATAAATATAATGAAAGAGGAAAGTTTCCTTCTTTATTAACAAATTTAGCTTCGGGCACTTCAATCCGGAAAGTATGATTTCCTTCATTTACTGCTCCCAGTTGTATCACTCTGTTGTCTATAATATCTCCCGGACACCAATTGCTGAAAGATTGCCAGCTTTCATCTGTTTTCGGATAAGTACCATAAATACCGTTACTTTGTGTATTGTACTGACGGAATGGCTCACAGGATGTTCTACCGGGTTTGTAATTTAATACTTCCATGTCATCAAAGTATACATAATGCATCCTTCTGTTATACTCTTCTCCACCTGAGTTGGCGCCATGATTGGAAGTAATGAGCACAAATTGTGCATCAGTAAGGGTTTTATCCAATGTGAAGGTTGTACTTCGTATTGTTTTCCCGATTTCATCAGTTGCATTTTCTTTATAATTATTGAATGGTGCATTTATGAATAGAGGGATTAATACTCTATTATTTTGTATATCTGCTGGTGGAACGGAGGTGACGAATTCTAATGATCCATAGAAAACATCATTTCGTCCGGCGCATCCTGCAACTTGCGTATTTGCTGCATAAGGTACCCCGAAAACTTCCAACTCCAACCAGAAATCATACTCATTAAGTAAGTTTTCGTCTCTGAATATATGGCTCAGGTAGTCGACTTCAAAACTATAGGGAACAGTATCCGGTTGCTTATTTTTATTCATAAATGGGGTAATAAAGCGACCAAGTTCAATGCGTTCTACTTCCTCCGGGGAATAAGTTTCAGCCCCTTTAGGTACAAACGCTAAATTAACATTTCCAATACGATCATAATTATCACATGCAGCTTTAATTTCTACATTCATAACAATTGATTTGCCAAAAGATGATAATTGGGATGCTGTGAGTTTTTTTGTATACAGACTAGTCTTTAATCTGAGACAATCTTCGGGTACGGGAACCATTTCATCTGCAAGCTTTTCCAACGTATTATATCCATCATAAAATAATACTTTATCAAATACGGAGATCGTTTCCTGTGCAGACAAATTGCAGTGTAAGATAACACTGAGAATGAGAGAAGTGAGGGTAATTCTTGTTTTCATAATTAACAGATTAATAATTAAAGGTTAATAGATTATTACAAATATATTAAAATAATCATACGATTTGCCTTAATTTGCCTTTAATTTATCAATTAAAGTGCTTTTTATGGAAGAGTATTATATTCCGTCCGGTGAGACATAGCCGTTCATTACTGCATAAATAGTCAAACCGGAAACGGATTTAATGCCTAATTTTTCCGTAATATTCTTTCTGTGGGAAATCACGGTAGTGAGACTGATGTTCAGTTTTTCTGCAATTTCTTTATTGATGAATCCTTTGGTTACCAATACGAGGACTTCTATTTCACGTGCTGTTAAGCCGTTGTCTTCCCGTATTTCGTAAGTCATTCCTTTTTTCCCTTCCAGAAAACATTCCAGATCCCGTTTCATTCTTTCTGTAGTTTGATGTACATTGAGAATGCGGGCAGGGGAGTGTGATGCATTCCCCTTAGTTCCGTCAACAAGAATAATCACTTTCCTACTCCTGGGATGAAAGAATGCCGTGTATAAAATAAACGTTTGTGATGTAATAAAATAATGGGTATACATATCCGGAGTATCGTCAATGAAACTACCGAAATCAGTAAAACTTCGTACAACAGCTTTAGGAGCTACAGACTTTAAGAGTTGGGTAAGTCCGATGCAGGTTAATGTATTAGGATCTATTATCGCAATTTCAAGTTCGTCCATAATTAACTATTTACCTAAATATTCTGCTAATTTTTCAGCACATCTTTCTCCGTCTATACCGGCTGATACAATGCCTCCTGCATATCCGGCACCTTCACCACAAGGAAAAAGACCTTTAATGGTGACATGTTGCAAGGTTTCTTTATCTCTGATAATACGCACCGGAGAGGACGTTCTTGACTCTACACCAATCAGTATCGCTTCATTTGTAAGAAAACCGTGAGAATATTTCCCAAACTGCTGAAATCCTTTACTTAGCCTGTCACTTATAGAAGAGGGCATCCAAAAATGAAGAGGAGAGGAAAGGAGTCCGGGGCTGTATGAACTTTCGGGAAGAGAATTTCCCAATTTCTTTTTAGTGAAGTCAACCATCCTTTGCGCCGGGGCAGTTTGCTTCATACCTCCTTGCAACCAGCATTGTCTTTCCAGTTCTTCTTGAAAATGCAGGAGAGCTAACTCTTCATACTTTGCATATTCGGGAAAGTCTTCCGGATGAATTTCAACCACCATGCCTGAATTAGCCCAACGAGATCCGCGATTGGATGGAGACATACCGTTTACTACAACTTGTTCCGGCCCACTTGCAGCCGGAACAACAAAACCACCCGGACACATGCAGAAGCTATAAACACCGCGTCCATCTATTTGTGTGACAAAACTATACTCTGCTGCCGGAAGAAAATCTCCTCTTCCGTCACGATTGTGATATTGTATCTGATCTATTAATTCCTGCGGATGCTCCAGGCGTACACCTACGGCTATACCTTTGGATTCAATAGGTATATTATTGGTCTTTAGCCAGCGATATACATCGCGTGCAGAATGCCCGGTAGCGAGAATAACAGGCCCCAGAAATGTTTCTCCTGTATTTGTCTCAACACCTTTCACTTCTTCTTTATCAACTATTAGAGTATCCATACGGGTTTCAAAGTGCACTTCTCCTCCACATTGAAGAATCGTGTTTCGCATGTTTTCAATAACTCTCGGAAGTTTATCAGTACCGATATGCGGATGAGCGTCTATTAAAATAGAAGTGCTTGCCCCATGCTGGCAAAAAACGTTTAATATTTTATCCGTATTTCCCCTCTTTTTGCTGCGGGTGTATAATTTCCCGTCGGAGTATGCACCTGCACCACCTTCACCGAAGCTATAGTTAGATTCCGGGTTAATTACGTGTTCTCTGGAAATAGCTGCAATATCTTTTTTTCTCTCCCGTACATTCTTTCCACGTTCAATTACAATGGGTTTGATACCTAGTTCTATCAGTTTAAGCGCAGCAAAAAGACCTCCCGGTCCGGCTCCTACTATAATTGCTTGTGGGCTGTTTTCAACATTCTGATATTTAGTATGGATAAATACATCATCTTTAGGCACTTCATTGATATAAACTCTTACCTTGAGGTTTACATAAACAGTGCGTTGACGTGCATCAATACTTCGCTTAAGGATACGGATAGCATTAATGTTTTTGGGGTTTATACCTTTTTCTTTTGAAAGGTAAGCTTTGATTTGTTGTTCGTTGGCTGCTTGTTGGGGAAACAGGCGTATTTGAAATTCTAAAACCATTTTACCACAGATTACTCAGATTAACACGGATTATTAATATATCTACGAATTCCATTTTGTAAATTAATTGAATTGAAATTTATAAGTAAGCCTAATTCTTTCTTGGATAGTTTAAGGTAAGTAAGAAGCTGAGCTGTATGGATAGGTTGTATGCTATCTACAGATTTTAATTCAATAATTATTTTATCATCCACTAGAATATCCATCTTATATGCATTGTTTATAATTGCATCTTTATAGATAATTGAGATTACCTTTTGTCTTTCAAACTTTATCCCTCGCTTTTCAAATTCATGGCATAAACACAATTCATATGTACTTTCCAGTAATCCGGGACCCAATGTTTTATGTACTTCATAAGCACATCCTGTTATTTTGAATGAAAGATCGTTTAGTTCTTTATTTTGTTTATTCATTTTCTAATTATAAATCACAAATAATCTGTGTTAATCTGAGTAATCTGTGGTGATTTTTTTTTATCCAAAAAGATTTCTAAAAGCTTCCTCCACTTTCCTCACCGGTACAAGTTCTATTTTCATTTTTTTCATGTCCAGTCCCTGCATATTATATTTAGGAATGATCATTCTCTTAAAGCCTAATTTCTCAGCCTCGCCAATTCTCTGCTCGATCCTGTTTACAGGTCTTATCTCTCCTGACAATCCGACTTCTCCTGCCAGACATACTTCCCGTTCGATATCCGTATCCATATTAGATGACAGGATTGCACTAATTACACTTAAGTCTATAGCCGGATCACTTACTTTCAAACCACCTGCTATGTTGAGGAATACATCTTTCTGTGCCAGCTTGAATCCTACACGCTTCTCTAACACAGCCAGGAGCATGTTCATACGGCGAATATCGAATCCTGTAGCAGATCTTTGGGGTGTCCCATAAGCAGCAGTACTTACCAAGGCTTGCGTCTCTATCAAAAAAGGGCGTACACCTTCTATAGCCGAGGCAATAGCTATTCCGCTCATTCCTTCATGATCTTGCAGAAGTAACAATTCAGATGGGTTGCTGACCTGACGGAGGCCATCTTGCCTCATCTCATATATACCTAATTCTGCAGTACTGCCGAAACGGTTTTTAATACTTCGCAAAATACGGTACATGTAGTGCTGGTCTCCTTCAAATTGAAGAACCGTATCCACAATGTGTTCCAATACTTTTGGTCCGGCAATACTACCTTCTTTATTTATATGTCCTATCATCAGGACAGGGATATTTGTTTCTTTAGCGAATTTAAGGATAGATGCAGAACACTCTCTTACTTGTGTAATACTACCCGGAGATGATTCTATGGTTTCTGTAGAGATAGTTTGTATAGAATCAATGATCACCAGATCCGGTTTTGAGTTTTTTATATGTGTATATATCTGCTCTAAAGATGTTTCACACACAATCAGACAATCACAAGAATTATGAGGGATACGGTCAGAACGAAGTTTAAGTTGTCGTGCACTTTCTTCGCCGGATACATATAATATCCTTAAATCCGGTAAGCGGAGAACAGTTTGAAGGACTAAAGTCGATTTACCGATACCCGGTTCGCCACCTATCAATACGAGTGAACCGGGAACAAGTCCTCCACCTAATACCCTGTTTAATTCTTCATCGCCCAGATCAATACGTGGATCATTACCTACAACTATTTCACTTAAGATAGTAGGTTTTATTTTGGGAGTTTCAATGCCCGATGCCGGACGTTTATTAATTACTTCTTTTCTAATAATTTCTTCTACATACGTATTCCATGCACCACAGCCGGGACATTTACCAACCCATTTGGGAGAGTCCAGTCCACAATTGGTACATACAAAAACGGTTTTCTCTTTTGCCATTCTTTTTTAATTCGTTTTATTCATCATCGTCGTTTTCATCTTTTTCTTTAACCCATTTGATATAGAGTAATATTAATTGGGTCAAACCAAAGGCCTTCATGTTATTGTGATAAATAACATCAATACAAAGATCAAGTAGATCTTTACTATTTTTTTCCTGTGCTGCGATCAGGGAACGTATATTCAATCTCAATTTATCCAGTATCGGTTCATCAATGATACCTGTACTATCGATAAGATGTTGAAAAAGAGAATATTTACGGATGGTTTCCAGATTTTTTTCTGATACTTCAATACATCTGGTTCCCGAAGCATTTGCCTGGATTGTATACATAGTGAATATGTTTTAGTGATTACATTTCTACAAATATAATCTTTCTTGGAGATATAATAAGGAGGTTTGAGATATTTTATGAATTAAGAGCCTGTTTAAATTTTCCACAGGAAATCTTCTATAAGTTGCTTTTATTGTTTCTTCAGGCTTCTTTTTGCCTGCTTGTCTCCTTTTTTTAGCTCTGATAGCCCGCTATCATCGCTTCAAAAAGAAACCAATCAGTCTAAAAACAAGCCTAAATAAACGAACAAGTAAAATTTAAACAGGCTCTAAGCTTATTCCTTTTCAAAGAATCCAAGAATACCCGCCATTACATGCGCTCTATCCATTTCAGACATAATACTTTCGAAAGGAAACCCTAATACAAATGTACTGTAAGTCCCTTTATAGGCAATTCCCGCACTTCTGTTGCCATCGGTGTATGCAAAAGCCGGAAAAGCAGAATCTAAAGGTATGATAGACTCCGGCGCTGTAACTGCATAACTTCTTCTGTTAATGCTTCGTGGTATAGTAAATGTTCTGCCTGCTCCGTATATTTGTCCGGAATAAGAATCATCTATAGAACCGGCAAAATCATATTTAAGGATTTCACGAATAAAACTTCTTTCCTCGGGAGTATTAACCATATCGCTCCCTACGTATGAGCCGCTTATAAGTATGTTACCGCCGGCCATGCAATACTCCTGGATTAACTTTTGCATAACGGGAGTAAAAGCCTTATAATGTATTTTACTATACTTTTCCTGGGTTTGTTGTTTTTCCAGTCCCAGGATGTAATCAACTACCGGATAGTTGTATAATTTAATATATCCACTCTCTACAGCCTCATCACTACAGGATACAAAGGAATAATTTCCCGCTGATTGTATGGCTTTTCCGTGGATAAAAGGATAATCAAATGTGTTTCCGGCAATCTTTCTTCCTTCCATATCATTACCGCTAAATCCCCAACCGCCTTTTGTTTCTTTTCCTGATTTCTTTCTGTCAAATCCGGTTTGTATCCCACAAAAAGAAGTGTTATACAAATAAGGAACTCCGGGATCTTTTTCCAAATCAAAACCGGCTTTTCTAGAAGTGTTGATTACTGCCGGGCCACTTATCCTGTCAAACCCGTTAACAATCATGACTGTTCCCTTACTGTTTGGTGCAATATAAGCTGCAAGTATTTCAGATGGAAAGCTTTCTCCACCTTTATTAACAGCGGTCACTTTAAAACTATATACTAATCCGGGTTCCAGATCAATCCGGTGGGAGGTGCCTCTAACCAATACTCCGTTGTCAAAAGCTCCATATCCAAGTCGCGTATAAACTATATATTCCTGAGGGGTCGCTGTCGGTTCCAATGGATCTTCTACTGGTTGCCAGCTTAATTCAACCGTATTTCTTCTTGCTATTTCCACAGCAAAGTGAGATACGGGTAACGGCTGCACTACATAATCCATTCCGTGCTGAGAAGAAACAAAGCGAAGGATAGATTTATAGATAGAACGGCTTACTACAAATTTAAATTTCGGATCGTGTCCCATTTGCATATCTGCAAAGTTCTGGTGGGAAAGTATTTCCAGTATCATAGAAGGTACGGCAGGCATTCTTGTTTCTCCGTAATTCCTGTCCCACATGCTCCGCCGGGTCCAGTCTATTGAAAAACTGGAATTAATATCCCTGTGTAATCCTGTCAAAACAATATCCGTCAGGTCACGTGATGCATAGCGTGACATCCCGTTGTTTAGCTTTTCTTCGTTAAAGTTAGTGGTATATATACCTAATGAACCTATAATTTTATCATCTTTATCATATCCTGCATCACTATGTATGCCCATAGTCATAACGAAAGGTACACCTAATCCTTTTTCGGAAGGGTTATAGACAGAACCTCCCGATAAATAATTGGTCATTGCCGAGCGAGCAATTATATCATCGGCATAGTCATTTTCTCCTTCTTTGCTTCCATAAACTGAGTAAGGCATCCCTGCCCATTGTGCAGAATATCTGGCAGCCTCAAGATAACGGGGCAAACCACTTGTTTCAGCTGTATCATCTCCTTTTTTTCCTCTTGCTATATTCCCCATACCTCCTCCGAAGCGTACTGCGTCTGCGCATACTACACCTTTCTGCTTGCTCTCATTGCTCAATACAACCATTCCATTTTCATTGCTGCCTTTGTCAAAATGAAAAGTACCCAGATATACCCATGTGCCTCCACCTATTTGTTGGTTCACCCTGAATTCCGTTATTCCACCTTTGTGATAAACCATATATTTAGCATCAGTTATGCTTTCGGGCACGGTTTGATAGGAAATGTATACGGCATATTCACCCTCTTCCGGTATTCTGGGTATCCATTCAGCAAAAGCTTTGAAGCTTTTTCTCTCAGTCTCTGCGAATCGTGCGGTTCCTTCCGTAAAAGGATTTTCATTATCCAGGTAAACTGTTCTTTTCTGTCCGAATCCCTGGATATGATCATAAGTAACCCATTTGCCTTTCTTGCTATTTGCCTCTACATATAAAGAAGGGGTACGGCTAACATCATTATCTACAATGACTTCATTACGTTGTGTATCCCTTTCTCTTGGAGTAAAAACAATAGCTCCGGCATTTTCAAGCATCGGAATTAAGTAGGGAGTAACAAAAGACTGTGTAAACATATCTTCTGTAGTACAAAAGAGTGGGGGACGTTGCCACCTCCATTTTCCTCTTTTATTGTCGAAATAGTGTCCGTGGCTTTGCCAAAGGGATATATGACGGTTTTGTAATCCTTTGGTAATTTCATAAGGAAAGGAAATATTTTTTACCCATGGGGCACCTTTATAATCAACATGTGATAACCGGCTTCTATCTTTATCTTTTCCACGATAGGCATTGGGAATAAGATCTTCTATAGGCTTTCCATTAGCAAAAATAACTATATCGTAGTAATTTACAGGGCCAGGAAGTGTTTGTCTTAACTGGTTATAAATGTCATTTACAATCTCAGGTGTAAATGGTTGTCCGGCAAAGTTCTCCCCTGTATATATTAATAATATCCGGTCTTCGTGATTTGTTGCAAAATTTTCCAGATTACATTTTGCTATTTTTGCTGAATTTGTTGTATAGTTTTTAAAGAAATTGGTTAGGCGTTGCTCTACATTCCTGTCCAATTCCTGGGCAGATATGAGAGAACTACCTATATATAGTAGTAGTAAGAATAAATATTTCTTTTTCATTTTTTCCAATTCTAGGTGGTTATTGTGTTAAGGATACACAACCTACTTTACAACATAATAGTTAATAGAATCCGAATATACCAGATTATTGTTAGTTACAAATATACAATCTCTATTTTAAAATAATGATAAAAATAAAGTTAAGAAATTGCTCCTGGATTTTATTTTTTATCTGTATTAAAAGGGTTTTTGTAATATATTTGTTCATATATTATTATCAAAATCTAGTTTTGATACTCCCTGTTATACTTAATAGATATAAGAAATACAGTAATTGTACTATTAACATATTTTTATAAGTTTTTTAACTATAATATTATAATTGAAATTTTTTATTTGATATTCAGACTTTTCTTACTATTCTTTATAAAAGCATACTCTTATTTTTGAAATAAAGTAAGATTTCAAATACACTTTCTTTAATTATCCAATGTTCTTAATGGTAGATTAATACCTTAATTAGAGCAGAATATGCAAGTATTTCATACTATAAAATCTTTACCCTTTTATAAATTTTAAGATCAAACGTTGATTAAACCTAAAAACTGTGACTTCTCAAACCTTTTCTTTTATACCTGTGTTAATGTTTTTTTAATTATACATGTAGAGTGCATAAAATGTCAAATGTTGTTTAAAGTTGATAATTATACATTTTTATTTGTTTGTTATGAAAACGGAATGTAAGGTTTGCAGTAAAAGGAATGTTTTAAAACAGTAATGAAATGAAAAAAATACTATTATTATCTATAGCTATGTGTGGAGCTTTTAGTATTTCGGGTCAAAGCGGATCTACTTTTCAAAAGGTAGTAAATCCAAATGGTGTGACTCTGGGATACTCCCCCTCTTCCGGCGTAAGTATTATTACGCAGGATGGCGTGCAATTTAAAGACTTAAATAAAAATGGAGTACTTGACCCTTATGAGGATTGGCGTTTAACTGTAGATGAGCGGGCACGTGATTTGGCAGGACGTATGAGCATTGAACAGATTGCAGGTTTAATGCTTTATAGTGGGCATCAGGCTATTCCTTCTGCTGAAGTTGGGTTTGCATCTGGTACTTATGGTGGAATGCCTTTTTCCCAAAGTGGTGTTAACCCTTGGGATTTGTCGGATGCACAAAGGAAATTTCTCGGAGAAGACAACCTTCGTCATGTACTTATAGTTGGTGTACAAAGCCCTGAGGTTGCTGCCAGGTGGAATAATACCATGCAGGCTTTTGTAGAAGGGATCGGACTGGGGATTCCGGCAAACAATAGTTCAGACCCTCGTCACTCTGGTCAGGCAGCCGGTACAACTGTTGCTGAATTTAATGCAGGTGCAGGAGGAGAAATTTCAGTTTGGCCGGATGGATTGGGAATGGCTGCTACATTTGAACCGGAACTGGTACAAAGATTCGGTGAAATAGCTTCACAAGAATACCGTGCACTTGGTATCGGAACAGCTCTTTCTCCACAAATAGATTTAGCTACAGATCCTCGTTGGTATCGTTCCATAATGACTTTCGGTGAAAGTCCAGAGTTATCTACAGACATGGCTAGAGCTTATATTGATGGCTTCCAAACATCTACGGGTAGTGATGAAATAAGTAACGGTTGGGGTTATAAAAGCGTGAATGCTATGGTCAAGCACTGGCCGGGTGGGGGTACCGGAGAAGGAGGACGTGATGCTCACTGGGCATTTGGAAAGTTTGGTGTTTATCCGGGTAATAACTTCGAAAATCATATGATCCCATTTACTGAAGGTGCTTTGAATTTAAATGGTAAAACCGGTAAAGCTTCTGCTGTAATGCCTTATTATACGATATCTTATGATCAAGCTCCGGATGGAAGTAACTATGCGAACGGATTTAGCCGATATATAGTTACTGACTTATTAAGGGAAAAATATGGATACGATGGGGTCGTATGTACTGACTGGCTGATTACCGGTGATGAAGGTCCCACACCAGGAGATTTCGCAGGTAAGCCATGGGGAGCCGAAAACCTTTCTATAGCTGAAAGGCATCTATTGGTTATCATGGCCGGACTAGATCAGTTTGGAGGTAATAATGAAATGGGGCCGATAATTGAAGCTTACCAAATAGGTACACGTAGATATGGAGAGGAATTTATGCGTGGCAGATTTGAACAATCAGCAATGCGTCTGCTTCGTAATATTTTCAATTTAGGCCTTTTTGAGAATCCTTATCTTGATCCTGCAGAAAGTGCAAGGATTGTAGGTAATCCTGAATTTATGCAGGAAGGTTATAACGCACAATTGAAGTCAATTGTTATGGTTAAAAATAAGGGTAATGTCCTACCCATCCGGGATAAGCAAACCGTTTATATTCCTCCTGTATATTTTCCTTCTGTAAAAGATTGGTGGGGTAACTGGTCGCAACCACGTCTGGAAGTACCTGTCAATCGTGAGTTGTTAAACAGATATTATAATATTACAGATAATCCTGCAGAGGCAGATTTTGCACTTGTATTTATCTCTGGTCCTTATAGCAATAATGATGGGGGAGGATATGATAAGAATGACAGGTTTGCCGGAGGCAATGGTTATGTACCGATCTCTCTACAATATGGGACTTATACAGCAACAGAAGCCCGTGCACAGAGTATAGCAGCTGGTGATCCTGTAGTTGATCCTACAATAACAAATCGTAGTTATAGAGATAAAACAACTACAGTCTCCAATACGATGGATTTGAAAACTGTGCTTGACACACGTGAAATGATGGGAGTAAAACCTGTAATTGTTGTTGTAAATACCAGCCGCGGGATGATATTTAATGAATTTGAAAGTAAGGTAGATGGTATTCTCGTACGTTTCGGTGTGACGGAACAACCTGTATTAGATATTTTATCCGGTCAGTATGAACCTTCCGGACTTCTTCCTATGCAAATGCCTGCTAATATGTCTACAGTAGAACAGCAGAATGAGGATGTTCCGTTTGATATGGAACCACACCGGGATACTGAAGGGCATCTATATGATTTTGGTTATGGACTAAACTGGTCGGGAATAATTAACGATGCCCGGACAATGAAATATAAGAGGTAATTAATAATTAATTAATCTGTTTATTAGTTATGAATAGAAATATAAGAATACTGAATAAGGGGCTACTTGCCTTTACTTTATTATTGTTTTGCAATCAGATTTTTGCCCAGCAGGAAGAACAAGTAATAACAGCTTCCGACTCGGCAGTAATTGTTGAAGCAGATCGTAATGTAATGCTTAATGCAGCAAATAGTACAGGGCCACGTGAAGTAAACATCGGTCTTCCTGCTAGTGTGGGAGGAACAACAATCCTGGAAAATGGTCTTCCTGTTGTATACTTTTTTTGGCCTGAACTTCCTATTAAGGCTTGGCGTAATGACGCAACTATTAGTAGTGTACGTCTTCTTGATCTTGGTCAGACGGCTATTAATGTGGGAGATGTCGGATTTTCGGTAAGTACATTTGATAATTTAGGTACAGATGTTTTCCAGGGCAGAGGTAGTTTAAATTCAAACCATTTTGGTCTGTTACGTGGCGATATAAACCTAAGCGGACCTATTGGAAGATATGGAACGAAATTTACTGCCGGTGCTTATGTAAGTTTTGACCCGGGTACTTTCAGACCTTCGGAAATCACTCGTTACTATGCCGACCGTGCTCAATTGTATAAAGCAGGCTTAACGCAGGATTATACTACAGGATGGGGGGTAGGAGCTGTAACATTATTTTATAAATATGCTAATGTTGCAGGTCTCACACAACTTTATTCACCTTACATATATGGAGAAGGCGGAAAAATAAGTGAACTGGATAATTTCCGGATTGGCCGTGATTCTTATATGGAAAGAAGCGGCAAAGCAATGATGCTTGATGTTTTTACGGAACAATATGTTGAACGTGATATTATTGATGATTATAAAACAACCTCGCATACATTAGACCTTATTTGGAATCATACACTGAATCAAGGGCTTAAGATAAATGGTATTGTACGTTATCATGCTTCCAAAAGCGGACATTATTTACCTATTATGACTGGTGTAAACGGAGCTATAGCCGGCGAATATATGTATACTGACGGGACGCCTTATACAGGAGATTATGTACAAAATGTAATGCTTCTTAATTCCCGTCGTACTCCTATTAAAACATTGTCGGCTACATTTGATGTTGGTAAAACAACCGGCAATCATGAGTGGCGTGTCGGATTAAATCAATGGTATTATAATATTGATAAATTTGCTACCGAATCTGCATTTTACGTACAAGAGGTCGCACCTAATCCACGTATCCTGATTCCTGCGCAGCAAGGACTGAGAAAATATTTTGGTGGTATCATGCAGCCACGTGTTGAACATGGCGGTATGACCGGACAAAACTCAACAATGGAGTATCATGATGGATCTGAAAATAAAACAGCTTTATTTGCTACTGACCGTTGGAATATAACAGATGTTCTGACTCTGGACCTTGGCGCCCGTTTTGAATATCAAAACCTGAGAGGATATTATCAAGACCGTGATTTGGGAATCACAAATTTAAATGGTCCGAAGACACGTATTAAAAAGGATTGGCTGAATATGGCATTTATGGCTAGTGCAATTTATAAAATAACTTCAGGATTTGGAGTGTTGGGTGAAATAACTTATAATGAACAGGCAGGTCACCTTGAAAATTATAATATTGGTACTGATCCGAATATAAAAAAATCCAGGATACCGGGAGCAGTAATCGGATTGTATTATAATCATCCGATAGTAAGTGTAGTATCAAAAGCTACCTATATCCAGCGTGATGAATATCGTGCAACTGTTAATTTTACCCACCCGGAGACTAATCTTGTTGCTCGCGTACCTGTTCAGTATGATATCCAAACCTTCGGATGGACTACGGATGTTGTTGCAACTCCTTTCAGGAATTTTAATCTGCATTTCTTATTGACTTTCCAATCTCCAAAATATAGGAATTATACCGGTACTGCACAATTTGATGACGGTTCTGCCGTTGATTTCAATTATAACGGCAGAATAGTAAATGGTATATCCAAAGTATTAATAGAAATAGATCCGAGTTACACATGGAGAGGTTTACGTGTATGGGCAAGTGGACGATACTTTAGTAAGACATATGCAAATCTGCCTAATACACTTAACTTTGAAGGACGTTGGGAAACATTTGCAGGTGCAAGTTATACACTCAATGAATATCTTGATTTCAATGTAACAGTAGTAAACTTATTAAATCAACGCGGTGCTCAGGGAACTATATCAGGAACTGAACTGGTTGATGAAGAGACTGCTCAGCAAGCAGTTGGTACGGTACTGTCCGGAACGTATATACGTCCGTTTACAGTAGAATTTGGAATGAGATATCGCTTTTGATCTTTCAAAGAATTACTATACTTGTCATCCCGGGCCTGGCCCGGGATGACAAGTATAGTAATTCTTTGAGGAGGTCCCGGATCAAGTCCGGGATGACAAACCTGGATAAGATTTTATGGATGGAAAAATAAATAACTTAACTTGCCTTTTATCCTTTTGCCAGCGTAAAAACAAACTCTAACCCGCCATTGTGATTATTCTTAGCAGAGATGCTTCCTCCATGTATCATTACGGCATTCTTTACAATTGATAAGCCCAAGCCGGTACCTCCCAATTTTCTGGAACGACCTTTATCTATTCTGTAAAAACGTTCAAACAATCTGTTTAAGTGTACCGGAGCAATGCCTACTCCATTGTCGGCAAAGCTGAAATAAAAGAAGTTTTCGTCTTCACGGAAACATTTTATAGTGATTGTTATTCCTGTGCCTGCGTAGGCAATTGCATTATCTGTCAGATTACGGAAGATGGAATAAAGGAGGGAGACATTGCCTTTTATAATCAACTCCCGGTTGAGTTGATTCACTACATATATCTCTTTTTGTTCCAGTTCTAAATTTACTTCGTTGAGGATTGTTTTTATTATTGCCGATATATCAATACGTTCCATATCGATCATATTACTAGCTTCATCCATACGTGTTAAAACAGAGATATCACGCAGTAAACGCGATAACCGGTAACTTTGTGCATAACATCTTTCCAGAAATATCTTTCGTTTTTCTTCACTCAGATCTTTATTATTAACGATGGTCTCCAAATATCCCTGGATGCTGCTAACAGGTGTCTTTAATTCGTGAGCTGCATTTTGCGTTAATTGCTTTTTCAAATCTACCTGTTCCTGCTCCTGGGTCACATCACTGATCAGCAGTTCGAAACTGAAATCCTGAAATACAATGGCCTCTGCAACAAACGATTTTCCATTCTTATGGATATTTATCGACATACGTTTTTCATTTTTCCCAAGAGTATTAAGCATATTGTCATCAATGAAATTTATAAGTGGCTTAAACTCTTCGACAGTAAATACCTCTTCGGTTTTTTCGAGATTATTATCTGAAATAAGATTTGCATACTGTATAAATAAAGTATTAACCAATATTTCCCGTTTGTCACTCGTGAAGATACCCACTCCCTCACGGGAAGTTTGTAGGTGGGCTATCAGCTTTTCTTTTTCAATAGATAGCTCTTCTTTTGTTTTATATAACCGGCGGTAAATGTCAACAATATGCATGGATATATCTCCAAGTTCACTTTTAGGAAAAGAGGTAAGTAATTCAGCATCAATTATTCCGTTGTCTTCTGCAAGTTGGGTAAATTCTTTAAGACGGGATATTGACATACCTAATTTTCGGGTATACTGATAGAAGAATACACCTAGTATTAATGTAAGCAATAGTGTAAACCAGAGAAAATGAGAGTCTATTTTCAAATTGTTGATAAGGCTGACATCATAAGGAAGCGCAGTTCGTATTATAAACTTATTCTCATAATATTTTGCAGAATAAAAATAAGATATGCCTGTGCTTGCTGATTTTCTGTGAATGTCATATCCTGTTCCCTCTAAAATAGCCTGTTGTACTTCAATTCTCTTAAGATGATTGTCCATTCTGCTAAAATCTTCTTTTTCATTATCGTAGATAACTTCTCCGTTTGTGTCTATGATCGTTATCCGTAAACTATCTATCCGGCGTTTGTTTGCGTATGAATGGATATTTTTTTTTAGAACATCTTTATTGTATGACACATTTACAAATTCATCATATAGGCGATCGTTGTAGTCTTGTAATTTAGTGTTCAATAATTCCCTTTTATAATCTTTTTCTCTTTGATACTGGTATATAATGAAAGATGTTACAAATATCAGAGCAAACAACATTACGGAAAAAAATAGCTTTTTACTGAACGAAATGCCTGGATTAAAACGCATATATGGCATGAAAAAGGAATGTTTGTAAATTACTCACTTTCGAAACAATATCCGTAGCCCAACCGGGTAACTATACGTTTACCATATACACCGATCTTTTTTCTCAACCGGGTTATATTTACATCTATCGTACGGTCAAGTACATATACCTCATCACTCCATATTTTATTCAGAATGTCTTCTCTGGAAAATACACGTCCTTGATTTTGTAATAATAAAAGAAGTATTTCAAATTCTTTTTTGGTTAATAATATCTCTTGCTCATCAATGGTGACTTTCTTTTTGGTTACATCCAAAGCCAGAGTATTATAAATGAGGAGATCATTTTTATTGTTATTCGTAGTAGCATTTGTACGGCGTAGTACGGCTTTTGTTCTCATGATTACTTCACGGAGTGAAAATGGTTTTGAGATATAATCATCTGCTCCCAGATTAAAACCGGTAATCGTGTCATTTTCAGTATCTTTTGCCGTGATAAAAATAATAGGAATACCTGCCGTTTTTTTATCTTTCTTCATCATATTAGCCATTTTAAAGCCTGATATTTCTCCCATCATTACATCCAGTAGTAGTAGATTATAACTGGTGAGATCTTTTCTTAATGCTTCTTCGGCAGAGTTGGCGGTATCTACTTCGTATCCTTCGTTCTCAAGATTAAATTTGAGGATATCACAAAGATCTTCTTCATCATCTACAACTAAAATACGATATTCATTCATGTTCATCTTGTTTTAGGATGTACAAAGCTAATTATCTTTTTTATTTTAGGCAAAGATGCAACGTTATTATTACGGAACAATGAAGCAAATGTTACAATGCAGTTTCAGAAGATATATTTATTCATTATTCCTATCACTGATTAATTCTATAATTATAATATCTTCTCCTTGCTTAACCCCTTTTAACCAGTCTTTCGATATCTGTTTTATTAATAAGAAATGTGATAATACCTATCTGAAATCATGCTATATATATAGTATTTAGTAACTTTACACTTGGATAACAATGTAAATAGAGTAGTCAAGGTGTAAATAGTCATAATAATTCTTTAGCTACTCCTTATAATTTGGGATAACAATAAATGAAATACATCATCAATAGATGGAAGGTGATAGCATTTGTACTGATGGTTTTATTCGTTATAGTAGGTTGGACGTACGTTTATAGCTATGAATCTTTCCGTACAAGCTTTGAAATAAGTAACGAATTAGAAGGAAATCTTTTCCCATCCGCTATACTTTCTACAGCTACAACAGACGCACATTTGATAGTGCCTGCAGATAGCAATTATTTAGGAGACTCAAAATCTGCTATTGCGGTGCGTGTCAAATCAAAAAGGTCAAATGGTAAGGTCAGGATAACAGTAGAGGAAACTCCTTATTTTGACCGGTCAGTTTCTGAGTTTATACTGGAAGAACCGGGAACGGAATACCTGATATATCCGGATATTATCTGGGATTATGAAGCACTAAAAGCTAATAATCAGGCTACTCCTGTTAGTCTTGCCATCAGGGTAGAGTTAGATGAAGAAGATCTGGGTCAGAAATTGAAAACCCTTTCCATGCGTAGTGTAAATGAATCCATGCTAGGATATATAGATAGTAAGATGGTTTTTCACGATACCGGCGATTTCTTTGCAGCTTATGTAAATGAAGATCATCCGATGATAGATGAAATACTTCGTGAGGCTCTTGATACGCGCATCATCAATCGTTTCTGGGGGTACCAGGGAGGACGTGAGGAAAATGTAGATAAACAGGTGTATGCTCTTTGGAATGTATTGCAGAAAAGAAACTTTAAATATAGTTCGATTTCCAGTACCAGTCTTTCCTCTAATCTTGTATATGCACAACGGGTAAGAACACTGGATGATGCATTAAAATCATCGCAAATAAACTGTGTAGACGGAACCGTGCTATTTGCATCTTTACTTCGGGCTATAAACATAGATCCGATCTTAGTTCGTACACCGGGGCATATGTTTGTTGGTTATTATACCGACAGTACTCATACGAAGAAGAAATTCCTGGAGGTGACGATGATCGGTGATGTGAATCTTGATGAATATTTTCCTGACGAAAAGCTGGGATCAGCAGTAGCCGGTAAATCACAGAATGAAGCTTCACTGTTGACTTTTGAAAAGTCTAAGGAGTATGCAATAAGAAAATATGAAGAAAATAAGGAAGGTATACATTCCGGAAAAGTAAATTATATGTTTCTGGAAATATCAAAAGATATAAGAAGTAAAATACAACCGATTGGAAAATGATTTTTAGTAGTTAAAGTAGTTAAGTGTATTTATCAGTCGTGTTGCTTTTTAGTAGTCAAAGTAGTTATAGATAAATAACGATGTTTCTACTCTGACTACTTCTCAAAAATAGCTTTCATTATTCTTACGAGAGAGTAAAAGGGTGTGATGATATTTGATTTTCTCTTTGCTTATAATCTGTGAATAATTTTAATTCATATACATATCACACACCTGCTTCTCTCTTAAATTACCTGTTACCATTATCTAACAACTTCACAATAATTAATGCATTTGTTATTACGATTGTATTGTAATTCAGTTAAGATTTGACTTTTACAATCACGTTATTAATTTCTTTACTTCAAAGAACCATTTTCTGAACTTTTTGGTTTTACTTTGTATAATAAAAGTAAATGCCAATTATGAAACTAACCTACATTTATCATAGCTGCTTTGCTATAGAAGCTGATAATCTGACTGTTATTATAGACTATTTTAAAGATACTGAAGGATATGACAGAGGAATAGTGCACGATCATTTGTTAAACCTGCCAGGGAAAATTTATGTGTTGGCTACTCATTTTCATCCGGATCATTTTAGTAAAGAAGTTCTTAGTTGGAAAGATAAAAGACCTGACATTATCTACATTTTCTCAAAAGATATTTTGAAACATCGTCGTGCAGGAAAAGAAGCTGCTGTTTATATAAAGAAACTAGAGTCATATGAAGATGATAGTATTACGGTAAAGGCTTATGGCTCTACAGATGTCGGCGTATCTTTTTATATAGAAACCCAGGGAAAAAGGATATTTCATGCAGGTGACTTAAATAACTGGCACTGGAATGAAGAATCTACTCCGGAAGAATCCCGCGTTTATGAAAAAAACTATATGTATGAACTGAAAACAATAAGTGGAGATATACAAACCCTCGATATGGCAATGTTTCCTGTAGATTCTCGTTTAGGAAAAGACTATATGCGCGGACCTAAACAATTTATTGACAGGATAGATGTAAAAATGTTTGCTCCCATGCATTTTGATGAAGAATACGATAAAGCAAATGCTTTTGAACAATATACAGAGATTATTAATATCCGTTTTATGAAGATAACTCATAAAGGACAATCTATAGAATTTTAAACAGAAACAAAACATGGAAATAAAAGGAAGATTTGATCATTTCAATGTCAACGTACTGGATTTGAATAGAAGTCTGGAATTTTATAAGAAAGCTCTTGGACTAACAGAAGCCCGAAGGAAAGAAGCATCCGACGGTTCTTTTATCTTGGTTTATTTAACAGATGGACAAAATTCTTTTACGCTTGAGTTAACCTGGCTTCGCGACAGGCAGGAACCTTATGAACTGGGTGATAATGAAAGTCATTTATGTATCCGGGTGGAAGGAGATTATGATGAAGTTCGTAAATACCACAAAGAGATGGGATGCGTGTGTTTTGAAAATACTGAGATGGGACTTTATTTTATTAATGATCCGGATGACTATTGGATAGAAATATTACCTTTGTCTGTATAATAACATCATTTAAGACAGATGAACAAGAAAACAAAGAAATTCATATCACCTAATGCATGGTTTTCTTTTCAGTATCCAGAGAACTGGAATGAGTTTGAGGATTCTGAAAGTACTTTTCTTTTTTATAATCCGGATAAATGGACAGGTAATTTTCGTATATCCGCATTTAAAGCTGATCCGGAATCACCCGGCGGGATGAAATATGCAGCTCATTCGCTAAAGGAAGAGTTGCAGAATAATCGTTCTGCAGTTCTTGTTAAAATAGCTGGTTGGGATTGTGCTTACAGCAAAGAGACTTTTCAGGAAGAAGGAAATTATTATACGACACACATTTGGATAACAGGAGTGGATAACATTGTTTTCGAATGCTCTTTTACGGTGGAGAGAGGAGGTGATAAGAAACCTGCTGAAGATATAATTGCTACTCTCGAAGCCCGTAAAGATAATATAAGTTATCCTCTGGAGATAATACCTATCCGCATTCTTGAAATAGGTATAGTGAACGAAGCATTTGACTGGATATCTTCTACTGTAAAAAAGATATTGAAGAAAGATTTTACGGGTAGTGAAGCCGATCTTCCCAAATTACAGCAACTTATTGATGGTGATAAATTCAATGTAAAACAGAAAGATGCCTGGCAGTCTTTTGGAATAGCATTTGGAGTTATTCTGGATAATGAGATTGACGGTATGCAATGGATAACGGTTATTGATGGCAACAGGGAATTGCCTGCATTACAATTTAAAGAGACCGACTTGGTAATCTATCCGCAACAGTTAATCTGGAATAAGATAAAGAACAATCAGGCTTGTGATCTGGACACAGAATTTGAAACAATAAAAGACAAAGTGATAACACTCTTATCAGAAGAGAAAGATGATTAATCTGCAAATCGAGGGGCTGACGAAATCTTTTGGTGACCTGGTCCTGTTTAATAATATTTCTTTCACAATCAACGAAGGAGACCGTATCGGGCTGATAGCCAAAAACGGTAGTGGTAAAACCACACTCCTGAATATAATATCCGGTAAAGAAGGATATGATGAAGGTAAAATAACGTTTCGTAAAGACATACGTATAGGATATTTGGAGCAAGATCCGCATTATCCGGAAAACCTCACCGTGTTGGAAGCCTGTTTTCACTCCAGCAATAGTACAGTACAGCTTATTAAAGAATATGAGCAATGTATGGAAACTCCGGGAAATCCGGGGATGGATGACTTGCTTGTGCGTATGGACCATGAGAAAGCATGGGATTATGAGCGTAAAGCGAAGCAGATTCTTTCTCAATTGAAGATACGGGATTTTAATCAACTTATCAAACACCTTTCAGGAGGACAACTTAAACGTGTTGCTTTAGCAAATGCTCTTATAACCGAACCTGACCTTTTGATATTAGATGAGCCTACCAATCATCTTGATCTGGATATGACGGAATGGCTGGAAGATTATCTTCGTCGCACCAATATCAGTTTATTAATGGTGACTCACGATCGTTATTTCCTGGATCGGGTTTGCTCTGAAATAATCGAAATAGATAACCGGCAACTTTATCAGTACAAAGGCAATTACAGTTATTATCTGGATAAACGTCAGGAGAGGATTGATGCTGCAAATACGGAGATAACCCGTGCCAATAATCTGTATCGGACAGAACTTGAGTGGATGCGCCGTATGCCGCAAGCCCGCGGACATAAAGCCCGTTATCGTGAAGATGCTTTTTATGAACTGGAAAAAGTAGCTAAACAGCGTTTTAATAACAGTAATGTAAAGCTGGAGGTAAAAGGCTCTTATATTGGCTCTAAGATATTCGAAGCAGATCATTTATACAAGAGTTTTGGTGATCTTAAAATATTAGATGACTTTTCCTATATCTTTGCCCGCTACGAAAAAATGGGTATTGTCGGAAATAATGGAACGGGCAAGTCTACCTTCATAAAAATCCTGATGGGACAAGTGAAACCGGACAAAGGGACGATAAACATCGGAGAAACCGTTCGTTTTGGTTATTATTCCCAGGACGGACTTCAGTTTGACGAGCAAATGAAGGTTATTGATGTAGTACAGGATATAGCCGAGGTCATTGAATTAGGAAACGGGAAGAAACTCACTGCTTCCCAATTCCTTCAGCACTTTCTTTTTACTCCGGAAACTCAGCACAACTATGTTTACAAGTTGAGTGGGGGAGAAAAACGCCGGCTTTATTTATGTACCGTATTAATGCGAAACCCCAATTTCCTTGTACTTGATGAGCCTACAAATGACTTGGATATAGTTACATTAAATGTATTGGAAGAATATCTGACGAACTTTAGAGGCTGTGTAATTGTTGTTTCCCATGACCGTTATTTTATGGATAAGGTGGTAGATCATCTCCTTGTTTTCAATGGTCAGGGTGATATCCGTGATTTTCCGGGTAATTATTCGGATTATCGTGATTGGAAAGAAGCAAAAGCTAAACAGGAAAAGAAAGAAGAGGAGAAAACAAAAGAGCCGAAACCTGTTCGTGTAAAAGAGAATACAAAACGGAAGATGAGTTTCAAAGAAAAACGTGAATTCGAACAGATTGAGAAAGAGCTGGAATCTCTTGAAGAAGAGAAAAAAGAAATAGAAGCTGCTCTTTGTACCGGTACTTTAAGTGCTGATGAGCTTAACGGGAAATCTAAACGTATTGCTGAAGTGATTGATTTAATAGATGAAAAAACAATGCGCTGGTTGGAGTTAAGCGAAATAGAAGAATAAATTAAAAGAAATAAAATGAGCAATTTAACCAATTATCATAGTCATTGTTCCTACTGCGATGGCCGTGTTCCTATGGAAGAATATATCAAAGAGGCTATTCGTCAGGGATTTACTTCTTACGGGATATCATCACATGCTCCGGTACCTTTTCCGACTAATTGGGCAATGAAAATGGAAGATGTACCTGCCTATTTGGAAGAAGCTAATCGGTTGAAGGAAAAGTACGCTACTGATATTGAAATTTATGTGGGTATGGAAATTGATTATCTGGATAAAGAGAATAATCCTTCCATCTCTTTTTTTCAGGAACTTCCGCTCGACTACAGGATTGGTTCTGTTCATTTGTTGCACTCTTTAGAAGGTGAATTGATAGATATTGATGTGTCACGGGAACGATTTACCGAGCTTCTTCCTCTCTATTTTGGCAATGATCTGAAGCAGTTGGTGTTGGATTATTTTCATAAAAATATGGTGATGATCGAGACTGGTGGTTTTGATATTGTAGGTCATGCTGATAAAGTATTTTTTAATGCTTCTTGTTGCCAGCCGGATTTGTCCGAACAGGGTTGGTACAATAAGTTAATGAGCGAATATTTTCAATTGATGAAAGAAAAAGGTTGTATGATAGAGATCAATACAAAAGTTTATGATAAGCTTGGCATATTTTATCCTCATATCAAATACTTTCCACTTTTAAAGAGTTTGAATATACCGGTGATGGTAAACTCCGATTCACATAATCCTGATTTTATTAATAGTGGACGTAGAGAAGCGTTGAATGTATTAAAGGAAAATGGGATTAATAGCGTTATGGAATTGCATGGAGGTAAGTGGGAGGAGTGTTCGATTGAATAAGCAGTTTTGAAATAGAAAATACAGAATAAGATTGAAGGATATTTGCAGATATTTTGTGTTTTTGCCATGGCTGCTATGTATTGCTATTTGGTGGATATGATATATAAGTTTTTCGTTGGACAAAGGTATGTGTAATAAATTTCATGCGCAACAAAACACCTTAAACCTGCAAGAAACGGCAAGTTTTGTTTTTATGGAATGTAAATACTATTAAAACCGGATATCATTGGTTTTTGTACTTATCTGTTTGATTATAAGAAAATAACATTAAAATACTATTAACTGGGTATATCATTTTTCTACCATATTTTACGTCATTATTTTTTCCCCTTTTTATGAAGCTTTTATAGATCAACACAACTTTCGCACCAACTATATATAAGAAATAAATATATTATTAGAATTAAGTAAATCTTTTCAAGATTTACACGCGGCTGTTTTTTTGAAATGTGTAATATCTGTTAGAGAAATCTTCATTTACTTTTCAGGTGTCTTTTCTCATAGCAAAGTATTCTGTTATTGGTTTTACAAAAGATAGTATGTACTTTTTCTAAAAAAAGATAGTACTATTTCAATTAAAAGTACGCACTTTTTGTAAAGGGATTAAGCTTATGTCAAGCAGTGATAATTATTTTTGTCTTTCCAAATGTAAAAAGCGGCTATGGGGAGTATAGGCTATTAGAAGTGATTTTTCATTAAGACAGAGTATATTAATCCATGTACGAAAATAATAATAAAAGATGACGAGTTTTCCAATAGAATAATTAATCTTGTTTTATTTAATTCCAGCTAAAATATGCTTACTTGAACGAGTAAAATTGTGAAATTAAATAAATATTAACTAAATATATTTTGAAAGATATATTGGATTTACTTTATTTGCAACGTAACTAAAAACTAATAGCTTATGAAACCCAAAATATCTCTCCTTTTTTAAAATCACCAAATAATTAAGACTATTTTCAAAAGCCGGAGATAATTTACCTTCGAAAGGCTTTTCAAAGATTGTTCTATGTCATTTCATATAAGTGGCCTGACAGAATTATATTCTTGCATATCATACTTTTTAATTTATAGTTATTATGAAACACACTTTACTTTTTATCTCACTGCTGGTATCCGGCTCTTATCTTTTTGCACAACACAGGCTTGAAAAACACTTAAACCTTCCCCGTCCGGAAGATAAAATCATAAAACAACAGGTCGGGTATAAAGACCCGGGCAGAAACGGAACAGGTGTTCTCTGGGATTTCAGTAAGCAGGAACTTATCAATGATAAGTATACCGTATCTTATCCTGACTATTACCCGGATTCACTGACCATAGCACGCGAGAGGAGGACACTCTTTAAATACGGAGTCCGCGGGGATTCCCTTCTTTTTGTAGGACTGGAAAACCCCACTACCCTAATCAACCACTTAAAAGGGGAACTGCAACTGATCTATCCGGTCAGTTACGGACAGAAACACGAGGACTATTTCTTTGGCACCGGGGATTATTGCGGACAGCTGGACTTAACCGTTTGCGGAAAGGCTTCTTACCATGCGGATGCCTGCGGGATGATGCTGTTGCCATCGGGAGAGATACTGGAAAATGTATTAAGGGTACACCATCAGAAAATACAGTCAGAAAGACAGAAAACACATTACTCTTTTTCTGTCAAAGACACGGTATATGATGCCGACAGTATTGATTACGCCCTTCTAACAGATACCCTTACCACCCGGACAGATACTTATAAATGGTATGCTTATGGGTACCGCTATCCGGTATTTGAAACGGTAAGTACAACCGTATATTACTTAAATGAGCCGGTACAGTAATTTGCCACTTCCTTTTACTATCCTCCCGGTGAGCAGTATTACGGGTTAAAGGATGATCCCGAAAACCTGGCGATAAGGGAAAGATTGGAAGAGGAAAAAGAACGGAATAAAAACAGGGAAGGGGATGATAGTAACCTGCCGGAAGGAGGAGTTATGAATTATAATGTATTTATGAATCAGCAAAGCAGCCGGCTGATGGTGGAATATCACCTTTCAAATGCGGCGGATATTTCGGTGATACTTTTTGATATGCAGGGAAGGATGCTGGAGCAGTATCCGAAGGAAAGAAAGGAGGAGGAGTATTATACGCTTGAGATTCCGATGGAAGGATACCAGAGGGGAGAATATTTGCTGAGGATTACCGTAGATGAACAAGTATATGCAGAGAAAATCACGAAAAGCAGATAAATGCAACTTTCCAAATTATAAAAAACTTTATAGATAACACTCAATAAAAATAGTTAAGCATGAAAATACACATATTAGTAATCTCTTTTCTTTATATATCAGTTTTTGTAAAAGGACAGAGCTCCGACGTAGAAACTGCAAAATTTCAAAATGTTTTAAAAGCATCTGAATTACTCGGAAAAGCACCGGTCGTTGCTGAGATGGAGAAATTTGGTATGTATGAGGTGGACTTAAGCAAGGGACTTCCTGTTATATCCATTCCTATTTATACCATTCAATCCGGAGATTTGGTATATCCTATCAGTCTTTCATATAATCTCGGTGGTATCAAAGTAGCAGAATTGGCTGGATGGGTAGGACTGGGATGGTCTTTAAATGTAGGGGGTAGTATAAGTAGGATTGTAAAAGGTCTGCCGGATGAAGGTGCATCTGGTTTATTAAGTAACTTTAAAATGGATTTGATACAAAATGACAACTCCAGAAAAACTTATAAGGTTCCTTTAAATAAAAATGAGTATAATCAGGTAACAGGTAAAGGAGATGGATATAACCGGATGAAAGATTATCTGACCGGAATAAAAAATAATAGCTATGACGGAATGTCCGATATATATAATTATTCGGCAGGAGGTATATCTGGTAAGTTCGTATATAATCTCAATCGTGAAATTGAAAATCTTCCTTTTTCGGACAATAAAATAACAAGAAACTCTGACAACACATATAAGATAATTTCAGATAACGGAACAATATATGAGTTTGGGCAGAATTCCATTTTTAACAAATACAGTGCCCAGGATGGTTCTAAAATGCATGATAGAGAATATATTTCAGCATGGTTATTGACAAATATTAAGAGCCAGACAAATAATATAAAGTTTAATTATTATCCAGAAAAAACCTATGAAGAACAAGTAAGGTCTGCTGTAGAAAGATTTGAGTATAAGCCTGCACAGCAAACTAAAATTATACACACTTTGTACAAAGCGAAATCTTCTGAAAGGCTTTTATCTTCAATTGAGTTTGATGGTGGAAGTATTGAATTTGTAGTAGAATCAGACCGTGTTGATATGAGAGAAGATTACCTGCATAAAATTATAGTAAAAAATGACAATAATGAAACAATTAAAGAGATAGTCTTTAATTACGGATATTTTGATAGTACAAATCCAGAAAAAGGAAAGATAGGTAAAAGACTGAAATTAAAATATATTAACATTTATGGGCAGGCGGAAAGAAGTCCCTCTACTTATTCATTTACGTATGAGGAGTCGATAAAATTACCACCTTATGTTAGTTCTGACAATAGCCAAAATAAAGGATATTACGGACAAGACTTATGGGGATACTATAATGGTATAACAACTAATTCACATCTCATACCATATTCTCACAAGTACGATAACGGTAAACCGGTGATATTAGCTGACAGGACTTCTAATGAATCTTATATGAAAGCTTGCGTTTTGAAAGAAATTCATTATCCAACAGGAGGTAGTACAAGATTTGATGTTGAATCTAATAGGGATTCGCAAGGAAATATAGTAGGAGGTCTTCGTGTGGCAAAAATAGTTTCGAAATCAGAAATTACTTCTGATTCTATTGTTAAGTCATATAAATATGAGTGGGCCGAAAAAGTTTATAAAAATGATGTTTATTCTTATGGTACAATCAATCGGAGCAAAGAAAATTCCGATGAAATATATTATTATGAAGTAATATCTTTAGAATCTCCTTTTAGATTATATGATTTCTACTCTGGCCCTCCTGTAATTTATGCGAAGGTTATCGAGACAATAGGTGGTGGAAATAGTGGAAAAACTATCTATTACTTCGATGGGATTCGTTATTCTGTATCTTCAGATCCGGTACAATTTCTGGACTTCAGTAATCCTCCGTACACAAAAGCTATTTTACCTTTCATGTTTGAAACTCCGGCAGACAATAAAAACATACCTTATAGAATGTATCAGTTTATTTCTGAAACACCTCAGATGTGGCATTCGGGACATCTAATTAAAAAGGAGCATTACAAAAAGGACAATTATATGCCGGTAAAAATATCAAGTTACGAATATGAGACTTATTTAGCAAATCAAGTTCCTGTTGGGATGTGTGTATATGATTTATACATTGATCATGTGGGAGGGCTTAAGAATCCTGATATATTAAATGCAAAAGCTAATTACCAACCTTTTTTTGTGTATGGTCAGAGTGGATATAAGAAAGTAAGTAAAATAACCGAGAGTGATTATGATGAATCTACAAAGAAATATATAGTCAGTGAGACGTTTTACAAATATGATAATATTAAGTCGGCATATCCCGGAAAGAATTGTTTTATTACGGAAAAACGTTTCGTCGACAGTAAAGGAAAAGCACGTATTGAAAAATTTAAATATCCACAGGATAATAACGAAGAGTATATTTATAAGCAAATGGTTAGCAAAAATATGCTTAGCTTAATCATTGAGCAAAGTAATTATGTTGACGGAAATGAGACAGATAAAAAAAATATTAGTTACAGCTATGTTTCCAACAGAATACTTCCTAAAGATATCAAGACGACAAATCAGGGGATTATTCGGACAGATGTAACGTATGAAAAATATGATGATAGAGGAAATATACAACAATATACCACACATGATGGGGTAACTACGGTTTTATTATGGTCATACAATTATAATTATCCGGTTGCAGAAATAAAAAATGCTACTTACGATCAGGTTAAAACTGCATTGGGAGATATATCGATAGAAGATTTTTTCGAAAGCAGTATACCTGATGAGCAAGTCCTGGATAACTTGCATACAAATCCGGAACTAAGAAGCGCTTTTGTTACAACTTATACTTATTATCCATTGATCGGGATGAAAAGTATGAAAGCACCTGATGGTATTAAAATGCATTATGAATATGACGTGTTTTTGCGACTTAGAAATATACGTGACAGGCACGGGAATATCTTAGAAACTTATAATTATCACTACAAAAATTGAAATGCAATGAAAATTATATATACATTATTCTTCTTATTTTTAGCAAATTTCTCAGTTAAAGCATATCTTATTGAAAAAGAACATATTGGAGATTTTGAATATTATGGTGAAAGTTATGCCTATTCTTACTATCCTGATGAGTACCGTTTTCCTTTAACTTTAACTTTCAGTGTTACAAAAAAAATGGCTGTCGAAATTAGTAATTGCAGTTCTAAAGGCTATTTTGTAACATATATGAGTTTGGATGGAAAAGAAATATTTTCTGAATGTGAATATGCGAAAGGGTATAAAGAGGGAACTTTCGTGTTGACTCCCGGAAACTACACAATAAAGACATATGGTACAGCAATGGACGGTGAAGAATGTTATATTGATGTTTCCTTAGAAACCTCTCGGCCGGAAGGTTGTATAAAGGGTGAAGATAATCCGATCAATATAGGGAATTTACTACCCGGGGAATCAAAAAGTCATATTGTAGATACTTATGATTATATTGCTTCTTATAATAATAATGACTTATGTGTAGATATATTTTATTATTTATCTTTATTAGAAAATACTGAATTAATAATTTCTAACGATGCGTCCTTCTCTGTAGATATTGAGTTGCTTGATACTAATATGAATTTAATTAAAAAGATTGATAATGCGAATCTTAAAACAACCTTAAGACGTGGGGATTATTATGTTGTTATAAAAAATAATTCACAGAATGATGGGATACTTAAAACAGAATTCATAAACTTATCATCTGATGAGGCTTTTTTCGATGATAGTAATTACTGTGTATTCCAGCAAGGCACTTGGAATTATAATCACAGGCAAACGGCAACCTTATTAAAACCAACGAGTGGAGAGGGCGAAGTTAAACTTACAAGTAAAAATTCCATTATTAAAAATGAGTATTTTGATGGTCTGGGGCGTCCTTTTCAAACTGTACAAAAGGAAATTACACGTAAAGAGGCAGATTTGGTAACTTATTATGAATATGATGATACTGGCAGAGGATATAGAACCTGGTTACCAACTCCTATTGAAAATAATAAAGGTAGTTTTGTTAGTGATTTTAATAATAAAGCTGTGTCATATTATAATGACAATAATCCATATAACGAGTCGGTTTATGAGACTTCTCCTTTAAATCGTGTTATAAAATCATTTGGACCGGGTGATAGATGGCATTCTGCCGGTAAAGGTATTGAAACTTCTTATTTAACAAATACAAATTCCGGTGTATTTTGTGTTACTAATTATGAAGTAAGTAATGAGGGTATACTAACAAAAAAGGGTATTTACAATCCAGGAGAGCTTTTCGTTGAGAAAACTACGGATGAAGATGGCAATCCTACTTATACTTTTACTGATAAGATTGGACAGATGGTTCTTTCCAGACAGATCAATAAAGTAAATGGAACTGACCAATATCATGATACTTACATTGTATATGATAGCTTCGGTAACAAACGGTATGTGCTTCCTCCCATGATTGAAGATAACATCACGCAGGAGAATTTGGACTTATATGCTTATACTTACAAGTACGATAAAATGAACCGGTGTATTGAGAAAAAACTTCCCGGGTGTGAACCCATACGAATGATTTATGATATGGCCGACAGATTGGTTATGGCACAAACTGGAAATCAAAAAGATGGGAATGTGTGGTTAGTAAATAAATATGACAAAATAGGAAGATTGTTATATACATCCGAGGTAAAAGTATTGGAGGATATTGAGCAATTAAGAGAAGACCTAATGGGATATGTGATGGTAGAAAAATTCTCATCCGATTCTTATGGGCCTCCTATGGAAAATACCGGATATTCAAGAAAGTATTTTGATGTACATCCTACTACTCTTCTTACTGTAAATTACTATGATGATTATGAATTTCTTAAACTTTTGTCTCAAAAAGATAGCGATGAACTTACTTATAAAGAAAAAGGAGGATATGGTAAAAGGTACAAAAATGCCAAAGGAATGCTTACCGGTACAAGAGTATATGATTTAAGTAATACAAAGAAATACACAGTAACATCTTATTACTATGATGATAAAGGCCAGGAAATTCAGGTTATTTCTACTAATCATTTAGAAGGTTATGAAAAGAATTATTATAAAAGATCATTTACTGGGGTAGTGCAGGAACATCTCCATGAACATACGGCAAACGGGAAAGATAAGATAACTGAAATATATAAATATGATTATGACCATGCACAAAGGCTATTAAAAACTATTTATCAGCTTAATGATAATGAATCGGTTACACTTTCTGAGAATGATTATAATGAACTGGGTCTATTAAAATCTCAAAATATCCACGGAGGAAAAGATATAAGTAATTATAAATATAACATACGTGGATGGTTGACTGATATTGCTGGCAAGAATTTGGCTCAGACATTAAGATACAATGATTCAAATCGTAAAAATTATTATAACGGGAATATTTCTGAAATGATATTGAGTATAGAGAGTGAAAAAAGTGCTCTGGGGCTTACACAAGACTATTCCCTGGGTTTTGAGTATGATTACGATGGATTAAGCCGGCTGGTGGCTACAGGGCATACAGTAAGGAGCGGGTTAACAATTGGGGGGATTACTAATACTATTGAATACGATAAACATGGTAATATTATCAGATTACAGAATTTGGGATTAATGCATCCGGGAATATATAATGCAAGAAATTTGGAGGTACTAGATGATCTTATCATATCTCACAATGGCAACCAGCTTAAAAATATAACTGACTTAGTATATTATAATGATGCTATCCATAAAGGAGTAATGCAATTTGTTGACGGTGTGGATGAAGATACAGAGTATGAATACGACGCTAACGGAAACCTGATAAAGGATTTGAATCAAGGTATATCCACTATCAACTATAATATCCTGAACCTGCCCAAAAGTATTTATTTTGATGGAGGCTACCGTACAGATAACCACTATGATGCAAGCGGAAGGAAATATCAGGTCAAGTATTTAACAGACTGGAAGAATAATATAGGTATCAGTCCGGGCACAGAAATTGGTGGAGGAGTTCGTGATAGTATTCCTACAACCATCGGTCCGGGATATCCGGGTGCTGGCGGAGGAAGTCTGATAAGACCTCAAAATATATCTGTGCTCCCTCCTGGAGAAAGTATAGGCGGAGGGGGAGTTTCCACAATGCCCCGGTATATTGTAAAAAATACAATGGACTATTGTGGTAATATTATCTACAAGGATGGTAAGCTGGATAGAATTTTAACATCTGCAGGCTATGTAGATAAAGATGAAAATAATAACTTTGTATATCATTATTATATAAGGGATTATCAAGGTAACAACCGTGTAGTAATGAATCAGGATGGAGGAGTTGATGAGATAAATCATTACTCTCCCCAAGGTGTTCTTTGGAGTTCTTATCAACCAAATGGACCACTTTTTCCACCAGTACATGAGGATCGACAACCTTATAAATATAACGGTAAGCAGATCGACCGGATGTATGGTTTAAATTGGTACGATTATTCATCCAGATGGTATAATTCTGTCTTAAATGTATTCACATCTATAGATTCACATGCGGAAAATTATTACCATATCAGCCCATATGCGTATTGTGGGAATAATCCGATTAAATATATTGATCCAGACGGAATGGATTATTGGAGTACTAATGATCCTAGACAGATTGAACGGTTTCTTAATAGTTTAAAGAATTTAAGTGGTCCTCGCCATATGAATAGTTTCGATTATAGTGGTTGGACACATGTAGAAGATGACACTTTTGTAGGAAATTTGACTTATAATGATGAAACAAAGACATTTCTTACTAGTTATGGATATGTAGTTGGAGATGAAGTTTTTTGTCGAGGGATTTCTATAAAAGCAGCGTATGATAATGGATTAAGTGCTGGTATTTTAACAAGTTCTGATGATTGGTATGAAAAAGCATCGGGAAGATTGAATAATTTCAATGCTGAATTTGAAGTATTAACAGCTGGAGTTGGTGCGACAATTAAAGGGGCGAAATTGGGGATTGGACTAGCTGTTAATGCATTTAAAAGTAATAATTTTAGAAAAAATTTAATAAGGTTGACAGGACATGCTCCAACTGGAGCTCACGCACACCATATTTTTCCTCAAAGGTTTCGGAGAAACTTTGCTAGAAGTGGTATAAATATACATGACCCTAGATATGGGGTATGGTGGGAGAAAACAGATCATTTGAAAAATGCTTATGACTATAATGAAGTTTGGCGAGATTTTTTTAATAAAAATTCTAATCCATCAAAATCTCAAATATTAGAAAAAGGACGTTCTATAATGGCAGAATTTGGAATTCCTATAATTTTTTAAGTGATATAATTATGAATATTAGTGAGTTTTATGATTTTGGAAGCAAATATGTTTCCTCAACAATTCAAGTCGAAATAATTAGCTTTGGAGATTTGACTCCAATAGAAATCGGTGTAACTCCGTTTGATGAAGTGAAATTAATAAAGGGAGAATATAGTAATTTTATTTTCCCTCTAGTCTTTAAACAAGGATATGGAAAGAAATATCAGGATATATTAGATACAGGATTTGTTAGTTTAAATATTATTTCAGACAGATTAAAAATACTTTTAGAAGAAAATAAACTAACTGGTTGGAAAACATATAATGTGAAAATACTGAATAAGAAGGAAGAAGAAATAAATGGATATCATGGGTTTTCAGTTACAGGTAAATGTGGTCCAATTGATTATAACAAATCTGAAATAATCGAAAAGAGGCGAGTACCTACAGGACCTTTATGTAGATTTTATAAAGGTACATATATCGGACTAGACAAATGGGATGGAAGCGATTTTTTTATTCCAGAAAATACAATTGAGATAGTAGTCACAAAAAAGGCAGCAGAAATATTAAAGAAGAATAAATTAACAAATATACAACTAAAAAATTTAGCTGATTCTGAGACGAGTCTTTCTATAATAGACAATATAACAAAAACACAGATTACTTATAACGACAAATAATCCTTTAGACTATGGATATAAATAATTTTTATAGTTTTGGAAGTAAATTACGTTCTTCAACAATTCAGGTTGAAATTATTAGTCTTGGTGATTCTACTCCTATAGAGATAGGAGTAACTCCGTTTGATGAAATCAAATTGATAAAGGGAGAATATGATAATTTTATTTTCCCCTAGTTTTTAAACAAGAAGATGGAAAGAAATATCAGGATATACTTGATACAGGATTTGCCGGTTTAAATATAATATCCGATAAGTTAAAAGCACTTTTAGAAGAAAATGAGCTAACAGGTTGGAAAACATATAAGGTGAAAATTCTAAATAAAAAGGAAGAAGAAATAAAGGCATATCATGGATTTTCGGTTACGGGTAAGTGTGGTCCTATTGATTATGGTAAATCTGAAATTATCGAAAAACGTATAGGTCCTGGTAAACCATTGATTAAATATTATAAAGGTACGTATATAGGGTTGGATAAATGGGATGGAAACGATTTTTTCATCCCGGAAGAAACGATTAAAATCGTTGTCACAAAAAGTGTAAGGGATATATTAAGAAGAAGTAAGTTAACGAATGTTTGTCTAAAAAATCTATCAGATTCTGAAATAAGCGAATCGACAGTTAAAATGATATTAGATAGGAGGCAGAATGACCGATCAAATCTAAATGAATATAAATCTCTTTTATGATTTTGGGAGCAGATATGTTTCTTCAACAATCTAAGTTGCAATAATTAGATCTGATGATTCAAATCCCATAAAAATAGGGATAACTTCATTCGGTGAAACTAAATTATAAAAGGAAAATATAAAGATTTTATATTTCCTCTCGTTTTCAAAGTAGAATGCGGTAAAAAATATCAAGGTATATTGGATACTGGTTTTGCTAATTTATATATTATTTCAGAAAAATTTAAATCACTTTTAGAAGAAAAAAATGATAGATTGGAGGATGTATGAAGTGAAAATATTAAATAAAAAGAGAGAA
>PPYE01412046.1_pt1 | contig 38097 bp, 36 predicted proteins | sample 1559881 | NCBI WGS metagenome assembly PPYE01 (sample SAMN08240022, study PRJNA423297) | Human gut metagenome, whole genome shotgun sequencing project. | reverse complement strand
ATCTGGGGTTCATATGCATTGCTTCAATCTTAATTTGGTTAAAATGACTAAGGATATATAATTTTCAAACACGCCCTAGCCCTTCACCGCCCCGGCCGTCATGCCCTCTGCCACCCACTTATTCAGCGCAAAATACACAATCATGGGCGGAAGGATTGATACTGCAATGGCAGCGTACGTGGCCCCCCAGTCAACATTCCCGAAGGCCCCCACATAGTCCTTAAGGCCCAGGGCCACTGTCTTGGCCGCCTGTTCACTGATGAATGTGTTGGCAAATATGAAGTCGTTCCATATAAAGATACTGTGCATGGACGCCACGGTAATCACCGTGTTTTTTGCCAGCGGGAAAACAATGGAGATAAAGGTGCGGTACGGGGAACAGCCGTCCACAATGGCAGACTCTATCAGTTCATTGGGTATGAAGCTGTAAAAGCTGACAAACAGCATGACGGACAGCGGCAGTGCAAATCCCACCTGTGGCAGGATCAGCGAAAAGCTGGTGTTGAGTATGTGCATCCTGCTGTAAAAGATAAACAGCGGAATCAGGGTTATCTGTACCGGGATCATGATGCCGAAAGTAAAAAAAGCATAAATCCTGCCCGTAAGCTTAAACCTGAATTTAGAAATTGCAAACCCTGCCGTGGCGCTCAGGAATACAATGAGGACAATGGAAACCGCCGTGATCTTAAAGCTGCTCCACATGTATCCCAGGATTTTCCCGTCTGAAAATATCTTAATGTAATTTGCCAGGGTAGGCGATTTTGGCAGGGCAAACGGGGCCGCGGACAATTCCGTGGTGGGCTTGATGCTTGCCAGGAACAGCCACAAAACAGGATATAGCTGCACCGCCAGAAACAGACATATAACAATCAGGAATACGATTTTTCCGATTTTCTTTTTAGCCATATCATTGTCCCCCCGCATGCTTTTTCTTCTTCACTAATGTCTTTTCCTCCGACATCACGGCCCGGAGCAAGGCAACCACCAGTATGCTTTCTATGATGATGAATACGGACAGGGTGCTGCCGTAGCCATACTGGTTGCTGGAAAATGCCTTCTTGTACATATAGGTGGACATCAGCTCGCTGACATTTCCCGGGCCTCCGTTAGTCAGCAGGAATGGAATGTCAAACCCCCGCAGGGCGCCGGTCAGGCACATGGTCAGGGTGAGAAGGATGATCTGGCGGATCATGGGAAGCTTAATCTTAATCAGCAGCTGCCAGTCCGTTGCCCCATCCACCCTGGCCGCCTCCATGACTTCCTTGTCCAGGGAAATCAGGGCCGCATAGAAGATGACCATATACATTCCCGCAAACCGCCATCCCTCGGGCAGGGATACGGCCGCAAGGACCGTCTTGATATTGGTAAGCCAGCTGATGCTCCGGATACCAAAAACATTGATTATCTGGTTGATTAACCCTGTGGGTTCGGTTGCGTACATGCTTCTGAACAGCTGGGTAACAGCCACCGTTGTGATGATGCACGGAACATAATATAAGGTTTTAATCAGGGCAACATGCTTTGTCATATAAGTAAGCAGCACCGCAAATATCAGCCCTATGATCAGCTGCATGGACACCACGATGACAAGGTATATGAGATTGTTCACAAACGCGGTATAGAATACAGGGTCCCTGAACATATGGATGTAATTCTCAAGGCCCACAAACTTTCTGGCTCCAATTCCTCCCCATTCCATGAAACTCAGCCGGATAGATTCCTCAATCGGATAAAACACAGCCAGTATATAAAACAATAAGCCTGGCAGAAGAAATACACAGAACGCCTTCCTGTCCCTTAAAATGCCCATATCCCTTTCCCCTTTCCATACCGGCTTTGGCGGGAGGACGGGAATCCCGCCAAAGCAATGCAAGTCTCCTATTTAACATTAGAAGCAATGGCATCATCTACGATTTTTATGAAATCATCCACCGTCATATCACCGGCTGCCAGCAAAAGCATATTATCCTGCATCACGGTATTTGTATCCACATCCAGGTACGTATCCCATGGCTTCAGGAAGTTTTCCCCTGTCTTCTCCATGTCCTCCCGGATCCGTAAATACAGGTCCGTAAACTGGATATCTTCGGGCAGTTCTGTCTTGATGGGCGACATCTGCATGCGTCCGGCGTAAATCTTGCCATAATTCTCAATCACATACTTTATGAAGTCCTTGGTCTTAGCATCAAATGTCTGTGTATTGAATGCCATGCCGATTCCCGAATTGACACAGAACTCATTGGCTCCTGTTTTTGCGCCTTCTGCTGTGGGGAGGTAGAAGTAGTCAACCTTGCCCGCATTGTAGGCCTCAAGCATGGCTGCCTGCTCCCAATCCCCTATATAATACATGGCGGACTTTCCGTCCAGGAACATGGACTGGGCCGTGGCATAATCCGTTGCGCCGAAGCCTTCATTGAAATACTGTCCGATTTCCTGTAAGAATTCCACGGCCTGCCTGCCGGTCTCATCCCCCATGGAGGCCTTTCCATCCCTCAGGCTGATGATGTATTCGTTCCCTGTCATCCGAAACGGCATCATTGCAATGTAGCGCTGTACCGGCCACCGGTCAATCCCGTCAACGGAAATCGGCGTGATGCCATTGTCCTTAAGGGTCCTGCAGACACCCAGCCATTCATCCATGGTCTTAGGCACCTCAACTCCATTTTCCTTAAATATGTCTTTATTGTACCAGATCATCTCCACATGATATTCCAATGGCAGGGTGTACATGGAGCCATCCGTAAATTCCTGATAGCGCAGGGCGGTTGGATAGAACCTGTCGTAAAGCCCTTCATCCTGCAGGAATTCCTTCACATCCACAAGATATCCTGCATCCACAAGTTCCTGGCAGTAAGGGTCTGCGTCAATATCAATGATGTCCGGCATCTGCCCGCCTGCAATCAGGGTCTTAAGCTTCTGGAGGTAGGAGGGCCTGTCTGCCGTTGTCTCAACCTCTATCCTCCATTTCCCCCCTTTTTCCTTGCTGTACTGCTCGGCAATCTCCCTCATGGTCAGGTCTATTTCCCCGTCCACAGGCCTTGAGGCAAACCATTTAACCACCGTCACGTCGCTGTCCGCGCTTCCTTTCCCATTTTCAGAAGCATTGGACGGATTGCCTGCGGACGCCCCCTGGCCGCAGGCCCCCATGGTCAGCATGGCTGCTGCTGTTAATACAACTGCTAATATCCTTTTTTTCATATTCTCTTCTCCTTCCCGGTATTATATTGATTTTACTTTTATCTGATATCCGCTGACAGACGCCGTTCCCCCCACCGTATAGATACCCCCATAACCGCCTTTGTGGTCATACATCCTGGTGGACATGGCCATGCAGTCATTGATGTACAGCACGCACAGGTCATCCTCCCGGAAAATCCTTATATGGTATGTATCTGATGCGGGCAGCTTCCTCGAAGTCTCAACCTGGCACGGTACATCGCCCTTAATCTGCCACTGATAGGCGCCCTGAACCGACCTGGGCCACATGTCCCATGCAGCCGTGTGCCCTGATAGGTCCATCCTGAGGAAATAACCGTTTTCCATTCCTGTATCCGTATGCAGCGCAACGCCGGCCTCAGCGGATTTTCCTGGAATCATGGTAAGCTCCAGTTCAAACCCCTGCTCCGGAACCGGAAACAGCACCGCGCCCAGGGTTTCAGATTGTATGGTGGTTTCCCCTGCTTCCTCTTTGGCGGTACAATGATAATAACATAAATCTTTGACAGGCCAAACCTGGTCATAGAAGTTTTTCATTGCCTCCGTGGGTTTCACCCGTAATGTCCCGTCCTCCTCCTGGACAATCTCATGTGCAACCATGGTCCCACCCCACTCCCAGGGACCGTAATCACTGTTTCCGGCCTTACTTGCAATCCATCCGAATGCAAATCTCCTCTGTCCGTCAGAGGCAGTCTTAATTGCATAATCCGCCCTGGTGTCAAACACATCGTCTTTTGGGATTTCCCACGGCCCGTCCAGTGTTTTGGCCATTCTGTAATGGGTGGTAAAACGGTCTGAAAATGTGGAGAATACAAGGTACCACCAGCTGCCCATCCGGAAGACTTCCGGACATTCCATTGTCACATACATTTCAGGGGCATAAAACGGTTCTTCACAGGTCCAGTTGACCAGATCCCTTGATTTGCACAGGGCCGTACAGCCGCCCCTATGGGCGCCGCCTCCCTTTTTCCTGGCAGCCAGCAGCATCCAGTAATTGCCCTCTTCCTCATTTTTAAATACGAAGGGATCGCGCCAGTCAAATGATTCATACATACAATCATCTGCCACGAACAGGAAATCCTCATCCGTTTCCCAATGAATCAGGTCCGTGCTGGATGCCCGCATCACGGACTGCACGCTCTTGCCATGAATCCGGATATCTGCATTGTAAGCAGTGTAGAACGCATAGTATTCATTTTCACCCTTCTTAATCACGGAGCCGGTGTAAATGTTCTTATTTGGCCGGTCATCCCCTCCTCTTGCAATGGCCTCGCCCTGGTACCGGAATTTCCTGCAGTCCTCTGTGGTGGCCAGATGCCAGGTTGTCTGCTCTGCAAATTCTCCCGGGGTAATCCTGGGGTCGTGCAAATAGTATGCATAGTATGTGCCATTTTCATAGTATGGTATTAAGTCACCTACCCATGCATGGTCTGGTTTGAAAAATAATTTATCCATTTGCCCCATCCTTTGTCTTTACATTTTTCTTTCATTTGCACTTTCATTTTAGTTAATGCACACATAATTGTCAATGTATTTAGGGCTTCTCTCTATGAATTTCGTATACATATACAGTGAATACTATGCTCTATTATGAATTTAATACAATATTTATGTTTGTATCAACAGGTTTGTCGTGTGCATATGCACCCATTCATGCACACTTCTCTTCTTGTGCATCCTCTTTTTTATAATGTTACATTTGAACACAAAAACTGTTTGCATTTTCCCCAAATGCACCTTATAATATGTTTATAAATAACTTCAGGAGGTTGTCATATGAACTGTACCATACAGGACATTGCCCATGAATTAAACATATCAAGAAATACGGTCTCAAAAGCCCTTAACGGAAAAGGCGGGGTATCAGAGGAAACCAAGCGGTTAATCTTTGAAAAGGCCCGTGAAATGAATTACAGGAATATATTAAATGAAACCTCTGTCCCTGCATCCTCATCCTCCCAGGGAACCATCCTTTTCCTGACAAAGGCGTCTGCTGACTACTCCGAATTCTGGGTCAATGTCATGAAAGGCATAGAATCCGTGCTGACTCCCTGCGGTTACACGCTTACCCTTGGCATCATCACGGATGATGAGCTGGAGAAGAGACAGTTCCCTCCCATTGTTTATGATACCTCCATCCAGGGCATCATCATGGTTGAGATATGCAGCCGGGAAGCCTGTGAGACATTAATCGAAACCGGCATCCCATGTGTAACCGTGGACATGCCAAAAGAATATGAGAACCTCATTGGCAGGCTGGACATCATAACCATGGAAAACAAGTCCAATGTAAGGCGGATTGTCAAGCTTTTGGCCAGTCAGGGCAAACGCCGTTTTTCCTTTGCCGGAGACATATACTCCTATAACGTGGGACGCGGATTCCAGGAGCGTTTTGACGCCCTCTGCGAAGCCCTTAATGAGCTGGGGCTTCCCCTTGACCAGGCCCACTCCCTGCTCTATGAAACCAATAACCAGTACATGGATTTTCCCTATCTTGTCAATAAGCTTAAGTCCATGGAAGGGCTTCCCGACGTCTATATATGCGGCAATGACTGGACCGCCATACAGGTCATGCACGCCATGCAGTTCCTTGGACACCGTATTCCTGAGGAGGTTGCCTTCGTGGGCTTTGATGACATCAACCAGTCGGCCAAATGCAATCCCCCGCTGACAACCATACACACGCCCAAGGAACAGCTTGGCATAGCAGCCGCCAACTGCCTGCTGACCAGGATCAGGGCGCCCAAGACCCCCTGTGTCTTTTCCCAGTACTCCACGGAGCTGATCATAAGGGAGTCCACTGACATATAATAATAAATCCTTTTAAAACCCGGGATTAAATGATATACTAAACCTCAGACGCAAAACCGCTCACAGGAGCATTGCTTCATATGGCAGGTAAATATAAGAAAGGAGAAGCCTTATGTTCAGAATGTGGGGAAAATTAATGAAGGACAACCATCTGTTAAGGGATACCGTGATATGCATATCAGACTACTCCCTATCCAGGACCCAGATGGTTTTTGACTCCCTGGACTCCATCTGCTACGAGTTCAATCTGGAAAAGCCCATGTGGCTGGATTCCACTGTAAAGGATTTTAAGTATCACGATAAGGCCCGTTTTACACAGGACAATTTTATCGAGTCCATTGACTTTGATTTTCTTGAGATACAGGTTATAGAGGAATAGATAAGACGGGGCCCGGGGCTTCATTGCGCAAATAACAGCACCGGATTACAATCTGCAATTGAAAAGCCGTCCTGCTGACTTACATCATCAGCAGGACGGCCTTTTATCCTTTATGGATTTACCGTGCCAAACAGTCCATTACAGCCTTTTAAGCAGTTCTTCCCTCTGCTCCTCATATCCAGGCTTGCCTAAAAGTGCGAACATATTTTTCTTATAGCTCTCCACACCCGGCTGATTAAACGGATTAATACCCAGAATATAACCGCTTACACCGCAGGCAAATTCAAAGAAGTAGAACAGTTCCCCCAGATAGAACGCATTCTGCTCCGGTACCTTAACCATCAGGTTGGGTACATTGCCGTCTGTGTGAGCCAAAATCGTGCCGTTCATGGCACTCTTATTAACAAAATCCACGCTCTTCCCAGCCAGGTAGTTCATTCCGTCGGTATCCACGTCTTCTTTATTCAGGAGAATCTCTTCCGGAGATTCCTCCACATTGATCACTGTCTCAAACATGATACGTGCTCCGTCCTGGATGAACTGTCCCATGGAGTGCAGATCTGTGGTCAGATCCACTGCTGCCGGGAAAATGCCTCTCTGATCCTTGCCCTCGCTCTCACCATAGAGCTGCTTCCACCACTCGGACACGTAGTGAAGGCTTGGCTCATAGTTGGCCACAATCTCAACTGATTTGCCTTTGCGGAGCAGGATGTTGCGCACTGCCGCATAAAGCAGGGCAGGGTTGGACTCATATGGGGTCTCCAGCGCCTTCTTCCTTCCTGAAGCAGCGCCTTCCATCAATTTATCAATATCCGCTCCACTGACCGCGATTGGCAGAAGGCCTACAGCTGTCAATACGCTGAATCGCCCGCCTACGTCATCCGGTACAACGAATTCCTCATATCCTTCTTCATCCGCCAGATTCTTAAGGGCGCCTTTAGCCTTGTCTGTGGTTGCGTAGATACGCTTGTTAGCCTCTTCTTTGCCATATTTTTCAATCAGCATCTCCTTGAATACACGGAATGCGATTGCGGGCTCAGTGGTAGTGCCTGACTTGGAAATGATATTGATGGAGAAATCCTTTCCTTCCAATACCTGCTTTAAATCATGGATATACTTGCTGCTGATGCTGTTGCCCACAAAATAAATCTCAGGTGTCTTACGAACGCTCTTAGGTAACACATTATAAAAGCTGTGCGACAGAAATTCAATGGCCGCCCTGGCTCCCAGATAGGAACCGCCGATTCCCACTACCAAAAGGACATCTGAATCACTCTGAATCTTAGCTGCCGCCTTCTTAATCCTTGCAAACTCATCCTTGTCATAATCCACAGGCAAGTCAATCCATCCCAGAAAATCGCTGCCCGCTCCCGTCTTACTGAGCAAGGTTTCCTTTGCACTCATTACCGTAGTCTTAAAGTTGGCCATCTCCTCAGCAGAAATGACTCCTGCTGTCTTGGAATAATCAAATGTTACTTCCTTTACCATAATTCGCGCTCTCCTTTTCTTATGTCCATGGATGGACATCCATGCCAATCCATGCCTCTATCTATTGCGGTAAAGCCGCTTATCGTTTAAATTATACCATATCCTGCCTTATAATTCTATTTCTTTCTAATTCCATCAACTAATTACACGAAAATAATGCTGCACTAATTAATCCTATGGAGCTGATTTTCAAATTTATGAAATAAACTCCTTTAACAATTCCCCAAGCATGCGCTTCTGGTCCGGATTCAGGTCCTGAAGCCAGTTGTCCTTGGACTTGTCCTCCTGTCTCTCCCTGCTGGCAGCAGTCTGCTCCAGCCCCCGTCTGTTGTTATTATTTGAACGGCGTTCCCTTCCTATGGAGCGTACAGGCGCCGGTTCCCTGCGCTCCTCCTCTGCTGTAACGGCAGGCACATGGTCCGCACTGCCCTCGCGGTTCATTCTCGGCCACATCACATTTTCCATATAATCCTGTAAACAGGTGAGAAGCTGCTGGCGCTTGGCCTCCAGATTCACCCCGTAATCCACCAGCATGGTAAACATGCCTGCCAGGATACCGATGGAGCCGTAAAGAACAATATAATAATTATCACTTCTATACCAATAAGAGAGGAATGCTGCCCCGCCTCCTGCCAGGAAGCAGAGAAGTGTCAGCTGCCCTGACAGGTTGTCCAGTCCTCTTGCAGTCATTCCTGCGGTACGGAGGCTGTACATCTGGCGTTCCAGATAAACACGTGTGTTGCTCATACCCTGATTAATTCTATATGTATCCTCTGCATTCTGTTTCAAATTACGCAGACACTTGTTCTTGGTCAATGCCATATTGGTACTCTCTTTAATTAATCGTTTGTAGAAGCTTCCCGCCATCAGCCGGCTGAATACCCCTGCCAGGCAGATTGCTGCCAGCACATACAGTGCCCTTCCTGTTTGTAAAAAGCTCATCATTGTAAAAGCCCCTTTCTTCTTCCCGGATTCCTTCCAGTTACTATACTATGGTTGACGGTATCTGATGGGCGGCCGCATTGCGGCAGGCTCCATTGTCCGTCGTTTGGGAAATGCCCCTGCAGTCAGGCGTTTCCCGGTAAAGTCTATTATAGCAACGGATTTTGATTTGGGAAGTTGAGAAAGCCTAGAATCGTTCGCCAAATTCTCCTAAAAAACGATTCTGAAAGGTAAGTCATCCCTTAAGAAGCCTGTATATTAAGGCCCTGTCCCCTCCTTTCCCCACAGCCCCCTTCCCCCAATCCAGTATATAATCATGCCTGCGGGAACATATAGTTTAAATTCTAGTCCCTGTCCGGGATATATGATATGGCTGCTTAACCCGGCAATCGGGATGCCAGATGTAAGGTTCAGATGCCTGCCGGACCCTTCTGTCCCTTCTGTCCTATCTGTCCCGTCTGTCCCATCTGCCCCGTCTGTCCCATCTGTCCCATCTTTCCCATCTTTCCCATCTTTCCCATCCGTACCATCTGTCCCATCTGCAATTACTGAAATCTCGGGGCAGCATGCAGCTGCAAGCAGCAGGATAAGCGCAGTCCATTCCTATCCGTACCGCGGGCGCGGGCGGAAGCAGATAACCGCAGTGACCATTGTTCCTGTTATGGCTTCCGCCAAGGGCCTGTTTGAAGATTACTTTCCGGTTTGAAGATTGTTTTCCGTCAGGCGTGCATCCCCCTTTGCAGGTGATTTGGTCCCGATGAGGGAGGCGTCGCGGGCTACGTTGACCGAATCAGGAATCAAATCTGCCGCAAAATAAGGCGTGCTTTGCCCTAAGGAGTCCCTATGATGCATTTATTAGGACAGATGCCAGGAATATATGTTCAAGCAGGCCCAAGAACGCAGACATGGGCAAACCGGGCGTTTTTAGATTATGCTTTTACGCCTTGTCCATTTATGGCTTTAAACGGTTACCTTCTATAATATAAATGAAACGTTCCGGACTGCCTTTTCCTGATATTATGAAACGCTCCGGACTGCCTTTTCCTAATATTATGGAACGCTCCATACTGCCTTTTCCTATTATTATGGAACGCTCCGGACTGCCCTCTCCCCGTTCCAATCAATGACTTTACAATTAGGTTTATGTTTGCTTCGTTTATGTCTGCTTCCATGGATTGTTATACAATGAACTTTATGTTTGTTCCTATGGATGGTTTTAGCATTGGCTTTGGTTTTAGCATTGGCTTTGAGTATCGTTCCATATGCGGCATTACAAATTACTTTGGGAATGGCTTTGGAAATGATTTCGGAAAGCAGCCCATACAGCACAAAGAACCTCCTGGAAAAAACCAGAGGTTCCCGATGCTAAAAAGTACCCTATAACTGCTTAATAAGAGCGTATCATCTCCATCAGCAGGTTTACCGAATGTGTGATTGCCTTTGCCTCAAACGCAGGATAATCTACCGTAGCGCTGTCATCCGCCTTATCCGAGATAGCCCTTACAATCAAAAACGGAATGGAATTCAGGTAACATGCCTGTGCAATGGCTGCCCCTTCCATCTCAGTACAATATCCGGCAAACGTCTCCACAAGCCATTGCTTCTTACCCTTATCCGAAATAAACTGGTCCCCTGTCACAACACGGCCCACGAATGTGTGTATATCCGGGTTCACCCTGGCACAGCACTCCTTAGCCAGCTGAACCAGCTTCCCATCTGCCTCAAAGGCAAGTGTATCCACACGTGGAATCTGTCCCACTGCGTATCCAAAACCAGAGGCATCCACATCATGCTGCAGCGCATCATCAGACAAAACAATATCCCCGATATCTATCTCTGCCTTAAGGGAACCTGCTATGCCTGTATTCACAATTCCCTCAACCTTATATATATCTGCCAGTATCTGTGTACACATGGCGGCATTGACCTTACCAATGCCGGAACGCACCACCACTACATCCTTCCCGTCCAGTCTGCCCTTATAAAAATCCATAGCCGCCCTGGTTTCCACCTGCACGTCTGTCAGCTTTTCCTTAAGCCTGGACACTTCTTCATCCATGGCTCCAATAATTCCTAACATAAAAACCTCCTTCTTGTCCCCTGTAGGGCACCTATCCTTTATTATATCCGAAGTGTACGGTTTTTCAAGTATAAAGCTTATTCGCACTTGACATTCCCATATTCATAAGGCATAATCTGATATACATGAATGATTTAAGCAGGAGGCTATATACATGAGGTATAAAACACAAGGAGTCTGTTCACGGGAGATATCCTTTGAAGTAAAAGATAACAAGCTTACCAATGTCCAATTCGTAGGCGGGTGTTCCGGCAACACCCAGGGCCTGTCCAGACTGATAGAAGGAATGGACATAGACGAGGCCATCACAAGGCTGGACGGCATCCACTGCGGCCCCAGGCCCACATCCTGTCCGGATCAGTTAGCCAGGGCTTTGAAGCAGTATAAGGAACAGTAGGGTTGTACATGGGAGTAAAGTTAAGGCAGGTCGGGGGACCTGCCTTTTGATTTGGTTGATTGGGTTAAATTAGTCTAATAAGATGCCATCGGTGACTGGGCTGAAGCCTTCGAAATTGCCCTTGTACACTACAGAGAAGGAACCTCTTAAGCGGTAATAGTATCCTCTTGGTTGATCGATAAACGAAATATCTACTGTCGGCATTTCCAATCCTTCTGTACCTTCCTCAGCATAAAACTCCTCTTCATGATATTTAACTTGACGCCATCTCTCACTTTCCTCATCCCAACGGTCTAGATATATTGTAATATACGCTTCATCTACCGGAAACCTGGTCAAAGCTACTGCAAGTGCACCAATTGTACCATCCCCGTTATTCTTTATTGTTAAATCTGCTCTTATAAAAAAATCACCACGGGCTACGGCACTTTCTGTTGCCTTACTCTGTTTAACCCCTGGGGGTAATAAGTCTGATTCCTCTGTTACTGATGTATATTGATTAAAATTATATGGTACAGCAAAAGAATTAACTATCATTGAAAATGACAATACTATTGACACAATTGAAATCCTAACTAATTTCTTCATCCTTATCCTCCATATTAAAATACTAACTCTTCTGCAATTCTACAGAAGTCATCTTCCCCTACAGTTCCTACCAAACTATAGCATGACCCATTGATAATCAGAGAAGTTTCTAAGGTTACTTTATTATCTGTATGTAAATCCTTCTTTATTATTAAATCTTTGTTCAGCCACTTATTATATGCTTCAATTTCTTCCTCGGATTTCAAATCAGATTTAGAATTAAGTGAAACCTCTTTATTATATTTTGATTGTACAAAGAATAGGATTTCACCCAGATACTCAAATCTGATATATACAGTCCCATCACCCATACGTACATCTTTAAACTCCATGTCATTCGGTATAAAACCTAGCTTTAAGGGCTTAATACCCAACTCTTTTTCAACCAAAGCATACGCTTCTTCCTCCCCATTAACCGCCACCTTATTCATATCATTATTGAATACAACGCCATTGCTTCCAATCTCATCCTTCCGCTCCCGGAAAAAATAAGACTTCCTTCCCACCGCCACGATACTACCACTACCAGCTATCAAACATGCAATCAACCCAATTGCGGCCAGCCGCTTCCATCCGAACCTGACTCGGATAACCTTGTCTTCTCCTGGTTCTTCGGATCCGGCCTGTTCAGTTGTATCCGCTGACTCAGCCCTTTCTTCCTGTATCCTGGACCAGATTTTCTCAAACTCATCTGCGGCTGGTTCAGGAATGGGCAGGGGAATATCTGTATTGCTGGCTGCCTCAAATTCGTCTAAAAGGTCTTCCCTTGAACAATCACACATTTCCCGAAGCAGGAAGTCTATTGTTTTGTCCTTGTCCTGTTCTGAATCTTTGTTATAATCTCCCACGTGACACCTCTGTTTACAAAATCTCCTAAAGTTACCTTTGCCTTTAGGGTTGACTTTTTGCGTTTAATGCTTACTATAATAGTAGACGTTTATGATTCGGGATTTTCCCCATCATAATATAACCTTCAGGAGGTTTTCATGAAAAAAATCATTCTTACCGGCGGCGGTACTGCCGGACACGTCACTCCCAACCTGGCTTTGATTCCTTCCCTCAGGGAAGCTGGCTATGATATCCGCTATATCGGCTCCTATCAGGGCATGGAACGCAAGCTTATTGAAAATGCAGGTATTCCCTATGACGGCATATCCTCTGGTAAGCTGCGCAGGTATTTTGACATCAAGAACTTTTCTGACCCGTTCCGCGTCATCAAGGGTTATGGAGAAGCGCTGCGTCTCATCAGACGTTATAAGCCAGATGTAGTGTTTTCCAAAGGCGGATTCGTTGCAGTCCCCGTGGTACTGGCTGCCAGGCATTATAAAATCCCCACCATCATCCACGAATCCGATATGACTCCGGGACTGGCTAATAAAATCTGCATTCCTTCTGCTTCCAAGGTCTGCTGTAACTTTCCTGAGACACTGAAATATCTCCCGGAAGACAAGGCAGTCCTTACAGGCTCCCCCATCCGGAAAGAACTGCTTCAGGGTGACCGCCTGTCAGGCCTGTCTTATTCCCACCTCAGTGCAGATAAGCCTGTCCTTCTGATTATTGGCGGAAGTCTTGGCTCTGTCACAGTGAACCAGGCCGTACGCAGTATACTTCCACGTCTTCTTGCCAAATACCAGGTAATACATATCTGCGGCAAGGGCAATCTGGACGAAAGCCTGATTGGTACAGCCGGATATGTACAGTATGAATATGTAGACGCCCCATTAAAGCATCTGTTCGCAGCAGCCGATATCGTCATCTCCAGAGCCGGAGCCAATTCCATCTGTGAGCTGTTGGCCCTGCGCAAACCAAATCTTCTGATTCCCCTGTCCGCCTCTGCCAGCCGCGGCGACCAGATCCTCAATGCAAATTCCTTTGCGAAACAGGGATTCAGCAAGGTTCTGGAAGAGGAGTCCATAACAAATGAAAGCCTGTTTCAAGCAATCGACGACCTGTACCAAAACAGGGCATCCTATATACAGGCCATGGAACAGAGCAGTCTTAACAATGCGGTGGAGACTGTCATGTCCCTCATTGAATCATGTGAAAAATCATCTTAAGGCCAGTTATCATCATTTAACAATATCTCCAGATATTTTCTGATACGGCTGACCCGGGAATAGCAGGCCTTTTCTGTAATGTTCAGGATCTCGCACACTTCCCTGGTTGGCCGCCCCTCTATTAATCTTAAGACAGCCACCTGCCTCCAGTTCTCAGGTAGTTTCTCAATCTCCTTAAGAAGGGCCTGACACTTTTCTTTACTTACCACAAAATCCGGAAGACTGCCAGACCTGTCATGAGATGGATAACTCTCGCTGTTATATGCTTCTTCATCCAGCTCCCCATAGCTTCTGTGCTTCATCTTACGGTGATAATCCATACAGCGGCTTTTGAGAATGGTTATTAACAGCATCTTGGTATTGTCCAACGGCAGGTCAAGTGAATAATCATAGTGGGCATACGAGACAAATGTATCCTGAACCACATCATCGATATAATCATATGGAATGTCGTTGACATAAGCCATCTTTCTCAGTATCAGCTGGAAATCCAGGTACATTTCCTCAAACTTCTTTCTCTTATCAGCATCCATTTTCTTTTCCATAGTCAATTCATCTTTACAAGCTGGTCTTAATTTTTTCTGCAATCTGAGCCAGTTCCTCCGGTGATGCCGTACCGGGAATCCAGCTTACTATCGATGGACCATTCTCATATCTGGGAATTATGTGCATATGGAAATGAAACACAGTCTGTCCTGCCGATTCACCGTTATTCTGAACCAGGTTAAAACCGGAACATCCAAGGGACTTCTTCATTGCAGCGCCAATCTTAGCACCCAGCGGAAGTACCTTTGCCGCAATCTCCTCATCCAGGTCACATACATCTGCAAAATGCAGTTTCGGCAGAATGAGTGCATGTCCTCTGGAAGCCGGACCTAAATCCAGGATTACCCGGAACTGCTCATCCTCGTACAGGGTTGTTGACGGAATTACCCCGTTTGCTATTTTACAAAAAATACAATTGTCATCTGTCATATTGAAAGTCCTCCTTCTGCTGCGGTTTACACAGCTGTAGTTTCTACCTTCCTGTATCGGAAATCCTGGCAGTATGTTTCCTCCGGTACAGAAAGATACTTAAGATGAAGCCGGAAAACAGGCCTCCTATGTGGGCCCAATTGTCTACTCCTGACGCGGTAAAACCATGGTACAGACTCAGGATGATCATGAACCCCAGCTGCCGGTTGGTAAGACCGTCCAACTGGCCATGATTAACAGCAACCACATAGACCAGGCCGCCTACCACACCGAAAATGGCTCCTGAAGCCCCTGCTGATACTGCTGCATATGCCGACCCTATATGAACCATTATGGATATGATATTCGCAGCAATACCGCTGACAATATAAAATATAAGATATTTTACATGTCCCAGGACCTGTTCCATTCTCTCGCCCAACACAAAGAGGACCAGCATGTTATTCACTAAGTGACTGGCCCCAAAATGCAGGAACATGGAAGTAAACAACCGGTAATACTCACCACGCAAGACAACAAGCGGTTCATAGACGGCTCCGTGCATTATCATGAACATTGTATCTTCCGTGTCACCGATTAACTCAAAATAAAGAAAAATAAGCACATTCACAGCAATTAATGCTATATTGACATATGCCTTATCCTTTATCTTATAAGCTTGCATCGGTCTTCCTCACATCATCAATGATATCTTATCTTAGCATACTTTCAAGTTCTTGTTAAGTGGGTAAGTAACAATATAATTAATTTTATCATCCCCCTCCCATGTATTTTTTGTAATATATCACATTTTTTAAGCAAAAGGCTCACTTTTATGTCAACCGCTTGCGGCTGTCTGCTGTTATTCAAATACATACCCTACATCTGCAATATATATTTCATCGCCTGCCTTTATTAAAGAGGTTTCATTTGCATCAAGCGCCTTGCCATTCACCCGCGTTCCATTGGTGGAATTAAGGTCTGTCACCGTATAATTTTTTCCCTCATTATCAATCCTCAGGTGAAAACGGCTGACTGTATCCTTTTGCAGCGTGTAATCAGCCAGATTCTTGTTTTTACCTATGACAAACGGATAATATGGAAGAATGATGTCCTCCCCCCCTTCATCCAGCGCCCTCAGACGGCGGACTCCCTCACCTGAGGGTTCTCCGCATAAAAGTGCGGTCCGGAACACCTCATCTTCCAATGGTTCCGGGCTGCTTTTTGCCTCCTGGACATTCCTGGGCGCAGGTTCCATTGCGTTTTTATCTGTCTCCAAGGGCCATGTTTCCTCTTTATCATCATATAGGATTCTCCAGGGATCCTGCTCCGGTTCCTGTCCTGACTCAAGTCCCCCATCCGTGGCCGCCTCATGTTTTCCATTTATTTTGTATAAGAGGATCCGCAGGATATTAGCAGCAGCCAGGAACAGGAAAAGGCCTGAGTCCAGCCAGACCAGCGTGGCCTTCATGGAAGCCAGTCTTCCCGTTCCGCCAAATAACCAGATTGCCATGGGAACCAGAACAACGGCCCCTATCCACACCCCGGCCAGTTTTGCCATAGAAACAAGTTCCTTTTTCATACTATTTTTCCGAGCGCCGCCTTTATGGATATCCCTGTCCGGCATCCCACCTTCTTTCTCCCCATTCCGTCTATTTTCATATTCCTTGTCAGGTACCAATTCCCCATCTGCCTGATATTCATATCTGTCCTTATACCCAGAACCTGAAACATGCTGTTCCTTCTCCTTTGCCAGCTCCCTTTTATCATTATCTGAAACAATAAACTTTAAAATGTCATCCAGGCCGTAATTTTCCTTCAGGCTTTCCTGATATACCCCATATGCCAGGACCACGCATTCCCTGTCCTTGTGATTCACACACTTTAGTATATACTGCAAAAAACGGCTCAACTGTTCCGGAAATACCCCGGTCTGTCCCGGAACCAGGCACAGTCCTATCTGGAACAGCTCCGGATCCATGTAAATCAGACCGGGGTCCAGCAGGATGCCTCCATCCCCCAGCAGATACTCTTCCATCCGCATCAAGGCAACATGAATCTGTATCAGGATCTGGCAGATTTCATCCCTGCTTATAAAACGCGCATCCAGCAGGCGGCTTAAAGGCTGCCTGGATGTAATATCATAATAGTAAAGGGAACTCCCATCCTGATACCGGATGTGCATGCGCAGAAGCCCCTGAATCTCATTGCCGGCAAGCATACGGGCTTCATATCCGGGAGTGGTACCGGAATCCGGTGTAATGACCAGATAATTGTGCTTAATTTCCCGCCTGTAACTAATCTCCATCCTCTTCTCCCAGACCCTCAATTAATGTGATTTTCCGCAGGAATGCTTCCGGCCTGAACCGTTTTCCTTCAATCTCATGACTCCATCCCGTGCCCTGTGCCTTTCCCGATATGCGGTTCCATCTGCTTTTTAACTGTATCTGATAACCGGACAATGTCATGGGACGGCCCATATTATCCTGAACCATTGACGCCACCACATGAAGTTCTGCGCCTTTTTCATGCCTGCCTTTTTCCACTGCTTCATGAAGGCCCATGGCGCCAACCGTCTCGTCTCGGATACGTGCAGCCTGATGGATTATCATGGATATGGACAGCAGGACTGCCGCCATGATACAGGCCGCCTCAACCGTAAAGCTGCCTTTGACATACCACTTTTCTCCCTTCACAAAAACATCACTCCCATCCCGGCCGGCACAAGGAACGGCAAAAACGGAAGACGCATATGCCTTACATCCCTGCCGTTTCCCATGCCCCTCATGAAAAGTACGGCACAGGCCAAAAAGCAGAGTATCAGGCCGCCGCACAGCAACAGCAGATTCCTGGCAAAGTCCAGATAGATGCCCGACACCACAAAAAACCATCCATCCCCTCTGCCCACCCCTTCCCCGGTAGCAGCGGACAATGCCAGTAGGGCGCCTCCAACCATCACTGCCATGCCCGTATCCTTAAAGTGCTTCCCTGCCTGTATCCATGCCTCCTCCATTCCATATCCGGCAATATATGACCTCAGTTCCAGCACCATATGAATTCCTTTCAGCGCCGCCCCCGCAGTGCCGAATGCCAGGAACAGGCATATATGTATCCTCCTGTCCTTTAAATCCTGATAACCGGCAGCTGCCAGGAATATCAGGAATCCCCCTTTGAGCAAAACTTCATTTACATTCATCCAGACGCTAATATTATCCATATCATTTACCTCCACAATAAGAACATTCTCCCAGATACTCCACTTGTGATAAAGCCACTGCCTGTACATATGCAATAATGGAGGGACAGGTCTTTACCGTGTGGTAACTGCCCCCGTACGGCATAATATACACGGTCCCAGTCCCGTTTCCATTTCCTGTTCCGCAGGTTTTGCACGGCACATACTTTCCTCCGGACTGGTTGCGCATGGATTCCACTTCACCGGCAGACACTGCTTTTAAGTCATTGTACAGATAATGGCAGGTTCTCTGCCTGTGATAGCGTGTGGGGTTCTTTCCTATATAAACAAGTTCTTCTTTTGTACTGTCTGATGTTTCCCCCTGCCCAAACCTCCCTCCGTCCGCCCCATTCCACATCCTCCGGCTGCAGACATGCTGTACCGGCACACTGCTAAGCCCCAATATGGAAAATGGAAGCTTCATCCTATACTTCATGACAATCAATACCATATCATCCGTGCCAATGTCCGTACCGTCAAAAGAAACAGATTCAATCCAGCGGTTATCCACCTGTCCCAATATCCGCGCCACTGCATATCCGGCAGCCAGAAGTGAACCTGCCTCCCCGCCGTCTGCCCGTTTTATGTCCACGGACGCCTTGGTTTCTGAACGCAGGCAGTATTCCACATAAGCGTACTGGCTCAGCTCTTCCCCCACAGACTCCACCACGGCCTGAATCTGTCTCTGCCTGTCCATCATCTTCATGGGCATCATCAGGCATACACACAGGAAGAGAAACAAGGACAGGCACATGGCCGCCTCAACAGACAGGCTTGCGTTTTCAGAACAGGAGGTGCATGGCAATGCCCTTTTATCATGGTATGCCGATATGACAGATGGATAAAAGCAGCTACTTTGTACCTGGAGAGGTGCGTCATTTATATTTGATTTCTTTTTCATTTTATGTATCCGCATATCCTTTTTCACATGAAAAAGGGCATGGCCATGAACCTCCTTTCCTGCTATTACCGGTTCCCGGAATCATCCATGTAGCTGCCGGATGCCCCAATACGGGTTTCATAATCAAAGTCACTGTCTCCCATCTGTTTTTTCCACAATCCCGTTGAAAAAAATACATGTTTTCCACTAACGGTTGATTCCGTATCCACCCGGCAGGCACAGTGTCCCATGGAAAATCCGCTCTGTCCCCTTGCAATATTAATCTCCATGATGTCCATCATCCGGTATATCATGCCAATCCCATATCCTCCGAATATAAGGATGCGGAGATAACCTTTATAATTCAGCCCGTTTCCTCCGCTGCCCGTGGTTTCTCCACCTGGCAGGCGTCCATTCCTCCCTATGTCAAGGAGTTGGTCCAGGCTTATCTTCCATTGACTCCGGTTCTTAAGAAAGGGTATCCTTCCTCCGTCCAAAAGCGACCTCACATCTTCCAGCGCCTCACCCAACGCCCATACCGTCATGATCAGGAATGCAGTAACGGACACCAATGGAAGGATTCCCGTGCCTCCCACAATGGCAAGGGCCAGCCCCCGTGCTTCCTCCCGTTTTCCGGAATCGGACAGAATATGTATCAGGTTCAGCCCCTGCCTTAACGCAACCAGACGTGATACAATGCCTGACAGATTATCCCTGTCCTGATTTTTCCCGTGAATAAGGTATTCCAGTTCATAGAATTCCCCTTCCCCCATTTCTTTTTGGAATCCTTTAAAAAACCGTATATCGTATTCCCCTACCAGAACACGTGACACAAGGTTCCCGGTCCCCAAAAGGCCGCTTCCCTGGGTTCCGGCACCATGGTTTTCTTTTCCCTCCATGTCCCCGGCATCAACCAAGGAAGCGGAAGGCACCGAGCCAAGCTTAAGATTCCTGCCCGATACGGTTGTCCCTTCCGGCAGTACAAATTCCAGAAGTCCGCCCGACACCATGCTGCCAATCCGTTCCAATAATCCTTCTTTCTCCTTATCCTTTACCCCGAACTCAATTCCCAGTGAAAGCATGTCATAACCGGACCACCGGCGTTCCACCGGCTTCCACAATGCAGCCTCATCCAATTCATCATCCTCGTCATCCGGTTCCCAATTGTCAATATACTCCATCACATCCTCTGCATCCCTGATGACATCCTGTATCCACGCAATCCTGTCCGGCGCATATTCCCTGAGTCTTATAACCTCCTGCCTTCTCTGCCCATCCTTATCCACATAAGCTTCATACTGGGCAATCTCATCTTCCAGGGCAGCCTGTACCTCCGGACTTAAGTTTGCCTGCTCATTCCCATATTTTTCCCTGCTTTCATCCAGGCGCTCCCTCAGCTGGTCCGCCCTATTTTCATATGTCCCCACCAGTGAGGGCATTCGTTCCAACTCTTTTATGACCTTTTTGGCACGGGTGATAAATCCCTGCCCGTCCAGGGATTCCAGGCACTGCCTGGCCTGGGACCAGTACTCCTTCTGTGAATCCAGCCTGCTGTTGATATTTTCCAGCGCCTTTTCTAACCGGACAGCTTCTCTGGAATGGGCTGAGTAAAGGTCTGAGAGCCGGTTTACGCTTCCGCCCTCTTTCCACGCTTCCAGCAGTTGCCCTGCTCCCGCTTCATCCAGCTCATCCCAATCCGTATCAAACAATCCGTACTTCATGTAATCCAGTATCTCCTGTTCCAGATACCTCCCATCCCCCTCTGTAAGTGTTATGACATCTTCTGCCCGGACCTTTGACAGTTTCATGGGATACCAGTTCACGGCTTCCATGTAGGGAGCCAGAAATCCTTCCATCTCGTTTTCAAGGGTATCCTGACTGTCGAATTCAAGCCCCAGGATGCGGTACCTGTCCCACAGCTCCCTGTGATATTGCGCCATGAGGGAGTCCACTGCGGAATCAGCGGCCATCCGAAGATAACATCTGGCCCCTGCCGTCCGCACCGACTCCGCAAGTCCACACAGCAGGGCACAGACACTCACCAATATCATGGCCAGGAATATGGTTATCTCCCCTTTCCTGTCCATCAGTACACCTCTTTCGACTGGCTGTTGATTTCCTTGAAAATATTTTCCAGCAGTGTGGTTATCTGCTTTTTGAAAATAATCACCAGACCGATTAGGACCACCAGGACTAACACCAATTCAATGACTCCCACGCCGTGGTCATCCTCCATAAACGCCTTCCATTCATTTCTTAACTCCATATACTCACCTCTTTCCTATCCAAACTCCATCAGCGCCGGAACTGCAATCATCACCATGACAATGGACAGCATCATGAACAGTGGAAGCAGCAATTTGGTCCCCGCTTCCTCCCCCAGCCTTCTGGCCTGGTGCTTGCGCTGTTCAAATGCCTCCGCCATCTCAACCTTCAGCGTGTCCCTCAGGTTCTTTGAGCCGTTCTTGCGGTTCTGTTCCAAAAGGCTGCCAAGCTTCATATATTGCTGCAGCCCGATGCGCCTTCCAAATTCCATGAACGCCTTTCCTTCCGGCACTCCTCCCCTCATCTGGCAGCTGGTCTCATACATCTCCTGATATGCATACCTGGGCTTTTGCCTTCCGTCGTCCATCAGTTTCTGGTAATCAAATGCAATCTTATCCCATGCAGTCCTGATGCTCATACCTGCGCCAAGAAAAATGATGAGCCGCGAGAGAACTTCAGAATAGTCCAGTAATAACTGGTGTTTCCTCTTGTTCTCACCCTTCTTAATATCATTCTGGTCTTTTAAGGCGAGTAATACAGCACATACTGCCCCCAGTCCTGCCAGCGGCAGGAAAACCGGCTCATTCTTTACATGATAGCGCAGCTCCCTTCCCTGAAATGAGCCGGGAAGCTTCAAAACCTCAGTGGAACTCTGCTGTTCATCCTCCAATGACAGCATTTTGAGGAAACGGTCCTGCCGTATTTCCTCTTCTGTCAGCAAAGGCGGCTTTACCACAACCCCTATGATAAACTCCTCAGGCCATGTGCCGTCGGTCATGCGTACGCTCAGACATACCTCACGGCCGGCTTCTTCTACTTCCGTATTATTTACCTGTCCATATGAATCCACAAGTCCGGGTTGGTCCGACTCCCACCTGAGACGTATCCCGTATTGGTTCAGGGATGTCACAAGGTTAAGGCTGGACCTTACCTCGTCTAATGACTCATTTTCCCCAAGAATATACCGTGGAAGGTTTTCCATGACCGACTCATATGTCTTATGGGCTTCTTCCTTTGTATAAATGCGCTCTGACAGCCGGATATCCAGGGATACCGGATCCGCTTCCAGGCCTTCTACATTCATCTGGTATAAAGCCTCCCCCTGCCCATATCCATTTCTCTTAAGCTCATATCCCTGCCCAAGGTCCTGTCCGGCTCCAGCCTGAATCTGGGCCGCGGCTCCCAGAATCAGGCCTATGGCCATACAGCCGATCTGCTTTTTCCATTTCAGTTTCTTCCACTGTCCGCTCCGCCATCCCTGCTTATATCCCACTTCTTGTCACACCTCAATCTCAAGTATCCTTTTAGACAGCAGCCAGGCGCCAAGATACACTGCCAGGCATATGGTCATGACAGCCCTGCCCATCATGGTTTCATACATCACCCGGAAAAACCCCGGGGATGTCAGGTCAATGTACAATACAATCAGAAATGGAATGCCATTCATGATTTTCTGCTCAAACTCCCGGGAAGCTGTCATGGTATGGATTTCCTCCTGTACCTGCACCTTATCCCGTATGATTCCGGCTGTATAATTGATTATCCCCACCAGTTCGCCCCCGCTTCTTCTGGCTGCTGCAAATACCTGGGCGAAATGTTCCACATCCTCAAGACCGCTTCTGGCCCCAAGTTCCATCAAGAGAAGCTCTACCGGCCGGTTCATCCTGACGCCGCTGGCCAGTATGGCAAATTCTTCTGTAATCATCCCCTGTTTTCCATAGATGCCTTCCAATTCCCCTGTACACATGGCCAGTCCGTTCTCCAGGGAATATCCTGCCCCAAGATACGAGGCCAGCACAAGGATTCCTTCCTTGAACTGCAGCCCCAGCTGCCGGGTCCGCTCCTGCTTTAAGTCCCTTTTCTTATACAGGGGGAAAAGCAGCCCGGCAGGCATCATGATCAGGAACGCCATGAAACTCCTGTAAAACGTATAAGCCACAATGGCGCATGCACTGATACCCATACATCCATATAAAACCCACTCCTTGGCTGAAAGCCGGTAAATACGGTAATCCCTTGTCTCAGGCGGCCTGGAACCGGCTTTTGGGATTGTCCCCAAAGTCCTCACCAGCCCTGAACGTCTGGTTATGTTTAATTTCCCGCCTTTCTTAGTCTCCCTGCCCGGTCCGTCCTCCCCCGCTGTTTTTACATCCTTATCCTGCCCTATTCCCCTGCCTGTTTTTACTTCCCTCCCCCGTTTTCCCCTACCGGGCATACGTCCTCTATTCCCGCCTCTGGCAATATCCTGCAGCTCCAAGCTTTTCCCTGTTTTTAAGCAGCCCCTTTGCTTCAAGCTGTCCTGTTTTCCTGTCATATTCATATAAGGATTCCATTTCCACTTCTCCATCCGTACATCCCCCAATCTCTGCAATGCTAAGTACTTTCCTGCTCCCGTCCCTGAGCCGCCCCAAATGCACCATGATATCAAGGGCGGATGCAATCTGGCTTCTGATTGCGGGCAGCGGGAGCTCTGCGGCCATCAGCACCATGGTTTCCAGACGGCTGAGCATGTCGCGGGCGCTGTTCCCATGCCCCGTGGAAAGAGAACCGTCATGACCTGTATTCATGGCCTGCAGCATATCCAAGGTCTCCCTTCCCCTGACTTCCCCCACGATAATCCGGGTTGGATTCATCCGAAGGGACGCCCGTATCAGCTGGCTCATGGTTATCTCGCCTTCCCCTTCCGTATTGGCGTTTCTTGTCTCCAGGCGCACCAGGTTGGGCACCTGGGTAATCTGCAGTTCTGCGGAATCCTCAATGGTGATGACGCGTTCCTGGGGCGGTATAAAGGAAGACAATGCATTCAGGAATGTGGTCTTTCCTGAATTGGTGCCCCCGCTGATAAAAATATTGTACCCTGCCCCCACCAGCTCCTTAAGGAACCCGGCTGCCTCCTCGGTTACGGCCCCGAACCGGATTAGCTTCTCCATGGTTATGGGCTCAGGAAATTTACGGATTGTCACCACCGGCCCGTTCAGGGACACCGGGGGCAGTACGATATGTACCCTGGAACCATCCTCCAGCCTTGCATCTACAATGGGGGAAGATACGTTAACCACCCGGTTAACCCGGCCTACAATCTGCTGGATGATGTCTTCCAGCTGCTCCGGTTTTTCAAACCGCCTTTCCCAGGCCTGGGTCTTCCCATTGCGCTCGATGAATATTTTCCCGGCCCCGTTGACCATGATTTCCGACACGGTCTTATCATCCACCAGTTCCTGCAGGATATCCAGCCTTCTAAAGCTGTCATACAAGCTCCCTCTCAGCCATATCCGCTCTTTTAGGGGAAGATAAATCCCCTGTCCCATATCACGGATGGCAGTATCAATCCGTTCCAGCAGCTGTTCATCATCCATGTCACGGCTTTCCGTAAGTTCCTCCATAATCCGGCGGCGGAGCCTGGAACGGATTCCTTCCCGGTCCCCTCCATTTTCCTGATGAAGCCTCCCCCCTCTTTCCAGCAGCATTCTGTCCTCATGTTCCTTAATCATCAGCACACCCCGCATATGTTATAAATGCTCCGGCCCCCTGCCCTTTAACAGCTGCCTCACATAATCCCCCATTTCCCCATACAGAAGCTGCTCCAGGTACCCCTCCCGCCTTCCGATCCTGGCAGGGGACGGCAGCCGCAGCCTCTGTATCCTGTCCCGCACCGAACCATCATCCGCCTCCTCCAGATATTCATCAAATTCCTCCAGCTTGGCCGCGGACACCATGTCCTCCCTTATCGGCATATAAACCACATCGCAGACCGACAGTACCGGAAGGGCGCCCCGGCCCATCTGTCCCACATCCACAACCACTTTGTCATAACCGCTTTCCCTGGAAATCCGGTCAATGAGCATGGCCATCTCATCCGGGGATACCTGGCTCAGGTCCTCCGCATACCTGACAGGCGGTATATAGTCCATGTTACCCCAGTTGTATACCATGGATTTTAGCCGCATCCAGTTATAAGCGCCCTGTTTATACAGGTACAGGACATCCGACAGGCCCATCTCATAATCACCGCTCACCAGTCTTGAGAATCCGGAATACTCTTCCAGATTCATATACAGCACGGATTCATCCCGTGCCAGCTGCTGGCCCAGCGTTAATGCCAGGGAGGACTTAAAGCACCGGTTCACAGGTGAATATATTCCCATGACCACTGCCCTGGTCCCCAGCAGGGCCAGTCCCGGCTCCACCGGCTGGCTGCAGTATCGGGCCATCACCTCACGCATGACACAGTCTCCCGACTGATACTTATAGATGGCCGGCAGTTCCTCCTTCTGCTCCACCAGCTCTCCCTGGCAGAGCACCATCACCTGCTTTGCCTTTACCTCCCGGACCTGCTCCCTGGCCTCCTCATCCACCAGAAGTATCTCAACCGCGTGTTCTTTGCTGTACTGCAAAAGCTTCTCCAGATTGGAAAATGCCATGGCGGTAAAAGGTATCTTCTCCTTTTGATTGACATAATCGGCAAACCGTTCCCCATACGAAGAATCGATTCCATATACCGCTAAAATCCTCATCATGAAACCATCTGTCACCTCCTCTTATATTTCCACATCCAGTTATCCTTTCCGTAAGACTTGTATTCCTGCTTCCAGCGTTCCTCTCCATTGGGCCTGTATTCCTGCTTCCAGCGTTCCTCTCCATTGGGCTTGTATTCCTGCTTCCTGCTACCCTCTCCACAAGACTGCGAACAGCGTTCCCGCATACAGACAGGCCCCAAAAGGAATGACACATCCATAACCATCCCGGTCAGGACAATAATACTTTTCTGCTTTCCTGGTTTGAACCATGCGCCTGATATAGGCTGATAAATATGAAAATCTCTGACAGATCCTGCCCTGATGCAGTATCTTTGCGAGAGCCAGAACAGCTCCCAGTATCAATCCGGCCATGACAGCCGTCAAACCGTCCCTGATTCCAAGGGATGCGGCAATAAGCCCTGCCATCTTAATATCCCCTGCCCCGGCCATCCCCAGTACAAAAAGCGGGAATCCCAGCACCCACACCAGGGCCATCCTGGCTGCAAACCCAACCGCGGCTGCCAGGATACATATGAATCCTGCTCCCATACCAGGCCCGGCCTCCATACAGGCCCCGGTCCCCATACCAGCCAAACCTGCCGGTCCGGCCCCAAGTCCCGTCCCATACACCTGTTCCAAACAAATACATAAAAGTTCCATGACAGCCCCGTACCCCACATAATAATTGGGAATCCGGTGTGTCCTCACATCTGAAGCAGCGCAGAAAGCCAGCGCGGTAAGTAATATAAAATCAGACAATAAAAGATTTCTTCCTCCTTTCCCTTGGTTTTATCCTGTTCCCCCTGTTCCCAACCTGCCAGTTACGTTCTTTCACTTGGAGATTCCTGCCCGATTCAGGCAATTAACAATATCTTGCTTCTTAGAATTATAAAAAAGAATATCTTGAATGTTGTTTCATTATGAAGGATTTGGACCTAAATGTCAAGGGTGAATTTTATATATTTCCCCTCTTATTTCCTTGACCTCCTCTTATATAAATGGTAAAATGATATTGGTTCAAATTTTTAAACTAAAGGAGGAATGGCAGATGACAACTGCCCAGGAACTTAAGGAACGTTTTCATCAATGTATGCCTTTATTCATCGCCCTGGGCGATGAGATGCGTCTGTCCATCATTGAAGTACTGACAGCCGAAGCCATGGACTGCAAGCAGCAGGCCGGCCCCATCATATTTGAAGACCATGCCCTGAATGTCAATGAAATCACAAAACGCACCAGCCTTTCCCGGCCCGCCATCTCACATCATCTGAAGATTTTGAAGGAAGCCGGCATTGTGGACATCCGCCAGGAAGGCACTGCCAACTATTATTACCTGACCCTGAGGGAATCCAACCGCAGGCTGATGGAACTTGGGTACCGGCTGGAAGAATTTATATATTAAATTCCAGTATATGCATAAGACCGCATTTTCCAGATATACTAATCCTATCAATATCTGGGAGATGAAAAGCATGTTTGATTTTTTTAAAGCGGTCAGGGAGACAGCTGCTTCAAGGACAGGCGCTGCCGCTGCAAGAAGGATCCGTCCTGAACTAATCCATCTGAAATTTGAAATCGACCGCACCAAGTGCGCCATCGATGCTGCCAGAAATCATTTTGAGCAGGCGGTTGACCCTACCCTCATTGACTGCTATATCTATGAACTGAATGCCGCACAGCTGCGCTACCAGTTCCTGCTTCGGAAATTCAAAAGCCAGGAGGACTAATCCTCCTGGCATCATCACATATAAAGCATCATAAAATAAAACCAAAAGATTGCGAGGACAACAACATGAGCACCTGGTATGAGCGGGGAGTTTTCTATCACATGTATCCCCTGGGGATGACGGGAGCCCCCAGACACAATGACGCCACAGAAGTAACCAACCGTTTTGCAGAATTACTGCAGTGGATTTTGCACATCCGCACCCTTGGATGCAACGCCATATACATAGGGCCTCTCTTTGAATCCACCAGCCACGGATATGACACCAGGGATTACAAGCTGGTGGACAGACGGCTGGGGGATAATGAGTCCTTTAAGGATTTTGTGAAACAATGCCATGACAGCGGAATCCGCGTGGTGGTGGACGGGGTATTCAACCATACGGGACGGGAGTTTTTTGCATTTAAGGATATCCAGGAAAAAAAGTGGGATTCCCCTTATAAAGACTGGTATAAAGGGGTTAATTTCGACTGGCAGGGCCCATGCGGGGACCCATTTGGATACGATGCATGGCAGGGACATTTTGAACTTCCCTGTCTCAACCTTTATAATCAGGCGGTCCGGTCCTATCTGTTTGATGTAATCCGGTTCTGGATTGATGAATTTGATATTGACGGTATCCGGCTGGACTGCGCCAATGTCCTGGACTTTAACTTCATGAAAGAGATGCGGCAGGAAACCGCACGGATGAAGGAAGATTTCTGGCTTATGGGCGAGGTAATCCACGGCGACTACAGCCGCTGGGTCAATCCGCAAATGCTTCACTCCGTAACCAACTACGAACTGCACAAGAGCCTGTACTCGGGCTTTAACGACCATAATTTCTTTGAGATTGCCCACAATGTAAGACGGCTGGAGGCAATTGGAAGGCAGCTTTATACCTTTGTTGATAATCACGATGAGGACAGGATTGCCAGCAAGCTGAAGCTGAAAGAACACCTGATTCCCATCTATCTCTGTCTTTTTACCCTGCCCGGTATCCCATCCATCTATTATGGCGGGGAATGGGGCGTGGAGGGAAAGAGGACCAGCACCAGCGACGAGGCGCTCCGCCCTGCCATCCCAATCAGCCAGTCAGATGAACGGAATTGTGAACTTACCCAGTTCATCTGCGCGGTTGGCCGCATCCATGACGAAAACGAAGAGTTCCATGGGGGCCGCTACCAGGAATTGCTGCTGACCAACCGCCAGTATGCCTTTGCCCGGCATGGTGCGGACTCGGTCATCATCACCGCGGTGAACAATGACGGGAATGATGTGGAGATTGATGTACCTGTACCAATCCCGGCCAAGGAAGCAGTGGACCTGCTGGAGGATGGCCCCGGCAGATCCATCCTTCCCGTGGCCAATGGAAAGGTCCATATAAAATTAAGGGGCAACCGGGGCGCTGTCCTAAAAGTAAAGGGGGATAACTCATATGGCAGTAAATAAACGCAATTCCGGTACAAAAGCCAGGGCCAATACAGGTACTTCGGCTAACGCAGAGACCAAGGCCAAAGCAGGGACCAGGGCCAACGCAGGGACCAGGGCCAACGCAGGGACTAAGGCCAACGCAGGGACCACGGCCAACGCAGAGACCACGGCCAACGCAGGAACTAAGGCCAACGCAGGGACCACGGCCAACGCAGGGACCACGCCTAAAAAGAAAACATCCCGGATTACAGGATACATCTCCGACCTGGACTGCTACCTGTTCGGAGCCGGAACCCACTATGATATCTATCAGAAGCTGGGCGCCCATCCCAAGACATACAAGGGAAAGGACGGCATCTATTTTGCAGTTTGGGCTCCCCATGCCCGCGAAGTACATCTGGTCGGCGATTTTAACGGCTGGAACCCTGAGGCCAACCCCATGGTTAAGATACCGGATTCCGGCATATGGGAGTATTTCAATGCAGGAATGAGGGTGGGTGAGCTTTATAAATTCGCCATCACCACCGAATCCGGCAAGATACTCTACAAAGCCGACCCATTTGCATTCAGCGCTGAATACCGGCCGGGTACTGCCTCTGTAACTGCGGATATTCAGGGTTTTAGCTGGTCGGACAGCGACTGGATAACCAAACGCACCACCCAGGATGTGCAGAAGCTTCCCATGAGCATTTACGAGGTTCACCTTGGTTCGTGGCGTAAGAAAAACAGGGAAGAAAAAGATGGATTCTATACATACTCCGAGGCTGCCCATGAGCTGGCTGCCTATGTGAAGGAAATGGGTTATACCCATGTTGAATTGATGGGCATTGCAGAACATCCATTTGACGGTTCCTGGGGTTACCAGGTAACCGGCTACTTTGCCCCCACCTCCAGGTACGGTTCGCCAAAGGACTTCATGTATTTTGTGAATTACCTGCACCGCGCCGGGATTGGCGTCATCCTGGACTGGGTACCGGCGCATTTCCCCAAGGACGCACACGGCCTGGCTGATTTTGACGGACAGCCCCTGTTCGAATATGCCGACCCCCGTAAGGGTGAGCACCCGGACTGGGGAACCAAGGTATTTGACTACGGCAAAAATGAAGTAAAGGATTTCCTGATCAGCAACGCCCTTTACTGGGTGGAGCAGTACCATGTGGACGGACTGCGGGTAGATGCAGTTGCATCCATGCTCTATCTGGATTATGGACGCCAGGAAGGCCAGTGGGTTCCCAATAAGGACGGAGGCAACCAGAACCTGGAAGCCATTGAGTTCTTCAAGCACCTGAACACCGTGGTGCAGGGGCGCAACCACGGCGCACTGGTCATTGCCGAGGAATCCACTGCCTGGCCCAAGGTCACATCCCATCCGGAACAGGACGGCCTTGGCTTCACCTTTAAATGGAACATGGGATGGATGCACGATTTCCTGGAATACATGAAGCTGGACCCCTATTTCCGCAAATACAACCATAACCGCATGACCTTCGGCCTTACTTATTTTACCAGTGAGAATTATATCCTGGTCCTGTCCCACGATGAGGTGGTGCATTTAAAATGCTCCATGATTAACAAGATGCCTGGCCTTGGGGAGGACAAGTTTGCTAACCTGAAGGCCGGATACACCTTTATGATGGGGCATCCGGGCAAGAAACTGCTGTTCATGGGCCAGGATTTCGGACAGCTGCATGAATGGGATGAAAAGGTTTCACTGGATTGGTATCTGGCGGAACTGGATGACCACAAGGACCTGCAGGAATATGTTAAGGACCTGCTGCATTTGTACAAAAAATATCCGGCCCTTTACCGCCAGGACAATGACTGGAACGGATTCCAATGGATCAATGCCAATGACGCGGACAGAAGTATCTTCAGTTTCCTGCGCCGGGACGAGTCAGGCAAAAAGAACCTGCTGTTCATCATCAATTTCACTCCGGTGGAACGACCGGATTACAGGGTAGGGGTTCCTAAACGCGGCAAATACACCCTGCTTTTAGACAGCACCCATGGGGCCTATAAGTCCGGAGAAGCGCCCGGCTTTTCATCTGCCAAAGGCGAGTGTGACGGACAGCCCTATTCATTTTCCTATCCCCTTCCTGCTTACGGTACTGCCATTTTCCGTTTTTAGGGACTTAAAAGAAAAAATTGTTATTTGTAAGGCAAAAGTACGTTAAAAATTTATCAAATTGGGTATGTACTTTTTGTCCTGGTTGTAGTAGAATAAAGGCAGTGCGATGGAAACTTCGTCGCAGCACCGTTTATAATGTGTGGAAGGAGAGTATAATTATGGCAAAAGAACTAATTTCCAGTAGTGCAACCAAATCCGTCTACCGCGACGGAAATACTGCCATCAAGGAATTCTGTGAAGGTTTTCCAAAGGCCGAAGTCCTCAATGAAGCACTGTGCAACGCACGTGTTGAGGACATCGAAGCACTGAATGTCCCGAAGGTCCTGGGGGTATCAGTTGTGGACGGAAAATGGTCCATAATCAGGGAACTGGTGGAAGGCAAGACCCTGCAGCAGCTGATGGATGAGAATCCTGACAAACTTGAGGAGTACATGGAGCAGATGGTAGACCTGCATATTTTAATCCATGCACAGGCATGCCCGCTCCTTAACAAGTTAAAGGAAAAAACCATGCGTGCTTTAAAATCAGAGGTTCAGCTGGACGACAACCTGCGTTATGAACTGATGACCAGGCTGGACGGAATGCCAAAGCACACCAAGCTGTGCCACGGCGATTTTGATCCAAGCAATATCATTGTAGGTAATGACGGCAAGTGGTATGTGGTTGACTGGGTACATGCTTCCCAGGGCAACGCAAGCGCCGATGTTGCCAGAACCTACCTTCTTCTCTCCTTAAAGGACAAAAAGAAAGCTGAGATGTACATGGACCTGTTCTGTGAGAAAACAGGCACTGAAAAGCGCTATGTACAGGGATGGCTGCCCATTGTGGCTGCTGCCCAGCTGTACTATAAACGTCCGGAGGAAAAGGAACTGTTGGAGAGTTGGATTAACGTATTTGACTACCAATAAAATCTGCTTACACATTATTTAAGGTTCAAAAAGGCCCTTGGGAAGCAAATCCCAGGGGCTTTTTTGAATGGCATAATAACCAATTGTAATTGTATATTTTTTACATTTTTGTGTCAACTGTCAGTTTTTTCGTGAAAATTTTATCAGTCTTTCAGGCCTGCATCCAATGATTTTACATCTTCTTCCGCTTCCGCCTCAGCCTCCAATCCCACAGTCCCCCGCTCCGTCTTATGCTCCGCCCGCATAATCGGGAACGACACCATGGCCTTAAACAGATCCCCGTCAATCATCAGTTCAAACGTACCGTTCTGCAGCTCAGTCAGGCTTTTTGCAATGGACAGTCCCAGGCCGCTTCCCTCAGTGGTCCTGGCCACATCTCCCCGGACAAAACGCTCAGTCAGCTCATCCGGCTTAATATTTAACGGATTCTCAGACACATTCTTAATGGTGAAGATGGCCTGGCCGTCCTCCTCCATCACATCCACATACACCCGGCTGTGCTCCATGGCATACTTAAACGCATTGGTATACAGATTCTCCAGGACCCTCCACAGCCGCCGTCCGTCGGCCCGTATCATCAGCACTTCGTCAGGCACGCTGCACACAAGATCCAGGCGGCGCATGGTGAACCGTTCCTCAAACTCACCATTGGTCTGCTGTACCAGTTCCACCAGGTCAATATCCGACATATCCAGCTTCATGTTGCCGGAACTGGCCTTGGAGGCCTCCACCAGATCCTCTGTCAGTGTCTTCAGACGCTGGGATTTCTGATCCAGCACCTCCAGATAGGCTGCAATCTTGGGATCCTGTATCTTTTCACGCTTCAGCAGATCCACATAATTAATGATGGATGTGAGAGGCGTCTTGATATCATGGGACACATTGGTTATCAGATCCGCCTTCAGGCGTTCGCTTTTAACCTGCTGCACAAGGGCCGTATCCAGTCCGCTGCTGATATTATTGATATGCTCTCCCATATCCTTTTCCTTGCCGCTGAGACGGACCGTCTCTATCTTATAATGTGTATTGCCCCCGGCAATGCTGCTGATTGCAGTATCCAGCACATCCCTCTGCATTGCCTTCTTAAACATCTGATGGAAAATATACCCGTCCAGCCCGATAAAGAAGGCAACCAGGGCAAAAAACAATATCCTGTAACTCAGTGAATCCGCCCTGTATGCAAACAGGAAAATGATTCCCCAAAGCATGGCTGCATTGGCTGATACAAATAACGTATAGCAGAATACGGAGCCAGCGGCAAAGGATATATGACCCACATACTGCTTTGCAGCATCAATGGCCTTCTTGACAAGGCTGCCGCTCCACAGGGTCCTGGCCTTATAACGTCTCAGCATACTGAACACACAGAGGATTGAGCTTCCGTAAAGGATGACTGCCTTGATTACCTTGTTCCAGTAAGGCCACTGGCCTTCAGCCACAAACAGGCTGAACAGACGGATCCCCACATATCTCCCGACAGACAGGAACAGGGCCGTGGCAGCAGCCCACAAAACCAGGCTCAGCTCAGTATACACCTCGTCAATGGGGAACAGGCGTATATCCTCGCTGCTTTCCGTCATATGCCCTGAACCCAGCATAAGGAATGCCAGGGTTGCAAGACAGCCCATAAGGCCCACAAGCACGCCGCCTATGCCCAGGATGAAATTCCGCCTGGCGCTGCTGTACTCCTGCGCCGCAGTGGAATATGCATCTGTTTCAGGATAAGAGGTGTCCACAGAAACCACCATATAATAATTATCATTGTTGTTGGGATTCCATATTTCCAGAAGCGTGGCCGCATTTTCCGGAACGGACGGTATATTGCTTTCCATCTTGATGCTGTTGCCGGGAATATAGAAATATTTGCCCGAACCTTTCAGATCCTCCAGGCCCATGCCGTCCGCATTGGTAAATACATCTTCCTTTCCCTGGTCATCCCTGTAAACAATACGGAACCGGAGATTGGCTTTATTTTCAATGTAATTATTACGGATTGTATAGTATTCCCCCAGATGGTTCACAATGTCAAAAGCCAGATCCTCCATTGTCATCCGTTCCCCGCTTGCATCTGCGTCCAGGAAATCCGGATTATATTTCTGGAAATCAACCGTGATCTCATCCTCATCCTCGTCCATGGTAAGGGGGGAGCCCTGAACCGAGAAATTCTCATCCAGATAATAACCCCTGCGTTTCAGATAACGGACAATATAATCCAGGGTATACTCTTCCTGATAACCAGGGCCGTTCTGCACACCCACAATCACCTTATTCATATCCAGGACGCCGTCCGTCTCAAACATGCCTTTGTATCCCACATATGTGAATATACGGCCGATATCACTGCTCAGCTGGCTGGTAAACTGGGGTGAATCCTCATATGCTTCCTCAAAAACCCACTTTATGCCCTTGCCATAGTTTGAGTTCAGATACATGGCGCTGATTCCAAACACGGCTATCAGGACAAAAAATATGTGGGCCAGGGTCAGGACCTGTTTCTTACGCCTGAACCGTATTCTTTCTTCTGTCATATGGACACCTACTGTTTCTCAATCTTATATCCCACACCCCACACAACCTTCAGGTACTTGGGCTCCCTTGGGTTAATCTCAATCTTCTCCCGGATATGGCGGATATGGACCGCAACGGTATTATCCGCCCCAATGGCCTCTTCGTTCCATATCTGCTCATAAATCTCATCAATGGAGAACACCTTGCCTGCATTCTTAACCAGCAGCAGCAGGATATTATACTCAATCGGGGTCAGCTTAATGGGGTCCCCATCCACCGTGACCTCCTTATTATCATCATTAATCTGAAGCCCGCCGCACTTGAATACCTGCCCCTCAGCCTGCTGGTTCATATTGCCAAGCTGGGTATAACGGCGCAGCTGGGACTTCACCCGTGCCACCAGCTCCAGGGGATTAAAGGGTTTTGTAATATAATCGTCCGCGCCGATGTTCAGCCCCAGAATCTTATCCGCATCCTCGGACTTGGCAGAAAGGATGATGATGGGGATGCTGCTGTTCTCCCTCACCTTAAGCGTGGTCCGGATACCGTCCAGCCCAGGCATCATCACGTCCACAATCAGAAGGTCCACCTGATTGCCTTCCAGATACTCCAGAGCCTCATATCCATCGTACGCCTTGATTACCTGGAACCCCTCTCCTGTCAGATAAATATCTATGGCCTCTACAATCTGCTTATCATCATCACATACTAGTATTGTCTGCATCCTCGCCCTCCTTGTTATAATGAACACCTGTTTTCTATATTTTATAATGGATATCCCATACTAATCCCGCATTCCCGGGGCCGGTTCCGACATTCCGGTCCAAAGCCGCCGGGAAGCGGTTTTCAAACGCACCCTAGAAAATCCTCCATGCACAGATGAAGTTGTTGGCCCACCACTGGCTCAGGCTTCTGTGCACCACGCGCCCGTTACTGGAGGAAGCATCGATAACGGTTCCGCCTCCTGCCGCAATTCCCACATGGCCGCGTACAACCACGATATCACCAGCCTGAATATCATTGAAGTTGGTAATCTTCGTATATCTTCCGGCATTTCTCCAGCCTGATGAGGTAAGGTAACTCTGGTTAACCCCTACCTGGTTCAGACACCAGTACACAAAGCCGGAACAGTCAAATGCATTGGGTCCCTTGGCACCCCATACGTACGGACTTCCCAGTTTGGAGGATGCAACGGATATCAGGGCTGAAGCGCCCTGTCCAACCGGCTTGCTCACTGGCGGCGGTGTATTGCCTGCATTGCCTGAGCCACCGGTGCTGCCGCCGGTACTTCCTCCGGTTCCGCCTCCCTGGGCTCCTCCTCCAGTACCGCCTCCGCCTGTGGAACCGCCTGTATTGGTGGATCCTGCTGCGGGGCGCCTTACATTGTCACTGGTCAATTTGGCCATGGTCTGGACACCTACCAGACCGTCTGAAGTCAGTCCGTTCCTGGACTGGAAGTTCTTGATGGCCCGCTCGGTTGCCTCGCCAAAGTATCCGGTCACATTGCCGGATACAAGATATCCATGCTTGTTTAACAGCTTCTGGACCTTGGTAACAGCATCGCCGCTCTCGCCCAGCATCAGGCCGTTGGCCCTTGCATCCGGGCTGTTAAGGGCAATCCTTGTGGAAGGCCCAAGATAACCGTCCACCACCTGGTCGTTCCTGGCCTGGAACTGCTTTACGGCCACAACCGTATCCTCGCCATAGGCCCCGTCCGGCGTCGTGGTAAGATACCCCAGGTCCTTAAGGCGCTTCTGGCATTCCAGGACCACATCGCTCTTCTCGCCATAGGCCAGGAAGTTCGGTTTAATCTCATCACTGTACAGCAGGTTGATGGTCCTCTGCCCCACCTTGCCGTCCTGGTCCAGTCCGTTGACCTCCTGAAGCTTCAGCACGGCAGCCTCTGTGGAATCCCCGAAATTGCCGGTAACCAGGTCCGCCGAGGCCAGATACCCCAGCTCATATAAGCGCTGCTGGATTCTCTGTATATCATCACCCTGGGTCCCCTTGGACACGGCATAGTACTTGGCATCCTCCGCCATGATTGCATCCCATGTGGCATTGCCCACAATCCCGTCCATGGGAAGTTCATTCTGTCTCTGAAAATGTTTAACAGCCATCTGGGTCATCTCACCGAAATAATCCGTTGGCTCATCGTTATCCATAAAGCCTAAATCCATGAGACGCTGCTGCAGCTTCTTTACAATCTCATGCCTCACACCAATCCTCAGGTACTCCGGAGCAGGTTCCGCATCCGGCAGGTCGACGTCATTAAGCCCAGGCAGGACCTGTCCCTGAAGCCCCAGCTGGGCAATGGTCTCAGGAACCGCCTGTATCTCCGTGACTTCCGACGGGGTGGCGTTCCCGTCCCCTGGCCCTGAGGCTTCCTTGGAACATCCCGTCAATGCCACGGACAGGGCCAGCATACCGGCAGTGCCTGTATATGTAATGTATTTTCTATATCGCTTCCTCAAATTCATGTGAAGTACATTTCCTTCCTTACTTCTTCCTGTGTTAAACGCTAAAATCAAATTCATTCTAACACATTTCTTAAGGAATAGCGATATTATTTTTAAGGTCGTAAGAAAATTGAAAGGGGTGCGCCGCGGACTTTTTAACCATTTTAAAAAGTAACATGTTTTCTTCAGGATTGTAAAGACTATATAAAGAAAATGAAAACAGAACAGAAGGAGGAAACGAAGTTTGAAACAGATTTACCCAAACCGTTTTAAAGACAAAGTCATGATAATCACCGGATCTGCCAGGGGAATCGGCACAGCCACGGCCCTGCGCGCTGCCCAGGAAGGCGCAAAGCTGGTCCTGGCCGACCGCCTGGAAAAAGAAGGCGGGCAGGTATTGGACCAACTAAAAGCCCTTGGAGGGGATGCTACCTTCCTCCACCTGGACCTTTCGGAGGAGGAGGACGCTGCCAAGCTTGTCCAGGCTGCTGTTAATACTTACGGTCATCTGGATATAGCCATCAACAATGCAGGCGTCATGGGAAACCCCAGCCCGCTCCATGAACTGTCCCGGGAACAGATGGACTACACCATGGCCAATAATTTCTATTCCGTCTTTTACTGCTGCAGGCAGGAGCTTTGTGAATTCATCAGGCAGGGACACGGCGGGGTAATCGTGAACAACGCTTCCATAGCCGGGCTTACCGGACTCCCGGGCAATCCAGCCTATGTGGCATCCAAACACGCGGTAAACGGCCTGACTAAAAACCTGGCCCTGGACTATGCAAAATACGGTATCCGCATCAACTCCGTGAACCCGGCGGCAACCACCACACCCATGGTGGCCGAAGCCTATGAATATGTAAAAGCACGCAGGGACGCCGCTGTCAAAGCCGGTATGGACCCGTCCAAAGCCCAGTCCATGGCAGGCCAGAAGCACACCTCCATGCTGGAACGTGAAGCCACGGCCGAAGAGCAGGCAGCGTCCATCCTGTTCCTGGCTTCCCCGGACGCATCCCATATGACCGGAGCAACCGTACAGACGGACGGAGGATGGACTTCCTTCTAGAGCGTGTTTGAAAATTGCTTTCCGTCAGCTGTGCGTCCCACTTTGTGGGAGATTTGGTCCCGATGAGGGAGGCGTAG
>PPYE01680307.1_pt1 | contig 38110 bp, 28 predicted proteins | sample 1559881 | NCBI WGS metagenome assembly PPYE01 (sample SAMN08240022, study PRJNA423297) | Human gut metagenome, whole genome shotgun sequencing project. | reverse complement strand
AAATAGTACGTCTTTCATCTTTAGGCCTGCACAAGAATCTTTCCCCGTATAATGCTTACAAACAGGGTAAATTAGTTAAGCTTCCGTTCCTTGGCAGTCAATACATCAACCTAAACGACTAATGATATGAGGCGAACAGTGACGAAAAGTATCGCCATCATAGGCGAAGGAGAAACCGAGTGGTTCTATTTTGATTCATTGAGGGTGGCGTGTCGTTATCCTTTCAAGGTCGCACCTGACTTTCCACAGCATAGCGACATCAAGCATATACTGAAACTGGTTGAATCGTATTTGAACAAACAATATGATTACATCGTATGCCTGTTTGATATGGATAGGTTATTTCTGTTTCCCTCTGAAATGCAATTGTATCAACGGGCAAAGAAAAAGTATAGCGCAAAGAAGTATGCCGGTAAAGTGATGTTTGTAGAAACGAATCCTTGCACGGAATTTTGGTTCTTACTTCACTTTCTGCCCGGTGTGGTTTGTCGGCGATATGAAAGTTACGACCAAGTGCTTCCAGAGTTACAGAAATATATGCCGGGGTATGAAAAGACCAAAAGATATTTCATACGCACTAATCTCTATAAATACTTGACAGAGAATGGCGATTTGGAACGGGCAATGGTAAATTCAGAAAAGTTGTGCCAATTATGCCAAGAATCACCCGAAGATTTGAAGGCATATTCTGAGATTCATAAAGTAATAGGATTATTAAGTATAATTTAATTATTGAATAATAAAATTATGCGTCAAAGTCTTAAAAATTTAATGCAAAGCGCAATAGTAATGCAATATCAGCTTCCTGTTGATGTAAATGGAATACATATACCTCGTGCTCATATTTCAACAGCAAATGATAATTGTTTGAAACAGATAGGTTCAAATGGTGACATAGCACAACTAATATATAATGGTATCGTAGAGTACGCTTATAATGATAGTGATATAAACCTTATCAATCTAAATAATCTTCAAATAAGAGCGTTGCAGAGTAAATTGAAATATAATCCTACAGCTCCGCAACCTAATCAATTAGCTTATGGATTTCAAGGAGAGGTCTTGTTACATCTAATACTTCAACATTTTTATCATGCCGACAAAGCAATAGCAAGAGGATATATGTTCTCTGCTTTGGATAATGCGGAAACAAAAGGCTACGACTCCTATTTGATGATTGAAAACGCAGATACAATTTTTATGTTATTTGGAGAGGCTAAATTTTATATATCAGGATACAAGGAATCTTTAAAAAAGATATTTGACAATATTGATAAAGCTCTTTCTGATGATTATCTAAATCGCAACTTCATTGCAATGGATAACCAATATGAGCATTTAGCATTAGGTAGCAGAATCCCTGCAATTATTGATGTTTGGAGGGATAACCCAATGATTAATATGGCCGTTGAAGCGCATAAATATAATATGCACTTAGTGTATCCTATGCTTGTTATTTTCGATAATAAAGCAAATTCGTACGAAGAACTGATATTAGAAGTAATAACTCATATTAAAAATGAATATAATACAACTAACCCTACATTGACGATACCTAATACAATATTTTTTATTTTTCTTCCTGTAAATAATAGTCGTGACATTAAAACCCAAGTTTTACAATGGATAAATCAGAAGCAGCCATTAATGCAATAAAGCTAATTAATCAAGCTAAGGTACAAATAGCCCTACGACCTTTAATGATAAAGGCGGTATGCTCTTATTTTGATTTAATGAAAGATAACGAGCTGTCTCAATCAGATAAGCTATTTATGCATTATTTAGCCAATCAAGCAGGAATACCACAATATTATTATCCGATGCTAAATGTAGGAACAGATGTTGATGAAGAAGTTTCTTTACAAACTTTTTGCAATTATGTTCAAGAAAGTAGTATGGTTGTCGGTGATGGTGTGATGTTACATCGTTATCAGAAAGAAGTTCTAAATATGTTTCTGAAAGGACGTAGAAATCGGTATTTTCTAAGTGCAGCAACATCTTTCGGCAAGACATTTTTAATCTATGAAATTGTGAGAAAAATGCAGTATTCTAATATTGCATTTATATTTCCAACCATTTCATTGCTATCAGAAAACATATTTAAGATTTATACAAGACCAGAGTATGCGTGGATAAAAGACAATTATAATATTCATACACTTAGCGATACAGAAGCATTAGGAAAACAAAATTTATTTATTTTTACCCCAGAGCGTTATTTATCTTTTTTAGATAAAAACAACGGTCTAAATCTTGATTTTGTTTTTGTAGATGAAGTATATAAACTTGATAATGGTTTCATAATAGATGAAACACCACAAGAAAACGAACGTGATATTGCTTATAGGATTGCTTTATATGAGTTGTTGAAAAATGAAAATACTGATGCTTTACTAGTAGGACCATATATTGTATTCCCTAATGCAGTAGAACTTGGTTATCAATCTTCTTTTAAAGCTTTTCTTGACAAATACGATTTCAATCCTATTGATTACAATAGTTATGATATCGTAGATAAGGATGAAGTTATAATTAATACAGCACGCCATTTAGAGGTAAACGATAATTTTAGTTTGAATTTTACAGAGAAAACTAAAAAAGCTCGTGTAATCCAACTCGTAAAACAACTTTTAGAAAGATCCGAAAATACTATTATTTATTGTAGTCAAAAGTATTTAACAGAAAATTGGGCAAAAGAACTTATTAATGCGAACACAGGATTGAAATGCGTTGATAATAAAAGAGTTACAAAACTTATTGATCACATTGGAAATTTATTTACTGACAGAAAAGGAAATCAATGGATTGTATCAAAAGCTCTAAAAAGAGGAATAGGTATACACCATGGATTAGTACCTAAATATATTCAACAAGAAATTATATCATTATTTAATGAAGGAATTCTGAATATTTTAATATGTACAACAACTATTACAGAAGGTGTAAATACAACTGCTAAAAACATCATTGTATTATCTGGGAAAAAAGGAACTAAAGATTTAAAAAAGTTCGATGCTCAAAATATTGAAGGAAGAGCCGGTAGATTTATGGAACATTATAAAGGTAGAGTCTTTATTATGGATAATGGGTTCTGCAAATGTATTAATGGGCAAGATGAATTGCTACAACATAAATTTTTCGATAAGAATACAGAAAAACAAGATGTTGACATTATACTCACCGAGCCAGCCTATCTTACAGAAAAACAAATAGAACGACGTAATCTATTGAATAGGATGAAAAATAGTGGAGTTATGCCTACTGCATGCTTTGAGGAATTTAAAACAATTTCATACGAAGATAAAATTTATTTATACAATACAATCTCGAGATTTTCACCTGCTGATAAAAATAAAATTAAAGAATTGATAAAACGTTTTGTTAGTCAACATAAGCCATATAGTCCAGGACTTGAACTAATATGCCAAAGTATTCGTCCGATTATCAAAAATGATCAATTACGATTTTATGCAGAAAATGGAAATAGCGTATCAGGAAACTGCTATTTAACAGGTATGATTTCTGCATTTATTTTACGCGGTTTTGCCGGCTCTGCTAATTATTATATCAATAAAGAACACGATGTTGATAAGGGGATTAGAAAGGCTGCAAATTTCGTATTTAACATACTTCGTTATCAAGTCGTAAAATATTTTGGCCTATTTAATCTACTATACAAACATTTTGAAGCGACAAACGAGGGTATTGATATTGATGAAGTGAGCGGTATTGAAGCTTTATTATTGCGATTAGAATATAGTGCAGATACTAAATTAGGAAGACAAGTTAGCGACATTGGAGCATCTTTTAAAGTTGTTCAATACTATGATGCTAAAGAAAATAATCCTGATAATCTAGATATAATAAGAAAGCTATACGATTCTTTAGATGATTTTGAGAAAAATAGTATCTTAAAAATAGAACAAATATTATAAAAGCAGAAAAAATACTAAATAAAAAATGATTTACGAATAATAAGTAAGGGCAAGATATAAAACTCGCCCTTACTATATTACATTTGTTTGATTATTGATTCGATAAAGGAAATTTCGTCTTCATTCAAACTATATTTGGCATAGATCTGCTGTCCAATGTTTATAACTGTTTGAGACCAGTTAATATCACTAGATGCTGTAAAATCTTGCAAAGGAACAAAGCGATAAACGCTTTACCACAACCCAACATTCCGGCTCCTTATCATGATTCTGCATCAGCCATTCGCGCAGTTCATCACGAGACTTGACGTTCAGCAAATTATTTATTGTCATATACTATCTTTGTTCAAACACGCATACTGATATCAGCTTTAGTATGCAATTATTTTTGAAAAATGTCTGTCGCAAATTTATAAAATTTTCCGTAACACAAAAACTTTTACTTACTATTAATAATAACTTTAATCCCCTCGAATCCGAGGGGATTAAAAAGCATATTTTTATTTTCAGATAAACTATTTACATAACCTACTCATAATAAATACAGGAAAAGTGCCTATTTATAATTTACTCATTGTGTTTCAATTTCTCCTTCAATGCCAATCCTTTTCCCGTAAGGCGATATTTTTGCAACTTACTTTGCTTCTCATTAGGTAATGTAAACTCTATATATCCTTCATCTATAGATGGTTTAAGATATGTATTACGAAAATATGTCCGGTGCTTAATTCCTAATGTTAATTGTAGACTTTCTCTATCAACTTCACCATCTATACAAGCGACAAGAGTTTTTATATGTTCAGATACATTACCAATATCATGAGCAGTATCATGAGCAGTATCATGAGCAGTTACAGGAAAAGTTATGCAAATAAAATTGTCGGTAAACTTGAAACATTCTTCTCCGTATGCTTTCAGAATACGAGGAATGCCGGAGCCTAACGACTCGACCAACTCCAAATCGCGGTAAATTCTCATCAACTCCTTGTTGCGTGGAATTGATATACCATTGAAAAACTCCTCTTTGGAAAGAGACTCAGGCAAGCGCCCAGCTGATGTTATCTCTAACCTGTCGGGAAATATCTCAAATTTAGGTGGCACCTTTTGCCCTCAAATCTGTACTTAACAATTTTATGATTTTATCTCCCCAACGGCTCTCCGCATGAAGCGTTACAATATCTTTTCCCAACGACCAATAAAATTGCAGCATCTCACTATTCACATGGGTTGCTGCCTTTATTTGGCTATGCTTATACCTCTGACTGAGATTCTCTATCCAAGAGGCGTAATCTTTATCTATGTTTGCTAAATGAGTCATGATAATTCATTTGCTGATAATTTATAAAAATTTTCTTTTGATGGTTGTACTTGGAATAGATGAATATGAGGATTTTCTTTTTTGAAATGAATAATTCTTTGCCTAATATTTTCTGGACACTTGTATCCTAAATATATAGCATTTATCATTGACGGATTAACATCTAAATATTTGTATTCATCTAATTTCAAAGAATCATCATACCAAATAATTCTCCATTCTTTTTCATGTTCATAAGCTTTTGATTTTGTCAACAAACCACTTTTTACAATACCTCTATTCGCTATATATTCTTCCTTATATTCAACTTTATCCATCAAAGCATAGTCATTATCGAATTTTAAATCTGAAAAATTATATTCAAGACATATTCCTTTATGAAAATCACCATAATACGACCACTTAGAGGCATCTAAATAATATGGTTCTTCGCCTACAACTCCAAAACAACCAACCCGTAGTCCATTAAACAAATTTACATCAGGAATTCCATTGTTGGGATTTGCTGTAATTGGACAATCCATAGGATCGTTAAAACCTGATGGGTGAATAAGTCTGATTTTATTCAAAATAGAATCTAAATGTTCTATATCAACACCTACAAACTTATAAAATTTAAGTACTTTATATTGATTTCGCTTACTGCCTAATATATGAGTTTTTATACTTTTTATAAAGTATAGTTTAGACAGTTCTTCATCCTTACCCCAAAGCAATGATGCTTTGATATAATAACCTTGTGCCAAATCGCAAAGAGAATATTTATCTTCCTCCAAATAAAGAATTGCTTGATCTACCCAGTGCATGGCTAATTCATTATTTGTACCATAGGCCTCTTTTGCATTGCACAAGCAAATTATTCCATTATCCTTATCAATATTATTCCAATTTGGTTCTTTCATATTCTTCACGCGTAATTGGAGTTTGAGGGTCAATAATCAAAACTTCATCGTAGGTTAAGCCATAAAGATGATAAACCAAATGATCGATTTTACATTCTTCCAATGAAGTGTCAGCATTCAGATCCTTATCCTTTGCAAGGATAATTCTATCTACATATGACACAATGGTATTACAAATATCATTGTTTGATGGCTCGAAAATTGGTATTGAATCCAATGGTTCTTTTTTTATTTTTGGAAATGTCTTTTTTGAATCACTATATTTTAGAACCCAATAATAATGTATTAATTTACTATTAATTAAACCTAAAATATATTTTAGAGGAAGTCGACTGTTCCATAGATATATGTTATAAATAGTATTTAAAGTATATAATCCTGAAGGACAAATACAACCCTCAGGAAATGCTCCAATTTGGCGAACAACTATTCTTTCTTGATTATACACTTGTGACTTTCCTCCACTTTTTATTGCAGACGGAATAAAGTTTACAAATTCTGAACTCGGAATTAAAATATATGGCAAAATATTTACTCCATCTATAACAGGTACATAATGCTCATCTCTTTTAATGTGTGAAACATGTTCTTTCCTATTAATCGTTTGAATTCCAAAATATGATTTTGTAAATAACTTTAAAGGAGGATTTTGCTCAACCTTACTTATTATAGAGTTGTCTTTGTTTATATCTATTTCAAAACTATAAGACGGAGGTAAAATCGTATCTTGACATACTGACCCTGTTATTTCTTTTTTATATATAAGATTACTTAAGCTGTCTCTAACATCAATATAATTGATTGTAGATTTAGGCCTTATACCTTTTTCGCATATTAAAATAACATTGTCAACAGAAGCCTCAAATATAGGAATAAAGAATCGGACTAAGGTACGAATTGTTAATTCAGAAACCAATTTGTGTCTTAACTTATTATTGTATTTATTTTTAAGAAATGAGATAGGTGTAATAAATGTTAATATACCATTCCTATTCAATAAAGCTAACCCTTTTTCGTAAAAAAGATGATATAAATCAATTTTGTATTGAGCAACATAATAATTATCTGCGATATATTCTTTATCGGCAAATGACATTGAGATATTCTGAAGAAGAACATAAGGCGGATTACCTATAACAATATCAAATCCATCCTTTACCCCAAACATCCAGTCCAAGTCAAAGAAAGATGATGAAGCATTTTGGTCGAACATATCCCAAGATGCTAACTGCCGAGCTTCATCATTCCCCACAGCACCATTTGCATATAGCATGTCAGCTATCTCCTGACGAAGATCGTTGACGATTTTTTTGTATTTACGCTTAGTATGAACAGTCTTTGCTCCAAAGATTTTGTGTTTGGCTATCTTCAGTTCATTTTCTTTCGCTTTTATTTCCTTGCTATCAAACAAAGACGCATCTTTCTTATCTAATCCAATAAGCGTATTGGCTGCTACAAACTTTGCCTCAAGGTTAGGAAGCGGACGTATGCCAAAGTTGTCGGTAGGATCGGTATTGGTATTTTGATCTACTACCAATGAAATAAAGAAGCGCAGTTTGCTAATCTGTATTGCTATAGGCTGAATATCTACGCCATAGATACAATTTTCAATAAGATAGAGCTTACGGGCGTAGTCGGGACGGTTAATACTTTCATCGAAACTACACTCTATGTCTGCAATTAGTTCCTTTCGTTCTTCATTTGATGAATTGCGATAAGCTTCTGACGTTTCGTCAATGGCCTTTTGCAACATTATTTCCTTCCACATCTTATTGTCAGGATCAATACGGCTTAAGATATGAACCATCTGTTGCAGAATACCCATGGGGAATGCACCCGAACCACAAGCAGGGTCGAGCACCTTGCAATTATAGAGCGACAGCATAATCTGTCTGCACTGGTCGTCTGTCAAAGAAACATCTTCATCAGTATATTGCATCAACTGACGATATTGCTGCTCCAAGTCGTCACCAACAGTGCGTTTAAGATGCGCCACCAGACTCTCATCCACCATGTATTGCACAATCTCGCGAGGAGTATAGAACGAGCCGGTCTGTTTGCGGGCCGTGGTCTGTGTTTCGGGATTATATGAAGCGAGCAGATTCTCAAAAACCTTGCCCAATAGTTCCGGGTCAAGAGACACTTCCTTATCGAATGGTGTGTTTTCCTCAACGGTAAAGTTATAACGCTTCAAAATGTCAATAATACCACGGGCAGAAACTTTCTTCTTTTTCTTACTGCAATACCACTCTGAAAGATCTATATTCTTGCCAGCCTCTTCGCCAAAGAAAAGATAATCCGGCACAATCAACGATTTCTTAACGGCTTCGCGGTCGCTGAAACCATCATAATACAAGTCATTGTCTTTATCATCGAGGCAATCAAACAATCCACCATTTAAGAAAGGAACAGTCCGATTGGCTAAATCAACAAACAACTGCGGATTCTTAAAATAAGATTCATAACGCATAAGTTTGTTGTTGTCGTAGTCTCCACGTCCGTTTCTAAAATGCCGTTCCGACAGTTCTTTACTACCTTCAGGAGTAATAGGACTATTAAGCATAGCAAAGAAAAGATTCTGCAAAATTGCCTTATAATATTTGCTTTCACTCGATTTATAGAACAAATCCACTTTCGTATTTGGATTGAAGTCCTTTATCAGATTATCTGCAATGTATTTTTCGTCGAAAAACTCTTCAGGAATCAGATGGCGCTGTTTCAAGAACCAGACAAAGATAAGACGTGTAATCAGACGGATTGCACTTTCGCAGTTAAACTTATCATCATCGGTCTTGTCGTTAAGGTCATTTGGAAAACGTATGATTTTAATAGCCCATGCATACCAGTCGCTCAACTCCTGATAGAACTCTTTGGTAAGTACCTCTACAGAGAAACGGCTACGCAAATCATCAGGATCGACCACACGCCCTTTTTCATTAAGATATTTATTTGGAGTATAGTATGCAATACCCTTTCCCAAGAAATAGCTGTATCGCCTTGGGTTACTGTAATTTCTAGTCACACGTGCAGAGTTGTCTGCCGCTTCGAGCGTAATTTCAATAAGTGAAAAACGATAATTGTCGTTATTGTCTTCAGGAACAAAGATTACCAAGGCCCTGTCTTCCATTTCATCCGCGAGCAGGCGGAAAGCTTCTTTAGATAGTGAAACACGTGCATCGTTTTTTGAATTGTGCCTTACCTCATACACAACCAAATCGAGAGCAGCAGATGTTCCCAACTTCAGGGCATGTCGGGTATATGTCATTTTAGTTCTAAACTCCACAGGTGTTTCCGTATGGATAAAATCTTCCGGCAAGAAACTGTTTTGCAGGAAATTTACAAACTCTTGACGACTATATGCTTTATTGAATTCCATAATCAAATCTTTTATCTTTTTTATTTATGAGTATTATTGAAGTTCTTCGCTCAAAATCAAAGTTTCTTCTCCATCGTCCACTTTGTTTTGATAGCCGATGATACGTGCCAGATATTCAGCAGAAATTTTCAAGGGCAGTTTTGGCGCATCCTTTGGCATCAGTTGATTGATAAACCGTATCTCATATCCTGACAACGCATCGGCTCTCACCACTTGCGCCAAATCTTCAAGATAGTCTTTTGACAATGCTTGTTTCGATATCAATACTTTGATTTTAGCCAATGCGTTTATCTGCTCTTTCTCGTTTCTGTCCTTTACTTCGCTACTGAAGAGCGATGATTTTACCAGCTGATAGACTGCATCAAAATTTTTGCTCAAATCGACAGGCTTCTCATTTATATCTGCTTCGAACAGCGAAATAGCCTCTTCTGCCGAAATCATGGCGGGAGGATTAGATGCATCTCCGATTTTGAAAACGAAGTCATCACCTTTGCGTCCGAACATCAGAACTCCTTTTTTCGGTTTGTCGACTCTACGGGCTGTCCTTGCGCGGTGTGGCAACTCAAGAGCCTTATTATAAACGTCTGTTCCTTTCAGACTATTCAATAACTTACGATAAGGTGTGTCCCAAGATTCCTCTTCATTTCGGGAAAGTTCTTTGCGATAGCGTTCCTTAAAATATGCCTGGAGGTCTTCTTCTTTGGTAAGAGCCTTAGTGTCCTCGCCCATTATGGCATGAATCATTGCCATTTTAAGGGTGGAAATCTCTTTTGTCCTCGTTTCCGCCTCACCCACATCTGTCGGGAAATAGTTGTATATGTAAAGTTGGTCAAAGACTTTTTTATTAATACGATTAATACGCCCTATACGCTGAATGACTCGTGTCGGATTATAAGGTATATCATAATTAAAAATAGCTCCGGCGCGGTGCAAGTTATACCCTTCGGATATGGCATCTGTCGCTACTAAAATACAGAAGTCGTTTTGCTGCAATGCAGGTTTCAAACCAGCATCAAAGTTTGCACGTATAAGATCTTTGTTGGCAGAAGTAGCGTCAGCAGAAGTATATTTCATAGCCGGTAGTCCTGCATTTACCAAAGCCTTGCCCAAATAATTCACCGTATCAGCAAATTCTGAAAATACAACAAGCTTACGATTGGGGTCATTCTTCATTTGCTTGCGGACAATGCGTATAAAAGAATCCAATTTGGGATCAGACTTTATCATATTGTCCTTGCCAAACCATTGTTCCTGTAAATTTTTCAACAGCTGAACATCAGCCTTGACATCAGTTACAAAACTGTCTTTCACATATTTCATGTCTATCTCAAAGAATCCTCGGGCTTCGTACTTTTCGAAAAGTTCCTCGATTTCTTCCATACCGTCATCGCTGGTGTCATAGAAAGCTGACACATCCGGCAGGTTTCCTTTCTTGAATACTGGTATCTTGCGCCTTTGATCAATCCATCGGAGCATGTGTTCGGAAGACTGAATCATATATCCCAATGAAGCCTTAAACGCCGCTACCGAACTCTCGAAACGAGCTACAAGCAGATGGCGCATAAAGCTTGATATATTTGTCTGTCGTCCAAGCAACAGATTGAATTTTACTCCAGTTTTATCTTCAAGTTCCTTAGCCAGTTTATCTTTTGACTCTTCTTTTATATATAAGACAGGTGAATAACGGGCAGCCTTAAAACGGTAAACATCATCACTGCTTCCCTCTGATTTATTAATCCTGTCAAGAGTGGTCATATATAAATCTTTCAATTCACTCAAATCATATTCCAGTTCTTCAGGATCATTAGGCATCACCAACTGTATGTTTTGCTGTTTCAAATCATCGGCATATTCAGGTATGCCCTGCAAATCAAGACGGGAACGGCGAACGACCAATGGACTGATAATAGAACGAATTTTCTTGGCCATATCATTGACTTGCGTTTTTATTTCCTCATCTGTCTTTTTGCCTTCCCTTTGCTCTTCACGCAATTTTTTATACTTATTTATCAAGTCTTTAAATGAAGCACCTAAGTTCTCGACAGTCTTCAATGTGGAGTTTGTAGGTATCTGGAAGAGTTTTATTAACGCATAAATATCGGCGGGTTGGTTGTTGAATGGAGTAGCCGTCAGCAACAACACTTTATTGCCAAAGCAAAGATTATGCAGCAGGGCATAGTCCTGCGTGTATTCGTTGCGGAAACGATGGGCTTCATCTATTATTATCAGGAACTGCTCACCATCTTTAACCAACTCTTGATAATGTAAAACTGCATCCTCAATCTTTCCGGCACTAAACACAGAAGCAGTAAACCCGAACTCATCACGATAACCTTCCCACTGCTTATACAAATGCGGAGGACAAACTATGATAGTGCGCAATCTTAGATTACGCGCAATGGTAGAGGCAATAACACTTTTACCCAATCCTACCACATCGGCAACAATAGCACCATTATGGTTATTCAACGCATTAATAGCCATCTGCACTGCATCGGTCTGATATCTTAAATTAGAATACCTACCTTCAGTAATATCATATGGAGTAAGCAGATTTTCAGATGTTGGTATGTTGAAATATTCTTTAAGGACTCTGACATACATGAGATATGGCGAGTATATTTTATCGTACCATATACGGGCCATCACCTTATTATTCCATTCATCCAGATTGTCTTTACTTGCAACAACAACAGAACTTTCCCATAATTCATCAAAAAGTTTCTTGCCCTCCTCGTAATCCTGCTTGTCATTGAACCGGGCATTAAGTTCTAACCGACCCTTCAATCCTTGATATGAAAGATTGCTGGAACCTGTAATCAAGACACCTGGCAACTCTCCTCCTTCATTCATCAAATCGTTATAAGCAAAAAGATACATTTTGGAATGACACGGGTCGAGTGTCTTACGAATCTCTAATGTTCCGTCCAAAATTTTCCCATAGAACATTTTAAATTGTTCCAATTTTTCTGCCGTATCTAGAAAATCAGAATCATTGAATATATGGACAAACTGTTTATAGTATTCTTCTTTAATAATATTTCGAGAAATGAATTCATTTCTTATGGCCTCAACTTCCCGTATATGTTTAGATATGTGCAAATCAATATCCAATCCGACCAATATCCTTATCTGTTTGTCTTTAAGGTTTTCAGATAACTGCATATAGCCGGAATAATAGAAATAGCCGACCAATATATCCACTGCATCTGTTTTAGGCAAAATACCATTGATAATATCCGATAAGAATTTTTCTTTATTTGTTATAAAACTGCTGCTCATACTATCATCCGTTTAATTTACTATTGATGGCATAAACTCTTTAGAGATACTGACACCCAATAGTTTCGTTACATTCAAATCCCGATTTCTTACATCCACTTCGCGGATGTAATCACCCAAGCGTTTGTAATTTGTCTTACTCATAATTGTTCTTGTTAATCAGGTTTACAACTACTTTCACCATTACGTCCTTTTCTTCCGTGCGGCTCTCGGCTATCATCAGCGTAAGGGCAACAAGAGTGTTGTCGGCAATGCGCTTCGTGCCGTCAGGATTATAGAGAATACCGTTACCTGCCATAAACCATAAGAAGAGTGTTGCAGCTATGCGCTTGTTGCCGTCGCTGAACGAATGATTCTTAGTTACAAGGTAAAGCAACATGGCTGCTTTTTCTTCTACTGACGGATAAAGGTCTTGCCCGCCGAAAGTCTGATATATCTGCCCTATGGAACTCTTGAACGAATCGTCTTTCTCATGGGCGAACCACTGGCTGCCACCGAATTTCTCCTTCAGTTCTTCTATTGCCTGCATGGCTCCTTCGTAGGTAGCATGAAACTTAGCTTCGTTAGTGGTCTGCTCCACTGCCAGTTGCTGGTAATCGTACTTGTCCAAAGTATCAAGGGCATAAGCATAATCGGCAACCACTTCCACCAGATTGAGCGCATCATCAGAAGTCAGTGCCTCTTGTGTCTTGACCGTTCTGCCCAATACGTTAACAAGCTGCTTCAGCTCCGTATAGCGTTGTTCTGTCAGGGCCTTATTGACGGCATAGCCTTTTATTAAATATTCTTTCAGCACCTTGTTTGCCCAAATACGGAACTGCGTTCCACGCTGGCTTTTTACACGATAGCCCACGGAAATGATGACATCCAAGTTGTATAACACAATATTCTTAGTTTGCGTAAATCCCTCTCTACGACCATAATTCTTGGTATGTGCAAAATTTGCACATGTGGTCTCACGCTCTAATTCATGTTCCTTATAAATATTGCTAATGTGGCGTCCTATAACGGTTCTGTCCTTTTGAAACAGTTCTGCCATCTGTGCCTGTGAAAGCCACACAGAATCTCCATCCATCCTGACATCCACGGCGGTCTGCCCATCGGCAGTACGGTAAATTACAATTTTGTCATTCAAGTCCATAGCCCAACTCTTTAAACAGGTTCAACAACTCCTTTCTGCTTTTCTCCTCCTGTTTCAGCAAATCTTTCATTTCGGTTTGCAGCTCTTTCATCTTTGTATCGAAGTCTACGCCCTCGTCACGGCTCTTGAACTCTATATCAGCTGCACTATCAGAAGCAACATCTGCTGGATTTCAAGCGGCGCACACAAAGAACAAAGATATAAAAATATTTTGTAAATACCACATCGTTCAAAAAATTTTTTTGAATCAAAAAATGCCCTAATACAAAATCTGTTATTAGTATTCGGTCTGTATTTTTGCTTTATTTTGAGCGGCTTTTTGTTCGATTTTTTGCAGGCACTTATGTAATTTATAATTAGCTACGCCGAACTTCGTTTCATAATTGGGTTAGACCGAACTACGTTTCATAATTAGCTTGCGCCAATAGAACCAAAAAGGCGGGCTGAAAGCATGAATAAACAAAATTGATAAAGCTATGTGCGGCCTGAAGCCGATTGGGGATTATACCGTTTCATGACAAAACTTATCAAAAACAACAATAACAACAAATACTTTCCTGCGTTTTATATCCACCTTATTATATCCCCAAAACAAACCTATGACTTACGCATAAAAAACCTATGACTTTTGATGCAAAAGTGGCCGAGTTACGAGGCAAAACTCAGCCATTAACAGTTTAGAAGTAAATACATTGGATTTGCTTAACAAGCAGCAACACACAAAGACATAATCTTTCAATATAAAACATAAAACAATATAAATGCTTACGATTTTTCGGGACTATTTTTATAACGCAAATGTATGGACATGAAAAGGCGACCGGACTGGGGAGCTGACAAATATTAATCGGGCTATTTGGAATAAGAAGTGACGCTCATGTCAATGTTGCGGACTACGGGGCGGCTATGGTTTATGGTATTGCGATTGATAAAAAAGTCATAAATAATGTTACGCAAAACGTGATGTAATAAAGCAAATTGACTGAAAAACGTCATTTTAAAAGGCAAGGACGAAAAATAATGGCTCCGTTGGCAAATTTTTATTTTGTAGTTATGCCAATTTGCATTATCTTTGCAATAAGATAAGCTGCATCTCGGCATAACATTCAAGCAAGCTTGATGATTCTGCTCTCGGTTTGCATTATCTTTGCATAAGATAAGCGGCATCTCGGCATAACATTCAAGCAAGCTTGATGATTCTGCTCTCGGTTTGCATTATCTCTGCATAAGATAAGCTGCATCTCGGCATAACATACAAGCAAGCTTGATGATTCTGCTCTCGATTTGCATTATCTTTGCATAAGATAAGCGGCAGACAGGACTGACCGGGGAGACAGGACGCACGGGCACGACTGAGAGCTGCTTTATCTGAAGAAGAAGACAACAACGTTGAAGGCTCCATGACGACGCCAGCCGGAGGGAGACAAGACATATATAGCACGCATAAACAAAAGACATTCAGGACATGAACAAAAGCGACAGCATAGTCATTATACCTACGTATAACGAGAAAGAGAACATCGAGAAGATTATAAGGGCGGTGTTCTCGCTTGAAAAAAGTTTTAATATTCTCGTGATAGACGACGGCTCGCCCGACGGCACCGCGGCTATAGTTCACCGACTGATGGAGAGCGAGTTTGCCGACCGTCTGTTTATCATTGAGCGCAGCGGCAAGCTGGGCCTCGGCACGGCATACATAACGGGCTTTAAATGGGCCCTGGAGCACGGATATGACTATATATTCGAGATGGACGCCGACTTCAGTCACGACCCCAACGACCTGCCGCGCCTCTATTCGGCATGCCACGACGAGGGCTACGACGTTGCCATAGGCTCGCGCTACGTGAGCGGAGTGAACGTGGTTAACTGGCCTATAGGACGCGTGCTGATGAGCTATTTTGCATCTAAGTATGTGCGCATGGTGACGGGCTTCAAGGTGCACGACACCACTGCCGGATTTAAGTGCTACAAGCGCCGCGTGCTCGAGACCATAGAGCTGGACAAGATACGCTTCAAGGGCTACGGTTTCCAGATAGAAATGAAGTTTACGGCATACAAGATAGGCTTCAAGATTAAGGAAGTGCCCGTGATATTCGTCAACAGACGTGAAGGCGTGTCGAAGATGAGCGGCGGCATATTCGGCGAGGCTTTCTTCGGCGTGATGCGTCTGCGCTGGGACGGATGGACACGCAAGTATCCCAAGATTAAAGACTGACAGCAGGAAGGGACATGCAGCAGGGCCGCTGCCCTGCTGCAACACCATAACCGCAACAACTCTGCTGCGCCGAACGGTCAGCAAGGACGCAAGGCGATACAGACATAAAGCGCAAGCCGCGCAATATCAGAAGACGAGCGAGGGGAAAGAGCGCCCCGGCTTATAAGACACGACAACGCTCACCGAGGCAGACTAGGCTGCCACAGATGCAGCAGGCATCACAGACAGGTTAACCGCAAATATTATTCTAACGAAAAAACGATAAAAACAACTAACAATGAGATACATCTACCGAATATATCAAATATGCATCGCGCTGCCGATAATACTCGTGCTCACCATACTTACATCGCTCACCACGAGCGTGGGCTGCGTGCTTGGCAACGGCCACTTCTGGGGCTACTATCCGCCTAAGCTGTGGGCAGCAGCCATACTTAAGGTGCTGTTTCTGCCGGTAAAGGTTGTGGGACGCGAGAACCTGAAGCACAACGAGTCGTATGTGTTTGTGAGCAACCATCAGGGCTCGTTCGACATATTTCTGATATTCGGTCATCTGGGACGCAACTTCAAATGGATGATGAAGCACCAGCTGCGCAAGATTCCTCTCGTTGGCTTTGCCTGCGAGATGTCTCACCAGATATTTGTAGACAAGCGCGGCCCGAGCAAGGTAAAGGAGACATACGACAAGGCACGCCACACGCTGAAGGACGGAATGAGCGTGGTGGTGTTTCCCGAAGGTTCGCGCACGTTTACAGGTCATATGGGTACGTTTAAGCGTGGCGCCTTCATGCTTGCCGACGAGCTTCAGCTGCCCATAGTGCCGCTGACCATCAACGGCTCTTTCGACGTGCTGCCAAGGACAAACAAATGGTTCTGTGTGAAATGGCATCCGCTGACACTGACCATCCATAAGCCGATATACCCCGAAGGACAGGGAGCCGAAGACATAAGCAAGCGCATGGACATAAGCTATAAGGAGATTATGGCCGACCTGACTCCGAAATATCAGGGGTATGTGAAGAATCCGAATCAGTAGGGTTTTTCTTTAGGAGTAATTCTTTAGGAGTTAAGGAGTTATGTAGTTAAGGAGAAGTTCCTTGAGCATAGCGAAAAAAGACAATAGTCTTGTGGATTCGAGTCGGAAGTTAAAGTAGTTAGAGGAGTTATCGCCAATGGAGTTGGCTAGGAGCATATTTAAGTGAAGAACGAAGAGTGAAGAATGAAAAATCCAAATGTTAGCGTAGTACGTACGATAATAACCAACAAGGCTATTATACCGGCTAAAGGTTGATGCGAACTTATAGCCCGAAGGGCTACACTTAAGTAACCGTGGGTGTATCACCCACGGCCTGTAACAAAACAAACTATGAGCACCCGAAGTGGTGCTATATCGGAGCAAATAACGGACACAAAAGCAAACAAGTAAGTAACATAAAAACAAGAATAGCACCACTTCGGGTGCTCGCATTACCAGGACTTTAATCCGTGGGTAATGACCCACGGTTACCAAAGTTAAGCCCTTCGGGCTACCGGCAAATTAAGCCGCAAAAGCGCAATGAAAAGTTAAAAATGAAAAACTCTTGTGGATTCGAGTCGGAAGTTAAAGTAGTTAGAGAAGTTATCGCTCACTAAGGTGAGCTAGGAGCATATTTAAGTGAAGGACTAAAAGTGAAGAGTGAAAAATCCAATTGCAAACGTATTGCTTACAAGTTGAAACCACAATAACATTTGGATTTTTCGTTTTTCATTTTTAACTTTTCACTTTCGTAAGACGCACTACGTTGCTATTGTGCCGGCTGATCTGCGCTCCGCCGGAATTGAATATAAGGATTTATTTAATCCGCTAAAAATTAAGACGCACTACATTTGGTAATGTTCCAGGGAATTTTCAATTGTCGTGCAAGTGAGAGCAGAAGCAAATCTCATTTGGTTATGCCGAGAGCAGCCGACAATCAATGAAATTAATCCGCCGGTAAGAAGTATAAGAAACAAAGTTCAGCGTTAGCTGATTTTCAATCCGCTAACTTCCTTTTTCACATTATATCACAATTTTATGCTAACATTGGTATTGGATTTTTAGCTTTTCGTTTTTCATTTAAATTAGCGGTATTTTTAGCGGATCAGGAAATTAGCTGCGCTGAACTTCGTTTCTTATATTCGATTCCGGCAGATTGCAAATCAGCCGGAACAACGAAATCCAAATGTCCTGCTATGAAAAGAGTCAACAAAGCATTTGACTCTAACTCCTAGCCAACTCCGTTGGCGATAACTACTATAACTACTTTAACTTCCGACTCGAATCCACAAGACTATTGTCTTAACTCCTATAAAACAATTTTACTTCCTGTGCAGCGTAATAACCGATATCTCGTGGCTTGCTCCGAAGCGGAAGGGGATGAAGCCGCCGGTGCCTACAGACACGTTGATGGCACGGTTGCCTTCATGATACAGACCGCCCCACTCTCTATACATCAGTCTGGCCGGCGACATGCCGAAGACGCTGAACTGCATGGCGTGAGTGTGACCGCTCAAAGTAAGCTGCGCCTTGCTGCCTGGCAGGATTTCCTTGCGCCACAGACGCGGATCGTGAGCAAGCATAAGCACAAAGCTTGAACTATCTACTCCGGCCATCGCCTTCTTAAGGTCTGTGCGCTTAGGCTCACCGCCACGGCCGTCGTTCTCAACGCCTGCAACAATTATCGAGTCGTTGCCGCGCTTAACGGTCTTGTTCTCGTTGAGCAATAGCGTCCAGCCAAATTCACGCTCACGACTGATAATCTCACGCTCATTTGCCACCTTAACAACGTCGTCGGCCTTGATATAGTCAGAATAGTCGTGATTGCCGAGAATGGAATATACGCCGTCCTTGGCGCTAAGGCTGCTCAGAAGCGGAATAAACTCGTAAAGTTCCTCGGGCGACATGTTCTGCAAATCGCCCGTAAACACTATCATGTCGGCCTTCTGAGCGTTGATGCTGTCGACAATACGCTCAAACACCTTCTTGTCCTTTCCGCGGTAAGTGCCGAGATGGGCATCGCTAAACTGCACTATGCGATAGCCGTCGAAGGCCTGAGGCAGGTCGGCAGAATAAAAGTCTTCATGGCGTATGTCTAGCTTCCGGAAGCCTATGGTGCTGCCGTAGACCACGATATATATCTGACCTATGGCCAACAGCAGTCCGACAAGGTTGCCCCAGTTGTTCTTTGTGTGATGATAGCGGCAATGTCCCCAGCCGAGCAACGAGCATACGGCGAAGATAAACTTGGAGATGGCCAGCACACCGAAAAGAAACAGATAAACGTTGAGCAACTCGATGCGCTCAGGCGCAAAATCGCGCGAGAACGTAAGCACCAGCGTATAGACAAAGAGAATGATACCCGGAGTCCACCACAACAGGCGCTGCCACCACAAATACCTGGTCTTACGGCGCAGCAGTCTTCTGTCGATGTAGATGTCAGACAGGATTATCATCAACACCAAAAGCACGAATATCCTTGCAATCATTTTTTCAGAAGATTAATTTTTAACTAAACATCAACTACAGCCCATTATCTGAAGGCTATCTCCTCACCACGGCAAGAGTCGAGGAAACGTCCGTCGTCGTAGACATGCACGCCGTTGCAGAACGTGTGAACCACGCACCAGTTGAACGTATGTCCCTCCATAGGGCTCCATCCGCACTTGCTCTGTATGACGTCTTTCGTAACCGTCCACGGACTGCTGCCGGGGCGCACAACAACGACATCGGCCTTATAGCCCTTGCGGAGAAAACCGCGCCCGCGCACATCAAAAAGGCGTGCTGGATTGTGGCACATAAGCTCTACGAGCCGTTCTATAGGCAGCACATTGCTGTCGACAAGCTCGAGCATGGACACGAGCGAGAACTGTATCATGGGCATGCCTGAGGCCGCACGGGCGCATCCGCCCTGCTTGTCGGCCCACTGATGGGGGGCATGGTCGGTGCCTATTACTGATATGCGGCCGTCGGAGAGCGCACGCCTCAGAGCGTCGCGGTCGGCAAGTGTCTTTACAGCCGGGTTGCACTTTATCCTTGTGCCAAGCGTGGCATAGTCGGCGTCAGAGAAAAACAGATGGGCAACCACAGCCTCAGCCGTTATATCAGGCATGGCATCGTGCCACGGCTCAAACAGCTGCAGCTCGCGAGCCGTTGTAAGATGAGCCACATGAAGACGCGCACCATGCTTGCGCGCCATGCTTACGGCAAGCTCTGTAGACTTATAGCAAGCCTCCTCGCTGCGTATCTGCGGATGCAGGGACACATCGGGATCGTCGCCGTGAGCGGCCTTTGCTGCAGCCATGTTGGCATTGATTATGCCGGTGTCCTCACAATGGGTCATGACGGGGACACGGGCTTCGCTGAATATGCGTTCGAGAGCCTCACGGCGATCCACAAGCATGTTGCCCGTTGACGAGCCCATAAACAGCTTTATGCCGGGCACACGATGAACGTCGAGCCGGCTGAACAGGTCGACATTGTCGTTGGTTGCACCGAAGAAGAACGAATAGTTGACGTGGCTCTTTGCCGCCGCCAATGCGCGCTTATCTTCGAGAGCCTCGAGTGTAGTAGTTTGCGGCACGGTGTTAGGCATGTCGAAATAAGACGTAACACCGCCATAGGCCGCAGCACGGCTCTCAGAACTTATGTCGGCCTTTGCCGTAAGGCCAGGCTCACGAAAATGCACATGGTCGTCGATAACGCCCGGAAGCACGTAGCACCCCGAGGCATCAACCACCTTATCAAAATGTTCACTGCCAGAAATAAAATTGTCTTGGAGAATGTCTGATATCAAACCATTCTCCAAGACAACCGAGCCACGGAACGACTTTCCCTCGTTGACCAGCGTGGCGTCTTTTATCAATAATCTCATAATATCTTTTAAAGCCCCTGTATATGTTCCTTTTTTATGGTTAAGCCTGGCGCCCTTGTCACTCTGCTCCCTCAACAGCCTCGCTCAGAGAGTCTTCTGATCCCGGCTGTGCCAGTTCGTTGGGCGTAGGAGGCGCCAGCGTCGGGTCGTCTGTTCCGTCGGGCATTGCCGTACCGTTCATTATAGCCTGGTTCTGCTGTGCCTTGCGGTAATAGTCGCGCACGTAAGGATCGTTCTTGAAGTTGTCAGTTGCCTTGCTCATTATATCCTCAATCCAGGGTGAAAGTTCGGGATATCTGTGGCCGGCTGTAATCATGAAGAACACGCCCGGACCCAGCACGTTGTCGAAGTTCTCAACGATGAACGACGTTACGAGCTTGTCTTCCTTCTCAACAATCTGTGCAGCCTTCTGCGACAGTTTTGCGTTCACCTCGTTGATGTCGTGTCCGTCCATTATGGCCTGACTCTGCAGGTGGCCCAGTTCGCCAACCTCGCTCTCCAGCTGGTTGTACTTCTCGATAAACTTAAACAGCTTGTCGTTAAGCGGCGTTCCGCTCACCTTCTGCTGCGTGTTGTCTATCTTTATCTGTATTTCGCCGCTCTCAAGCACCACCGGCATAAGACTCTCATCGTCCATGAAGAGAGTTGCTATACGCGTAGAATCGAGCGCCCCCGAAAAATGAAACTGTCCGTGAACGATGTCGCAAGAGTCGATATTCTTCAGGTCGTCGCCTTCATAAACCTTAAGAAAGAGCATGCGGCCGTCTAACGTAGGAACATTAGATGAACCTTGAATGTTGTAAGAGTTTACACACGACGTAAACACGGCAAAAGCCCCCAGAAGAGTTAAAAGAGTCTTAACCATAACCTTGTTTTGTAATATTAGCACAAAATTACAACGTATTATCGATGTAAGAAAAATTTTTCATGCAATTTAAAATAAATACACTGACTTTTAGAGTTTTTTTGCCTCTTTAGCCAGCTCGCCTGATATTCTGTGAGTTGTATAAATCTCAAGCATGGCAGCAACAAGGAGCAGGAGCACCCAGTTGTTGTGAACATAAGTGACGTAATTGAAGTATCCGTCGGGCGAAAGCTTGAGAAACAGGGGCAGCAGCAGGCCATAAGAGTTTTCGACCATCAGCAGTGCCGAAAGAATAAACAGCACGTCGCCCGTGACCATGATACGGCGCAGACGCCTGATGGTGAAGTTGTTGCCGCTGTAGGTCTGCATCATCTGCATAGAAGCAAAGCACAAGGCACCCACAAGAAATATCCACGAAGCCATGAGCATCGTGCCAAAGACATAAAGTCCGGCACCGGCCACCATGAGCACCGCACCCGAAAGCAGAACAATAGTCTGCAGTTTATTTAGCTGTTTCATCGTTATCTGTTACTGGTTTTTGGTCATCACTAAGCACGAATATATCCTCGTCGTCGGCTTTCATAAAGTAGTTCTCGCGAGCTATCTTTGTGATGGCCTTGGGGTTGCGCTTCAGTTCCTTTATCTTCTGTTCGTCCTGCTCATACTGCATGTTGTAGGCATCAATCTGCTCCTTCAGCTCGCTAACGAGTATTCTGTTGCGCACATGCTTCAGCAGGCTGTTCTCATCGAGGAACCCGACAATGAGGACACCGAAAATTATCACAATCCAATATTTGTTGTGACTTATAAAATTCAGAATAGGATATAAACGTCTGCTCATTAAATTTACACGGTTTCGTTACGCAACGGCAACAGTACACACGACATATAAACGGGCTTTAGCCGCCGTAACGCTGCATATTTTTGTGCAAAGATAATGCAAGTTGGGAATATAACAAAATAATAAAGGTCTTTTAACCCAAATCAGTCATTAGGATTCGGTCGGGATTTTTGTTTTATATTGAGCGGATTTTCGTTAGATTTTTCGCAGTCATAGCGGGCTATGTCAAGAAAAATCTGACTAAAAGACGCCAATAGAAACAAAAAGACCGGCTGAAAGCATCAATGCACAAAATTGATAAAATAATATGCTGTCTAATGACCGATTTGGGTTAAATTGTAATAAACAAATGTATCGCGTGGTGTCATGTTGAACCGACACAGACACCCGTCAATGACACAATGCTGCGGCATACAGCCGTATTTAAGTTTATTTGAAAGCAAAAGCGCGTATTTACATCGCACGGCAATCTTCAGCGGCAACAATAAATACGGCAAACGGAAAGACGGACATGGGCCGGCATACATTAAAATTATGCCATAAAAAGGCTGGCATAAAGGGGAATACTGACGACAACGCATCAGATATAAATCAACAATCAGGCAGAATAGGGACGTCTGTTTCAAGACAAATCAGAAGCGCGTGAGCTGCAGCGTGGCATAATCTGAGCGCAATACAAGATTGTCGCCGTCGGCAACCACCACATCAAAGGTTGTCTCAGTAGAATTGATTCCGAACGGCAGCAGGTCTTCCACGGTAGCATCAACGCCGTTGTCGCTCGTAGCAGCCCTCTGCTTAAAGTCTTTCATCACCACCTTTGTCTCTCCGTCCTCATAGCCGAAGCGGCCTATGTATGTGCCGTAACCGTTGGGACCCTGCTTCTCGGACACCTCAACCACGTATCTCGTTATGCTGTAATAAAGGCGCGTACACTCGTGCATGCGTCCGTCAGCCCTCGTTTCAAAGCGTTCCAGTTTCCAGAATCCTTCTATATCGCTGTTTACAGGCTCCTTAAAGTCGCAGCCCGACATAGCCAGAGCCATGACGGCAGCAACGATCCATCCTATTATCTTGACCATAAAACTCCTGTTTTGGTTATTGTTATCATGCAGCCCATGCTGTCGCCAATATAGCTGCCCTTGTCGTATCCGCAGGCCAGTATGAAGTTCCATCCCGCAGCCTTACGCGGACTGTATGCCACTTCTGCCAGCGTGCTTCCCTGACGCATCATGCGGTCGAGCGGCACCTTGTATGTTCCCCAGTGGCGCATGTACGACAGCAGCAGGCGATACGACCACTCGTCAGACGGATTGCCGCCAATGCCTATATGGTGGGCCTTTACGCGGTTGCTCCTGAACATATTGGTTCCGTCGGCATTATATATTGGTCCGGGCAGAAACGGATGGCCCATTCCCATACCCCAGTGTTGCCAGTTGTAGTCGTGGTTATAGTAGTTGTCGCCGCCGCTCATCTGTATCTCATGAAACGAACCGCCAACACCGTCATAAAGCAGCGGTCCGGTCTGATCGGTTGTGCACAGCCCTTCCCACAGCAGAGTTGACACAAAGGGATTCTCCGGCAACGTTAGTTCCACGCCTATATGTCCGTCTTTCCAGCGTCCATACTGCCACGTGAGCTGCGAGTGGTCATCGAAATAATGCTCGTAATAGCATCTCAGCTTCCATGTCGGCGCCGTATAGTTGAGCGCAAAGTTCCAGCTTCCCACATGGTTGCCCTCCACGTTCTGCAGCGTGCTCTCCTGTATAGGTATGATGGCCTTCAGATATTCTTTTATCCCGCCGGGCATCTTTGCCACACACGTTGTGGTTCCGTCGTCATTCTTGCGCCACTTGCTTCCGCCAAACTGTGCCGCCTCGATCATTCCGATTTCCATCGTAACTGGTATCTTCTTTGGATTTCCCACTCTGAGCATGGCCGACTTGCTGTGATATATCACACCTTTGGTGAACGTCTCGCCTGGCTTTACAAAGTCCGACCGCCAGTCGCCGTCTGTCAGCCATCCGTAGCCGAAATGAAACTTGGCAGCCACCCATCCTTTGGTGTAAGGCAGATTCTGATATTCCTTCACCTCAAGACGCACCTGCGGCACAGGACGTGCCCCGGGACCTTCAACCATCATGCCGCTGCTTAGCCTCATGTTCTTGTCCAGCGGAAAGGCTTCGCGCTCCTTGCTGCCTATGCTCAGCGTTATATTGCGCCATGACACATCGACAAAAGCCTGCTGAACAACAAAGTCTGAAGTCTGATTAACGGCTCCGGCCAAGTCGAGTCCTGCCTCCAGCCGCCAGTCGGCACCCAACTTTCCGGCATAGTCTACACCCGCTCTGAAATATCCGCTGCACGGCTCTACACCCGACAGGCCATAGCGGTTGGCCGTAAACCACATAGGGGCATAGTCGCCCGTAGACACATTGGCCGACGTCTCCAACTTATATCTCAGCGTGTCGCCTCCAGCAAATGCCGCGGCAAGAGGCAACATACTCAGCAATAATAACAGTTTAAGCGATTTCATCAGAATTAATCTTTCACCTTAACTAAACACCTTGATGCTCTTTATCTAAAAGGCATGCTACATATTATAAATCTAGTTATACCGTTGTCCTGCAAACATCCATGAGCCTTCTTTCGCAAGTATTAAGGCAATTAACATGCCCGTTCTCACCAGACATGGCACAGTTGTCCTATTGTTACAATAAGTCAAGATATGCAGGAATGGTTTGAAGGACACCAATAATCTAGTTACATTTGATTTTCAGGGCGCAAAATTACAATAAAAAACCTGACAGATAAAAATATTTTTGTTAAAAACATAGTAATATTTTTAAAATATACGCACTTGTCTGCTTTCATTTTGCACACTCAACTTAACATAATCGGGACACATTCTGCTCACGCGCATTACAAAATGCAATATACCGACACAACACAAACGGCACAAGCTAAATAAGAGACAATATAAAAGCAGCCACGAACAATGGCTGCATATAAAAACAAAAAGTGCGCAATGCGGCATAACACCTTATGCCGCGATTGCGCAAAAGCTATATTTATTACTAACATCTAATACTTTCCGCAGGCTGTTTGCCGGCCTGTGGTCAGAAGCCTATTTCCTGCCCTCGGGCAAACACGCGGCGTATCACAGGCGACGTGTAGGCATAAGGGATGTAGTCAATCGAAGGTATCGGCTCTGTTATAAAGAAGTTAGCCACCTTGCCCACGGCTATCGAACCGTAGTCGCGGCTGAGCCCCATAGCATAAGCCGAGTTTATCGTGGCGGCATTGATGGCCTCTGCAGGCAGCAGTCTCAGCTTGATGCATGCCAGAGACACAATAAACTTCATGTCGCCCGACGGAGTTGATCCGGGATTATAGTCGCTGGCAACGGCAACGCCAAGTCCGGCGTCAACCATCTTACGTGCCAGTGCATAAGGCAGATTAAGGAAGAACGACGTGCCGGGCAGCACCGTAGGCATAGTGCCGCTGCCGCGCAGCAGCTCTATCTCCTCTTCGGTCATGCTCTCCAGATGGTCTACAGACAAGGCTTTGCGCTTCACGCCTACCTCTACACCGCCCGACGATGCCAGTTCGTCGGCATGTATCTTGGGCAGCATTCCCCATTTTGCTCCGGCCTCAAGTATGCGGTCGGTCTCTTCTGGGGTAAAGAAGCCTTCGTCGCAGAACACGTCTACATAGTCGGCAAGATGCTCGCGCCCTACCTCTGGTATCATCTCCTCTACAACAAGACGTACATATTCGTCCTGGGTGTACTGGCGTCCTACTGCATGCGCACCAAGGAAGGTAGACACCACCTTTATAGGTGCCGTCTCCTTTATGCGCCTTATCACGCGCAGCATCTTCAGCTCGTCTTCGGTGTTAAGGCCGTAGCCGCTCTTTATCTCAACGCAGCCCGTACCCTTCATCATCACCTCGCGTACACGCCTCATGGCCTGCTCATGGAGTTGGTCCTCTGTCATGGTGTGCAGCAGGTCGGCTGAGTTGAGTATGCCTCCGCCGCGTTTGGCTATCTCGGCATAGCTCAGGCCTCTTATCTTGTCGACAAACTCGCCCTCGCGGCTTCCCGCATACACTATATGGGTATGCGGGTCGCACCATGACGGCATCAGCGTTCCGCCTTCAGCGTCGACAACGGTGTCTGCAGCAGCTTCAGCATCCGTCAGACTGTCCATCGTGCCGAATCCGGTTATCAGTCCGTCTTCGGCTGTCAGATAGGCGTCGTTTATCTGCTCCAGCGTCTGCATCTCGCTGCCCTGCAGCCTCAGCTTGCCGTGCCGGTCTATTCCGGCCAGTGTCTTTATATTCTTTACAAGCAGTCTCATCGGCTTGATTATTTTACGTTTTCCTTGGCGTCATGCTTATTCGGCATGCTCTCTCAGAAAGTCAATAGAGTTCTTTATGTGAGGATACATCACTTCGTCGTTCACGATGAACGGCACAACCTTGCGGTATTCATCATGCAGCTTCTCGATTACAGGCGACGACTTCAGCGGACGTCTGAACTCAAGAGCCTGAGCAGCATTAAACAGCTCTATTGCCAGCACACGCTCAGTGTTGAGCACCACCTTATAGAGCTTTATTGCAGCGTTGGCACCCATGCTGACATGGTCTTCCTGACCCTGGCTCGAAGGTATGCTGTCTACTGATGCAGGCGAGCACAGATTCTTGTTAAGGCTTACTATTGACGCAGCTGTGTATTGTGTAATCATAAATCCGCTGTTTACGCCTGGAGTTGCAACGAGGAAGCTTGGCAGGTCTCTTGTGCCCGACACGAGCTTGTAGATTCGTCTTTCTGAAATATTAGCCAGTTCGCTTAGTGCCATTGCAAGGAAGTCCATAGGCAGTGCGATAGGCTCTCCGTGGAAGTTTCCGGCAGAGATAATCAGGTCTTCGTCAGGACATACTGTCGGGTTGTCTGTTGCCGAGTTGATTTCAGTGTCGATCACTGACTTAACGTATGCCATTGAGTCCTTGGCTGCGCCATGAACCTGCGGAATGCAGCGGAACGAATACGGGTCCTGAACATACGATTTGGGCTTCTCTATTATCTCGCTGCCCTCAAGCAGTTGCCTCATGTTTGCGGCTGTCTCTATCTGACCCTTGTGAGGTCTTACCTGGTGTACGGCGTCTGTGAAAGGAGACACCAGTCCATAATATGCGTCGAGCGACATGGCAGCAATCTTGTCTGCCCATTTGCTCAGGCGTTCGCCCTGCAGCAATGCCCATACGGCAAACGAACTCATGTTCTGTGTTCCGTTGAGCAGTGCCAGACCTTCTTTCGATCCGAGCTGTATCGGTTCCCATCCGTTCTCCTTCAGCATCTCGGCTCCTGTCATCACCTTACCCTTATACTCTACGTCACCGAGTCCTACGAGCGGCAGACAGAGGTGTGCCAGAGGCACAAGGTCGCCGGATGCGCCAAGTGAGCCTTGCATGTAGACAATAGGATAAACATCGTTGTTGAAGAAGTCGACAAGTCTCTCTACAGTATCAAGCTTGCAGCCTGAGTAGCCATAGCTCAGCGACTGTATCTTCAGCAGCAGCATTATCTTTACTATATCGTTAGGCACGCGGTCGCCTGTGCCGCATGCATGCGACATCATCAGGTTTATCTGCAACTGCGAAAGCTGGTCGTTGCCGATAGACACGTTGCAGAGAGAGCCGAATCCTGTTGTTACGCCATAGATAGGTTTCTCTGTCTCTTCTATCTTCTTGTCGAGATATTCACGGCAGCGTACGATGCGCTTGCGTGCCTCTTCACTAAGTTCGAGTTTATAACCTTTTTCTATTATCTCACCGATACGTTCAATCGTGAGATGTTCTGCTGATATTTGGTGAATCATTGTGTATTTAAATTTAAAGTTATGTGTGTGTTTAGGAGTTAAAGAAGTTAGAGTAGTTAAAGGAGTTAAAGTCATATGTCTTGTAGACACACAATTATAAATTATAATTCATAATTGACTAACGCCTAATCTTGTTTCATAATCAGGACATTGTTTCTTAATCCTTAATTATTTACTTAATTACTTCAAGGCATTTGACTTTAACTACTTTAACTCCTTCTAACTACTTTAACTACTGAATTTACTTCACTGCGTTATCTATTATCTCATCATCCACGAAGTTAGGCATCGTAACCTTCAGGTTCGGGGTGCGTGCCATTTCGCGCTCAATGCTATGTATAGAGCCTTCGTTGCGTGCCCAGCTGCGGCGTGCGATACCGTTGTTTACGTCCCAGAACAGCATTTCGCGTATGTGGCGTGCGCTGTCTTCGCCTCCGTCTATCATCATGCCGAAGCCGCCGTTGATAACTTCTCCCCAGCCTACTCCGCCACCATTGTGGATAGATACCCATGTGGCACCTCTGAACGAGTCGCCTATAACGTTCTGAACAGCCATGTCGGCACAGAACTGCGAACCGTCGTATATGTTACTTGTCTCACGGAACGGAGAGTCTGTTCCTGATACGTCGTGATGGTCGCGGCCAAGCACTACCGGACGTGTTATCTCGCCCTTCTTTATTGCCTCGTTGAATGCCAGAGCTATCTTTGCGCGGCCTTCGGCGTCGGCATACAATATACGTGCCTGTGAGCCTACTACGAGATGGTTGCGGCCGGCCTCCTTTATCCAGTGGATGTTGTCTTCCATCTGGTGCTGTATCTCCTCCGGTGCTGTCTTGCATATCTCCTCGAGCACCTCTACAGCCAGACGGTCGGTTACAGCCAGGTCTTCTGGCTTGCCTGATGTACATACCCATCTGAACGGACCGAAGCCGTAGTCGAAGAACATCGGACCCATGATGTCCTGAACGTATGAAGGATATCTGAACTTGCCGTCGGCAGCCATGATGTCGGCTCCAGCACGCTCTGACTGCAGCAGGAATGCATTTCCGTAGTCGAAGAAGTACATGCCGCGCTCTGTCAGCTTGTTGATTGCAGCAACCTGCCTGCGCAGAGATGCCTGCACACGCTCACGGAACAGTTCAGGATTCTCTGCCATCATCTGCTTCGACTCCTCAAATGTCATGTCAACAGGATAATATCCTCCTGCCCATGGGTTGTGCAGTGATGTCTGGTCGCTGCCAAGGTCTACCTTTATGTTTTCTTCTGCCAGGCGTTCCCACAGGTCAACCACGTTGCCCACGTATGCCATAGACACAGTCTTGCGCTCCTCTACGGCCTTTCTTATTGCCGGTATCAGTTCGTTCAGGTCAGAGTGCAGTTCGTCCACCCAGCCCTGGTCATAGCGCTTCTGTGCAGCCTTAGGATTAATCTCGGCAACAACGCTGACCACTCCGGCAATGTTTCCTGCCTTAGGCTGTGCACCTGACATACCGCCAAGACCTGACGACACGAACAGCATGCCGTGTATGTCCTTGCAGCCCGGTTCTTTCTTCATCTGCATGCGTGCAGCGTTGAGCACAGTTATCGTTGTGCCGTGAACGATGCCCTGCGGACCGATATACATATACGATCCGGCTGTCATCTGTCCATACTGGCTGACGCCCAGTGCGTTCATGCGCTCCCAGTCGTCTGGCTTTGAGTAGTTAGGTATCACCATACCGTTTGTAACAACCACTCTCGGAGCATTCTTGTGCGACGGGAAGAGTCCCAGCGGATGACCTGAATACATCACGAGTGTCTGCTCGTCTGTCATCTCGCTCAGATACTTCATAGTCAGCAGATACTGTGCCCAGTTCTGGAATGCGGCACCGTTGCCTCCGTATACGATAAGCTCATGAGGATGCTGAGCCACTGCCGGGTTCAGGTTGTTCTGTATCATGAGCATGATGGCAGCAGCCTGTTCCGACTTGTGCGGATACTCGTCAATGCTGCGTGCATACATGTCGTATGTAGGTCTGAATCTGTACATATATATGCGTCCGTAGTCGCGCAGCTCGGCGGCAAACTCCGGTGCAAGTGTCTTGTGGAATTTCTTAGGGAAATATCTCAGGGCATTGCGCAGTGCAAGCTTCTTTTCGTCTTCTGTAAGTATCTCCTTACGCTTTGGCGCATGGTTAACGTCTTTGTCATACTCACGCGGCTCCGGCAGCACGTCTGGTATGCCGGCACGTATCGCCGCCTTAAATTCCTCGTTTGTCATAATATTTAGGATTTTTCTGTTGTTTATTCGTTATGTTTCTCCCGGTATTGCCTCAATCAGTTACCGCTGATTACCCGCTCAACCATCTGCATTATCTCAGCCTCCTGCTTTGTGGCCTCAGCCATCAGCGCCTCAGCCTCACCTATCAGAGCCTTGGCTGCATCCTGGTCTTTCAGCGACGAAGCGTTTATCTTGACGTTCAGTCCGGCACCCATCACGGCTGCTCTTGCTGCCAGTGCGCCAACGCCTGCGTCAGATACGCTGTTCGGGTTGCCGGTCTCTACCATTGCCCTGCACAGTTCGAACACCTGTGCCGATGTCTTCATTGTCTCCAGCGGCACCTGTGCAGCAAACAGTGTTGCCTTCTGTATAGCCTCTGAGCGCAACTGCTTCTCTTCGTCAGTTCCTTTCGGCATTCCGAAGGCTGCCATTATGCGGTTAAAGGCCTCTGTGTCGTCGTCAACGAGGCGCAGCAGTTCTGTCTCGAGCACCATGCCCTTGTCTGCCCACTGGCTGAACTCGTTCCAGCGGTCGTCCCATCCGGGTTTGTGTGCCGACAGGTTAGCCACCATCGTTGCCAGCGCGGCCCCCAGTGCTCCCATGTATGCAGCCACTGATCCGCCGCCGGGGGCAGGAGATTCTCTTGCTGTCTCGTCAGCAAATCCCTTCACTGTCAGCGCCGTCAGTCTCTTTGCCTTCTTCTGGTCGGCCTCGAGCAGCATCTCCACAACCTTCTCCTCGGGTACAAACGGACGCAGGTCGTCGAGTCCCATCGACTTCACGGCTATGTTCATTATGTCTTCTTCAGGAATACCTGTCGATCTGTGCTGTTTCTCAAGGAAATACTTTCCGGCGTCTACAATAGATCGTTTTGGCACAAGACCTACGATTTCTGTTCCCGTTACTCTCAGTCCTCTGTTCTGAGCGCAGCGGCACACCTCGTCGAATGCCACATGCAGCGGCGTAACGTTGATGTTAGTTATGTTCATTGACACCTGTGCGATGCCGTATTCCTCGATAAACCATCCTATGGCCTTTGTCGACTTCAGCGTACCGGGCTGCATTATTGTCTTTCCGTCTGCGTCTTTCTTCACCTTGCCTGTTATCGGGTTGCCTTCGCGCACCGGTCTTCCCTTCTCTCTCACGTCAAAGGCCACTGCGTTTGCCCTGCGTGTAGATGTGGTGTTAAGGTTAAAGTTTACGGCAATCAGGAAGTCGCGTGCTCCTACAGCCGTACATCCCGTGCGTGCCACGCCCTCGTCAAAGGGTCTTGCACCGAAGTCAGGAGCCTTGTCGGCGTCGCCCATCTTCTCCGGCAGCGCCTCATACTCACCGGCTCTGCACACGGCCAGATTGCGCCTTTCAGGTTTCAGAGCGGCCTCTTCATAGCAGTAACATGGTATCTGCAGCTCGTCGGCAATGCGCTTTGCCAGTTTTCTTGCCAGCTCGGCACACTCTTCAAGAGTTATTCCGCTTACCGGCACCAGCGGCAGCACGTCTGTAGCGCCCATACGCGGATGAGCACCATGATGCTTGCGCATGTCTATAAGTTCACCGGCCTTCTTAACAGCCTTGAAAGCAGCCTCGACAACAGCCTCGGGCTCACCAACAAAAGTAACCACCGTGCGGTTAGTAGCCTCACCCGGGTCAACATCGAGCAGTTTTACGCCGCCGGCTTCCTCAATCACATCGGTAATCTGTTTTATAACATTCTTGTCGCGTCCTTCGCTGAAGTTGGGCACGCACTCCACAATCTGTTTTATCTTTGCCATAGTATTATTAAAATATTGTATAGTTTCTTTATGTTTTTCTTATTAGATGCATGGCAGAATGTTGCTGCCGGCCGTCGCCTCAAAGACGCCACAACATGCCGCAAACCTTCTCTCTGCCTTTACAAAGATAGGATTTTAGAATAAAAGTCGCAAAAAATATGGGTTAAAAATACAAAGATTATTTCATTAAATTTTAAGGCCGGCCGCCGCCTCATGCCGCCTTAAAATATCAATTTAAAACAAAAGACGGCGATATCAAAACACTATCCCCACTCATTCACAGAAACAGCTTTAAACATTGCAGTTTACAGCCACGATTACTTACAATACGCCATTTCGTCTTTCATCATACCTTTATGTCGCCAGACACCATCAGTCCTCACATTTTTAGTAATTTTTCAGCACATCATGTCCCGTCATCACGCCCTCACATCTGACACATTTCTCATTCCTCACCCCATAATCACACAAAAATAAACGGCTCTTCATCCGAAAAGCCGTCAACATCATATAATAACATAACAATTTGCATCCCATCCCCGTTCGTCATACCATCCATGTCATAAGGGTATTTTTAGCGGATTAAATAAATCCTTATATTTAATTCCGGCGGAGCGCAGATCCGCCGGCACAATAGCAACGTAGTGCGTCTTACGAAAGTGAAAAGTTAAAGTGAAAAACGAAAAATCCAAATGTATTGTGGTTTCTACTTGTAAGCAATACGTTTGCAATTGGATTTTTCACTCTTCACTCTTAGTTCTTAACTTAAATATGCTCCTAGCTCACCTTAGTGAGCGATAACTTCTCTAACTACTTTAACTCCCAAAAACAATAGCACTGATCCGCCGACACAATACCATGTCATTAGGAATCCAAATGCTAACGTAGTACGTGCAACAAGAACCAACAAGGCTAATGTGCCGGCGGATCTGTGCTCCGCCGGAATTGAATATAAGGATTTATTTAATCCGATTACTTCCTATTTAGCATCACCTCATACTTTTAATGCAAACTTAGCATTAGATTTTTCATTACTCACTTCGTAAGCATAACCAAATGAGATTTGCTTCTGCTCTCACTTGCACGACAATTGCAAATCAGCCGGCACATTAGCAAACGTAGTGCGTGCGCTTCGTCGATTATTGTCAATTGTATTACATTGAATAGAATCAACTAGGCATTTGGCTTTAACTACTAGCCAACTCCGTTGGCGATAACTACTTTAACTACTTTAACTCCAAATGATTTAACTTAAACTAGTAGTTCTTATTATCAATATACACCTCGAGCAGCTTCGACACGCGGTCTTCGTTGTTCGGCACAACGTCCATGTCGGCTACGCAGGCTGGCACGAGGCAGCTCATGCCCTTTGTCAGATGCACTTGCTTTATCTCAGGCTCCTCGCCTTTCCACGACCTTATCACGATGTCGCTGCTGCCCTCAAGACACATATACACCACGAAGCTGTCATACTTATACAACTTTCTGTGGAAGGCACGGTTCACCTCTAGCAGCTTCACCGTAAAGAACCTGTTCTCCGCCAGCAGCACCGGATAGTTCATCTTGCGCGTGTAGTGCGTGCGGTAGTCGTCCTCCACCTTATAGTCCAGCGCTTCCGATGCCAGCGCCGTGTGCAGTGCCCTTGGCTTGCCGTCAAGTCCCGGACGGTTATAGTCGAATATGCGGTATGTCAGGTCAGAGCTCTGCTGCACCTCAGCCAGCAGCGTACCGCTGCATATCGCATGGATGCGTCCTGACGGAATGTAGAACACGTCGCCCTCCTTCACGTCGTGCGATGCCAGCACGTCACAGATGCTGCCGTCCTCTATGCGCTTGCCGTATTCATATTTCGATATCAGACTCTTAAAGCCGCTGTAGAGCTTAGCTCCCGGCTTTGTGTCCATAATATACCACATCTCCGTCTTGCCGAACGAGTCGTGATATTTACGTGCCATCTCATCGTTGGGATGCACCTGTATCGACAAGTCCTTCGCAGCGTCGATAAACTTTATCAGCAGCGGAAACGTCTCGCCGTACATGTCATACACCGTGCGTCCTATCAGTTCTTCCTTATATTCCGTCACAAGTTCGTTAAGCTTGCGTCCCTGCAGCGAGCCGTTGCCCACTACCGACTCCTTGCCCGGCACGGCACTTATCTCCCAGCTCTCGCCTATAGGCGTAGGGTCATTGTCTTCTATGCCCTTAAGTTTCTTCAGCAGGCTTCCGCCCCATATTTTCGAAAAGAAGTTGTTTCTAAATAATAATGGATAAAGCATGGTTTAGTTATTTAATTGTTAGTATTTCTGTTCAATCTTACGGCGAGCCCTGTCGCCATATCAACGCGCCATCCGCCCTTCATGCAGCCAGCATCTCCGGGCTTCACCACGCCACACAGTACATCCGCGATAAGTCTCAGCACACACCACGCCCGCCGTCCTTTGCCGGCTTGCCCATCAGTCACCAATGTCTGGTTGCAGAATACATAATACATTTCTTTCATAGTGCCAAAACAATTTATTAACAGTCCCGAAAACTTATCCGGACATTACAGAAATGCAAAGATAGTGAAAGGCGAGAGCAATACAAAATGAAAAAACACTTTTTTTCTTTTTTATTGCCGAACCGCAGTTCGTGCGAATTGTTTCGCACGAAAATGAAAAATTAAAAAGTTAAAATTAAACAGCGCCTGATGGAAATGAAAAGTTAAGAGTGAACAGTGAAAAAACAAAGTTCGACGTTAGTCAATCCAAATGCCTTGCTATGGCAATAAACTGCCATTCACTTAAATAAGCACAATAGGAACAAAACACAATTAACAAAGTATGAATTATAATCCGCCTAAAACGATAGTTATTTTATCATTATATCGCATCCTATATTCAGTCTTACGCCATGCTGATTGCGGAAACGTTGCATATCTTCTTTATTACTGAATGCAAATCTCCTGTGACGTTTGTTGCAGGCATAAGCCAGTTTATGCTTGAATAAAGAAATGTCATGCCACTGTTTAAATACATTGATGGTTGTTGCCAACTGATCTTCTACGGCATGTTTAATCCAGTCCTTGTTCTGATCCTTCAGTTCTATGAATATAATATATTCATCATTGTGCAGCATGGCATCGCAGCGGTTCTCCATTTGTCCGTTTTCACGCCTTATCTCAATCTTGTTGTCTACGGCTATAAACGAGATTATCTTTCCAGACCTGTTAGTTACTACGGCTGTCCATTCTTCTTTATGTTTTGCATCGGCATCCACATAAGCCGGAGTCTTTGCTGCTTCATCCTCATCATCACATATTCCGAATAAAGCATCTCCAACAGGCATTTCATCCTTAAAGAAATCAATCACACTTTCTTTCATCATAGCTGTCCAAGTCCTCCTCAATCTCCAATAAGTCGTCAAAAACGCTATTAGTATCTCTCAGTTTGATGTTAAGATAATTGTCGTCAGAAGGCAGCCCCTCATAATCTTTCAGTTGCTCAACGGTGCCGTCATGCAATTCATATATAATCAGGTCGTCAGCATTAATCATTCCTGACATTGGTACAACATCATAGATACGTTTCAGTATATCTTCCAATCCTTCCGCACGTTTTGCCAGTTGCTTAGCTTTAACAGACAACGTAAGATAGTTTATCACATAAGGACTGTGTGTTGTCATCACCAGTCTGTTTTCATTCAGTTTATATGCATCAGCCACCAGTTCGTACAGCACATTTTTTTGAGAGTCTGGAAACAGATTAAGTTCCATCTCTTCTACAACGTTTACAAAGCGGGAATATCTATACTTTGACGACACCATTCTCAATGACGCCATTTTCACGTCATCGCTCAGCGTGTTGTCGCTTAATATCAGATTCACCTCTTTTTGCAACGCCTTGCGTTCCTTGTCCGACAGTTCAGCCTTTGCCGAATTGTCGCGTACAATGTTCGACAGATTTTCTGATACAAGCAGTAAAGGCAATGCTGACTGAAATCCGCTTGATGCTTCCGACAGTTTTATTTCATAGTTCTTATGTTTAAGTTTGGGTATGTCATTCAGTTTGTCATACTCAAAATCCACCTCGCCGAATGGCATTTTATATCCGCTTTTAATATCGTTTTTGGCTTTATCATATTCATCAAGAAATGTCATCATCGGATCGCTCAGTTCACGCAATCTTGTTGGATGCTCAACACTTCCCAATACGTTACGTTCAGCCGGCACATACATCACTTTGGCAATATTAAACAAATTGCCATCTTGATTATTTTCTATTATAGATAATTTTTCATTCTCATAAACAAACGAATAGTGAAAGCCGTCGAACCTCAACTCCGTATCAGGCCTAAAGTATCCGTCAATACCATTATATGCAGCATACGTCTTTCTGAATCTCGAATACTGCGTAACGTAGCGTTCAGTAAGAACATGTCTCATCAGCGCTTTTTCAAGCCATGAAAAAAGAGAATAGAGCTTAGCCACGCAACTCTTTCCGGCGCCCTGTTCGCCAATCATGACAGTAATCTTACTAATTCTTACGACAGCATTATTTATAGGACCGAAATTCTTAATACTTAAAATTTCCGTATTCTGCATCACAGTATTTTTCTGCAAAGATAGTGAAAGGCGAGAGCAATACAAAATGAAAAAACATATTTTTTTATTTTTATTGCCGAGCCGCATCCTATCTTATTCAAAGATAGAACAAGGTGAGTGAAAAGGCAAATAAAAAACGTAGTTTTTATTTTTGACTTTTCCGAGCCGCATCCTATCTTATTTAAAGATAGTGAAAGATAATGCAAATCGAAGGCAGAATCGTCAAGCGTGCTTGAACGTTATGCTGAGATGCTGCTTATCTTCTTTTAAAAAAAAGGTGAGAGCAATACAAAATGAAAAATTTTACAGAAATTGCACAAAATAAATGCAGAATTCTGCCAAAATTGCATGAAATTAATGCAGAATTCCATTAAACTTGCACGAAATAAATGCAAACATAGTGATTGTTTAAGTGAAGAATGAAAAGTGAAAAACGAAAAATCCAATTGCAAACGTAGTTCTTGCGATAAGAATCAACAAAGCTTTTGACTCAAACTCCTAGCCAACTTGTTGGCGATAACTCCTTTAACTACTTTAACTCCAAATGACATGTGCCATTTCGACACTTAGCCATACAACGCAAAAGAGGTCATGCCACTACCCCGTCAGGAATAATGGCATGACCTCTTTATGTATAAATGTTGTAAGCATAAGACTGTATTAACAGCCTTATGGCCTATGGAGCTACTACATGTGCGTTGCATATTATTATCGCACGCACTACGTTAGCATGTGGCTCTAACTCCTAGCCAACTCCGTTGGCGATAACTTCTATAACTACTTTAACTACCTAAAAACAAAATAGGAAGTAATCGGATTAAATAAATCCTGATATTCAATTCCGGCGGAGCGC
>PPYE01643715.1_pt1 | contig 38113 bp, 36 predicted proteins | sample 1559881 | NCBI WGS metagenome assembly PPYE01 (sample SAMN08240022, study PRJNA423297) | Human gut metagenome, whole genome shotgun sequencing project. | reverse complement strand
CATCGCCGCCGCGAAGCAGGCCTGATCCGCGCGGATCTGAGGGCGAGCCCCGGAGGAAACTCCGGGGCTCGCCCCTTTTTCTCCCCGCGGGGCTGACTGCCGAAACGCAGAGGAAAGATCCCAAGCGGCAGCCAGCCCCCGCCTCGTCGATGAAGAAGTGAAAACTGACCGGGTTGCGTCAACGATGAGTCGGAGGGGCTACACTGGAACAGCATCCGACCGCGCACGCAAGGAGAGCCCGTGCCCAACTACTTGACAAACGACGAGCTGGCCCACGCGAAGAGCCTGCTCGATCGCATGACCACCATCTATCAGCACACCGTCGTGGGTCAGGAAGGTCTGCGCCGCGCGCTCACCGCCTCACTCCTCGCCGGCGGCCACGTCCTGGTTGAATCTGTGCCAGGCTTGGCGAAGACGACGGCTGCGCAGACCCTCGCGTCCGCGGTGTCCGGAACGTTCCACCGCATCCAGTGCACGCCCGACCTGATGCCCAACGACATTGTCGGCTCCCAGATCTGGAACCAGGAGCGCGGCGAGATGGTCACCCAGCTGGGCCCCGTCCACGCCAACATGGTTCTCCTCGACGAGATCAACCGTTCCTCGGCGAAGACCCAGTCCGCCATGCTCGAGGCCATGCAGGAACGCCAGACCACGATCGGTGGCGTCAACCACAAGCTGCCCAATCCCTTCATGGTCATGGCCACCCAGAACCCCATCGAAGAAGAAGGCACCTACGTGCTGCCCGAGGCTCAGATGGACCGATTCCTCCTCAAGGAGGTCATCACCTACCCGACGCCGGTCGAGGAGCTTGAGGTTCTTACCCGCATCGACTCCGGCCAGATGACCTCGCAGGCCTCGGTCGCACCCATCACCCTCGACGACGTGCGTACCCTGCAGGAAGCGCGCCGACGCGTGTTCGTGCATGAGACCCTCAAGGCCTACATCGTCGACATCGTCAACACCACCCGTGGTGCCGGCCCGAACCCGCTGCCCGGATGGAACAAGCACGTGCGCGTGGGTGCCTCCCCCCGTGGTGGCATCGCCCTCATGCAGATCGCGCAGGCGATCGCCCTCATGGCGGGGCGAAACCACGTCATGCCCGACGACATCAAGGAAATGCGCTACGGCATCCTGCGCCACCGCATCATCCGCACCTTCGACGCACTGGCGGACAACGTCTCCATCGAGGGCCTCATCGACGCCGTGTTCAACGCGGTGCCCGTGCCGTAACGATTCACCCGCCCGCCGCCAACGCCCTCAAGGAACGCAATGCCTGTACGCTCGCGCGAAATCCACGCGCTCTCCACGCGCATCCAGCTGCCCGTCATGCGCAAGCTGCTGTCCATCATGGATGGACAGCACTCCGCGCTGCGGCAGGGACGCGGCTGGGAGTTCATGGACCTGGCTCCCTATCAGCCGGGCGACGACGTGCGCGAAATCGACTGGGCGGCGACGGCTCGCACCGGTTCGCCGGTCATCAAGAGGCACGAGGCCACGGCGAACCTGCAGGTCATGCTCGTCGTCGACACGGGCCGCGAGATGGGGGCTCTCGCCCCGTCGGGTGAGACCAAGGAAGAGATCGCCCTCACCGCATGCGAGGCGATCGCCTGGCTGAGCGTGGCGCGCGGAGACCAGATCGGCCTCGTCGCCGGCGATGCCGAGCGCGTGCGCTTCATGCCCGCCCGATCGGGGAATGCCCACGCCGAAACGATCATGCGCCGCATCGAGGAGGACATCACCCTGTCCTCGCCGCACTCGGACGTGCCCAAGCTCTTGGCGCGCGCGCGGACGGTGACCCGACGCCGCAGCCTCATCGTCATCGTCACGGACTCCACCCAGCCGGAGCCGACGCGCCTCTCCGATGACCTCATCAAGTCCCTGTCTGTGCGCCACCAGGTCATGGTGGTGAGCGTCCAGGACATCGACCCGACCTCCCTCGAGGAGGGCACGAACGTGGTCGACGTGACCGAAGGGCCTCTTCCGGACTTCCTGCTGCGCGACTCGCAGCTGGCCGGGGAAGCCGCCAATCTCGTGGCGATGCGCCGATACGCGGTCGCCCAATTGCTCGATAAGCGTGGGGTGATCCGCGTGGACGTGGGCTCCAGCGAGGACGTTCCGCGCGCACTCATGCGAGCCCTCGAAAGGGGAGCACATGTCCGGTGATCTCAGCAGTAGCCTGAACGATCCCGCGCTGTACCCGAACTGGATGTGGATCCTGGGGACGGTGCTCGTCGTCGCCGTCCTGGGGTGGATTGTCTACAGCATCTGGCGCTGGTGGACATCGCGCATTGGCGAGGTCATGGAACTTCAGACGATCACGGATGCCCGCCGCAAGAAGTACCTCACGTACGTCGATCAGATTGCCGACCGCTACGCCGACGGCGACCTGGACGCGCGCGGCGTTCACCTGGCGCTTGCGGGACTCATGCGTGCGCTGGGCACCGAGCGAACGGGCCGAGACCTCGAGGTCGCAACCGTATCCGAGGTGCGCGAGCTCGTCCCCGTGTGGCCCGGCCTGGCCGACGTCCTGCAGGCCTGTGAAATTCCGAGCTTCTCGGGCGACGACATCCCGCAGGGGCAGCCCTCTCACGAGGCCGTCACCAACGTCTTGACCATGGCCGTGGAGGCGGTGAACGTATGAGGTTCTGGTGGTTAATCCCCGTCGTCCTGGCGGTCGTCGCGGTCGCGACGGTCGTCGGCTGGATGCTCGCGCGTCGCGCCGGCGTGCGTTCGGGAAAGAAAGGGTGGGTGGCCAACACCGGCTACCTGCGGGGACTGCCGAAGTACCAGGCGCTCGTGCGTCGCACGCGCGCCTCGCTGGCTATGGCCTTCGTCTGCTTCCTGATCGCCGTCATCGCGACCTCCGTGTCGGCGGGCGCGCCCGTCGACCGCTACGTCAAGCACGACAAGTCTGCGAGCCGCGACATCGTCCTGTGCCTGGACTCGTCCGGATCGATGCTGCCCTACGACTCGAAGATCGGCGGGGCCTTCCGGCAAATCATCTCCCACTTCGAGGGTGAGAGGATCTCGCTGCAGCTGTGGGACGCCTACTCGATGACGATGTTCCCGCTCACCGACGACTACGACATGGCCACCGACGTCCTCCAGGACATGTCGGACACGATCGACACCGGCCTCATCCAAGTTGGCGGAAAGATATCTGGAACAAGGGAACTCTTCGAGTACCTGGAGCCTGTCCTGGACGAGAACCAGGAGGTCTCTTCGCTCGTTGGCGATGGTCTGGCCTCGTGCATCATGGGATTCGACCATAACGACAAGCAGCGCTCCCGCACCATCCTGCTGGCCACCGACAACGAGGTGTACGGCTCCGGCGTCTACGACCTGAGTGAGGCGATCGAGTTCGCGAAGAAGCAAGGAGTGACGGTCACCGCCCTCTACCCGGGATCGGATACCAACCTGGGCTACCAGGCCCAACAGCTGCGTGACGAAGTCCGTAAGACCGGCGGCGACTTCTACGATGCCTCGTCCCCGTCAGCGGTGGATAGCGTGGTGCGCCAGATCGAGGCCGAACAGAAAGAAGAACTCGACTCCGCTGGAAAGATGATCGAGACGGACCGCCCCGGTGCCGCCTTGGGGTGGACTCTCGTCGGCGTCGTGTCCCTGCTTGGTCTGCTAGCGTTCGGGAGGCTCTGACATGATTTTTCGCCCCGTCTTTCACGTGGTCGTCCTGGGCATCATCGCTGTGCTCGGAGCGCTCTTCGTGTTCCTGTCGGCCAAGCGCGCCACCCGCCGCCACGTCATGGACGTCCTGCGTCGCTTCCTCATCGTCGTCGCAGTCATCATCATGGGCGCAGGCCCGTCGATCCACGGCGAGGCCCAGGAAGTGACCTCGACCCTCGAGGTCTACTTCGTCATCGACCGCACCGGGTCCATGGCCGCCGAGGACTGGGACGGCAACAAGCCCCGCATCGACGGCGTGCGCAACGACGTCGCGATCATGATGAACATCCTCACCGGCTCGCGTTTCTCCATCATGTCCTGGGACTCGAAGGTCCACACGGACCTGCCGCTGACCTCCGACGCCTCCGCGGTCGTCGCGTACATGGATTCCTTCGACCGCGAGCTCTCCAGCTCCTCCCAGGGATCGTCGCTGAACCGACCCGCCCAAGACCTCGCCAAGCTCTTGAAAAAGAACAAGGAACGCCACCCCCAGAACGTGCGCGCCCTCTTCGTCTTCTCCGACGGCGAGACCTCCAACCAGAACCACTGGTCCAGCGCGCCCTCCGGTGAGGCCAGCGACTGGGATGCCGTGAAGGAGTACATCGACGGCGGCCTCATCCTCGGCTACGGCACCGAGGAAGGCGGCCCCATGAAGGTCCTGCGCCTGGGCGACAGCGGCTCCCAGAGCGGCGGTGAACCCGAGTACATCCACGACTCCTCGCAGCCCGGTGACCCGATCGCCATTTCGAAGATCGACGAGGCGGCCCTCGAGGATGTCGCCTCACGCGTGGGTATCGACTACGTGCACTCGCCCGACAAGTCGGCGATCGAGTCGCACGCGCGTTCCATGTTCGACAAGGCGTCGACGCTCGCCGAGTCGCGCAACCTGAAAGACACGTACCGCTACATCATCTGGCCTTTCGCGCTCCTACTCGGGGGTCTCCTCGCGTGGGAGGGTGCCACGCTGGCGCTGCGCGCCCAACAGTTGAGGAACTCCCATGCCATCTGAGAACTCGCAGCACGAAGCAGACCTCCTCCCCTTTGGCGCGCCCCAGGTCGATCCCGTCGATCCCTCCGTTCGTGCGAAGCTCACCAATGCCTCGTCGGGTAAGCAGAAGATCGAGCGCAACCCGCGGGCGCTGCGCCCGCTGTGGTACTCCATCCCGGTCCTCGTCATTGTGCTGACCGTCGCCGCGTACCTGATCGGCCTCTCGCTCTGGTCGCGCTCGTCCCTGAGCCACTGGAAGGCGCAGGAATACGACGTCGCCCTGACGGGCTACGAAGGTCAGATGACGTGGACGAAGATCGGCATTGAGCGCTGGGTTGCGCACTACAACCGCGGCACCACTCTCGTGCGTCAGGGGCAGACCGACGAGGGCGTGACGGAGCTGCGTACCGCCTTCGACCTCGTCCCCAAGGCCACCGAGGTCAAGCCCGGCCGACTCGAGCCCTTCTCCTACGAATGCCGCGTTCGCGTCAACCTCGCTATCGGCATCGAGATTCAGGGCGACGCGCAGGCTGCCGCCGGCTCGTACGCAGGTGCCGCGACGACATACCAGGAAGCCGAAGACACGGTCGCCCCCTGTCAGACGGCCTCCAACTCCAGCCAGAACCAGTCCGACCAGAACCAGTCCGACAACAAGGACCAGTCGGGCAACCAGAATCAGTCCGGCGATCAGCAGCAGTCTGGCAACAAGTCCGATAACCCCGCCGACCAGAACAAGGAACGCGTCGAGGATAAGAAGCAGAAGGCTGAGGAGCAGTCCGAGGGGCAGGGCGACCAGCAGAAGGACCAGCAGCAGGATCAGCAGCAGGATCAGCAGAAGGACCAGCAGGACAAGGGATCGAAGGATCAGCAGACGAACCCGAGTCCTAGCCCGAGCCCCACGCAGGACCCCTACGAGGGTGAGACCCCGGCCGAGAAGCAGCGCCGCGAGGAGCTGCAGCACAAGAACGATCAGCGCAACAAGGACCAGCGCGACAAGAAGGATGACCGCCGCAGCGGCAACCCGAATGGCGCGTGGTGAGGGGCGCAAGCCCGTCTCACTTTCGCTGTGACGTGCACCCATAAAACACCGCGGCGGCCCGGCAGGCCGCCAAACACCGATAGGCTTGAATTGTGAAGGTTCTTCTCGTTGGTAACGGGGGTCGCGAACACGCGATCGCCCGTGCGCTTGTACGAACGTCCACCCCCGAGCATCCCGTGTCGCTGGTCGTCCAGGCGGGTAACCCCGCGCTGGAGCAGCTGGGTCGCTCCCTGACCATGGATCCCCTGGACCCGAAGGACGTCGTCCGTCGCGCCACGTCCGAGAATGTCGACCTCGTGGTCGTCGGCCCCGAGGCCCCGCTCGTCGCGGGCGTCGCGGATGCGGTCCTGGACTACGGAATCCCCGTGTTTGGCCCGACGAAGGACGCGGCGCGCCTCGAGGCTTCCAAGTCTTTCGCGAAGCAGGTCATGGCCGATGCCGGCGTGGCCACGGCTCGTGCCTTCACGTGCACCACGATGGACGAGGTCGAGGCCGCCTTCAACGACCTGGGTGCCCCCTACGTCGTGAAGGATGACGCGCTCGCCGCCGGCAAGGGCGTCGTCGTGACCACCGACCGCGCCCAGGCCTCGGAACATGCGCGCGCCTGCCTGTCGCGCGACGGGGGAGCGGTCGTCATCGAGGACTACCTCGACGGCCCCGAGGTCTCCCTGTTCTGTTTCGCCGACGGCGCCACCGTCGTGCCGCTGCAGCCCGCGCAGGACTTCAAGCGCGTGGGCGATGGCAACGAGGGCCCGAACACGGGCGGCATGGGTGCCTACAGCCCCCTCCCGTGGCTTCCCGAAGAGGCCACGCAGCGCATCGTCGACGAGGTCGCCCAACCCGTCATCACAGAGATGGCACGTCGTGGCACCCCATTCCGCGGCCTCCTGTACTGCGGCCTCGCGATGACCTCGAAAGGCATCCGCGTCGTCGAATTCAACGTGCGTTTCGGCGATCCGGAGACCCAGGCGGTCCTCGAGCGCCTCGACTCCCCGCTGGCTCCCATCCTGTACGCGGCCGCGACCGGCACCCTGGCGAAGGCCCCCGCCCCCGTGTGGAGTCAGGACGCTGCCGTCACGGTCGTCATGGCCTCGGGCGGCTACCCGGGCCCCACGGATACCGGACATGAGATCACCGGTATCGAAGCGGCCGAGGAGCTCGACGGCGTCCACGTCATCCACGCCGGCACGTCCGAGGAGATCACCGACGACCCGACCGACGTCGCGGCGGGATGCTGCGGCTTCGAGCCGACCTACGCGCTGGTGAACTCCGGCGGCCGAGTCCTTGACGTCGTCGCCCGCGCGGCCACTCTCGACGAGGCCCGTGCCCTGGCCTACCGGGGCGTCGACCTCATCCACTTCGACGGGGAACACCACCGCAGCGACATCGCGACGTGGCCCGCCGACCTGGTCGTCACCCTCGACTGAGAACCCACTGAGGAGCATCATGACCACCACCCTCTACGGCTGGACCCCGCTGAGCGCGGGCAAGGTCCGCGACATCTACGCTCCCGACGAGGCCGTGGTCGGCCCCGCGCCGCAGACCGCCACCCCGGCGGGCCGCCCGCGCCACGCGAAGTCGGGACCGGAGGCACTCCTCATGGTGACCTCGGATCGCATCAGCGCCTACGACTACGTCCTGCCCACGCTGATCCCCGGCAAGGGCGCGGTCCTCAACCAGCTCGCCATTTGGTGGATGGGCCAGCTGCGTCCCCTCGTGGAAAACCACCTCCTGGCCGTCGGCACGAAGGCCCCGGCCGAGGCCTCGCGCGCCCTGGAGGGCGCCCAGCCCACGCGCTTCACGGTGCCCGCCGAGGTGGACGGGCGCGCGGTCGTGTGCCGCAGCCTGCACATGATTCCCATCGAGTGCGTGGTGCGCGGCTACCTGACCGGCTCCGGCCTGGCCGAGTACCGCCAGTCCGGTTCCGTGTGCGGCATCGCTCTGCCGGAGGGCCTGACCGAGGCCTCGCGCCTCGAGGAGCCGATCTTCACGCCGGCCGCGAAGGCGGAGCTGGGCGAACACGACGAGAACATCACCTTCGAGCAGACCGTCGAGCGCATCGGCGAGGAGCTCGCGACCGCGATCCGCGACCTGTCGATCGCCCTGTACCGGGCCGCCCGTGATATCGCCGCCGAGCGCGGCATCATCATCGCGGACACCAAGTTTGAGTTCGGCATCGACGTGACCACGGGTGCGCTCGTGCTCGCAGACGAGATCCTCACGCCGGACTCCTCACGATTCTGGCCCGCCGACCAGTGGGTGGAGGGCCAGGTCGCGCCCAGCTTCGACAAGCAGTACGTGCGCGACTGGCTGGTCTCCGAGCAGTCCGGCTGGGACCGCTCCTCGGGCACCAACCCGCCCGCGCTGCCCGAATCCGTGGCCGCCGCGACCGCCGCGCGCTACGTCGAGGCATACCGCCGACTCACCGGGTCGGACCCCATCCTGTAAACAGACTTGCCCGCCGGGCAAGATGCACGGCGGGATCCTCACCAACAACACAAGGAGGAACGCCGTGGGGCGAATCATCGTGGAAGTGATGCCGAAGCCGGAGATCCTGGATCCCCAGGGTAAGGCTGTCGGTTCGGCGCTGCCCAGGCTCGGAATCACGAGCTTCGAGGCCGTGCGCCAGGGTAAGTGCTTCCACCTGAGCGTGGACGGTCCCGTCACCGACGAGCTCCTGGACCAGGCCCGCAAGGCCGCCGAAGAGGTCCTGTCCAACCCGATCATTGAGGACGTCGTGCGCGTCGAGGCCATCGACGAGGCCGACGCCCGTTACGCGGGAGGCGCGCAGTGACCCGCATTGGAGTCGTCACCTTCCCCGGCACCCTCGACGACCGCGACGCCGCCCGCGCGGTTGAAATCGCGGGCGCGCAGGCCGTGTCCCTGTGGCACAAGGACGCCGACCTGCACGGCGTCGACGCGGTCGTCATCCCCGGTGGCTTCTCCTACGGCGACTACCTGCGCTGCGGCGCGATCGCGTCGACCGCTCCTGTCATGAGTGAGATCGTGCGCGAAGCCGGACGAGGCCTGCCCGTCCTGGGTATCTGCAACGGCTTCCAGGTCCTGTGCGAGTCGCACCTGCTGCCCGGCGCGCTCATCCGCAACGACCACCAGAAGTTCCTGTGCCGCGACCAGGTGCTGCGCATCGAGAACGCGGACACCGCGTGGACGCGCGCCTACAGCGCCGGTGACACCATCACGGTTCCCCTCAAGAACGGCGAAGGCAACTTCCAGGCGTCCCCCGCCGAGCTCGAACGGCTCGAGGGTGAAGGCCGCGTCGTGTTCCGCTACGTCGACTTCAACCCCAACGGAAGCGCCAACGACATCGCGGGCGTCACCAACGATGCGGGCAACGTCGTCGGCCTCATGCCCCACCCCGAGCACGCGACCGAGGCCGGCTTCGGCCCGCTCTCCCTCGGACCCGACGGTGCCAGCCACCACGGCGGCACCGACGGCCTGGGCATCTTCCGTTCCGTCCTCGCATCCCTCGTCGGCTGACGACGCCACCGCGCCCTCACCCGTGAGGGAGCCCCGGCCTCGTCCCAGACCTTTCGAATGGAAACACGAATGACCTCCGAAAACACCCGCGAGCTGCCCGACACCGTCGAGAACGCCGCCGCGACCCCCGGCCAGGACATGCCCTGGAAGGAACTCGGCCTCAAAGAGGACGAATACCAGCGCATCTGCGACATCCTCGGGCGCCGACCCACCAACGCCGAGCTCGCCATGTACTCCGTCATGTGGTCCGAGCACTGCTCCTACAAGTCCTCCAAGAAGCACCTCGCCGAGCAGTTCGGCGCGCGCACGACCGACGCCATGAGGAAGAACCTCCTCGTCGGCATGGGCCAGAACGCCGGCGTCGTCGACATCGGCGGCGGCTGGGCCGTCACCTTCAAGGTGGAGTCCCACAACCACCCGTCCTTCGTCGAGCCCTACCAGGGCGCAGCCACCGGTGTGGGCGGCATCGTCCGCGACATCATCTCCATGGGTGCGCGCCCGATCGCCGTCATGGACCAGCTGCGCTTCGGCGCCGTCGACCACCCCGACACGGCGCGCGTCGTCCACGGCGTCGTCTCCGGCGTCGGCGGCTACGGCAACTGCCTGGGCCTGCCCAACATCGGCGGCGAAACCGAGTTCGACCCGTCCTACCAGGGCAACCCCCTCGTCAACGCGCTGTGCATCGGCAAGCTGCGCCACGACGACATCCACCTGGCCAACGCGACCGGCGAAGGCAACCTCGTCGTCCTCTTCGGCGCGCGCACCGGCGGCGACGGCATCGGCGGCGCCTCCATCCTCGCCTCCGAGACCTTCGAAGACGGCATGCCCGCCAAGCGCCCCTCCGTCCAGGTGGGCGACCCCTTCATGGAGAAGGTCCTCATCGAGTGCTGCCTCGACCTGTTCGAGGCCGGCGTCGTCCAGGGCATCCAGGACCTCGGCGCCGCGGGCATCTCGTGCGCGACCTCCGAGCTGGCCTCCAACGGCGACTCCGGCATGCACGTCGACCTCGAGAACGTACTCCTGCGCGACCCCACGCTCACCGCGGGCGAGATCCTCATGAGCGAGTCCCAGGAACGCATGATGGCGATCGTGACCCCGCAGGATCGCGAACGCTTCTTTGAGATCATCGACAAGTGGGACGTCGAAGCCGCGGTCATCGGCCACCTGACCGGCGACGGACGCCTGACGATCGACCACCACGGTCACCGCATCGTCGACGTCGACCCGAAGACCGTCGCCCACGAGGGCCCCGTCTACGACCGCCCCTACGCGCGCCCCGCGTGGCAGGACGAGCTGCAGGCCGCCACCTCCGAGGACCTCTCGCGTCCCGCAACGCGCGAGGAGCTCATCGCCGACGTGCGCGCCGTGCTCTCCGACGTCAACCAGGCCTCGAAGGCGTGGGTCACCGACCAGTACGACCGCTACGTGCAAGGCAACACCGCCCTCGCCCAGCCCGACGACGCGGGCGTCATCCGCATCGACGAGGCCACTGGTCTGGGCGTCGCGCTCTCGACCGACGCGAACGGCTGGTACACCAAGCTCGACCCGGCAGCGGGTGCCCGCCAGGCCCTCGCCGAGTCCTACCGTAACGTCGCCGTCGTCGGCGCCGAACCCGTCGCCATCACGGACTGCCTGAACTTCGGCAACCCCGAAGACACGGACGCCATGTGGCAGCTGGTGACCGCCATGACCGCGCTCGCGGACGGCTGCATCGAGCTCGAGATCCCCGTGACCGGCGGCAACGTGTCGCTGTACAACTCGTCCGGCACCGAGAAGGGCCTGCCGAACTCGTCGATCAACCCGACGCCCGTCATCGGCATGCTCGGCATCCTCCCCGACGTCACGCGAGCCAACCCCTCCGGCTTCACCGAAGAGGGCCTCGCCGTCATCCTCCTGGGCACCACCCGCGAGGAGTTCGACGGTTCCGCGTGGGCGCGCATCGCCCGCTCGCACCTGGGTGGCCTGCCGCCCGAGGTCGACCTGAAGGCCGAGGTTGCCCTCGGTAACGTCGTGCGCGCGCTGAGCGCCGCCGACGGGCCGGATGGCCGACCCCTCGTGCGCGCGGCGCATGACCTGTCGAACGGCGGCCTCGTGCAGTCCCTCGTGGACTCCGCGCTGCGCTTCGGCATCGGCGGCGTCTTCGACGTGGCCGGGGCCGCCCGCCGCGACTGCGTCGGCGACCACGAGATGCTCCTGTCCGAGTCCCAGGCCCGCGCCTTCGTCGCGGTTCCCGAGGCGGCCGTTAAGGCCGTGTTCGCGGCCGCCGAGGCCGAGGGCGTGGACGCCGTGCGCATTGGCACCACGGGCGGCGACATGCTCGCGATCAGCGGCGTGGACCTGCTCGCCGCCGAGGGCGAGGGCTGCGGCTGGATCGCCTCCATCGACGAGCTGCGCGAGCTGAGCGACACGGGACGCAAGTACTTCTGAGTATCTGCGTTGTAGCGCTGGGGGCGCGGGCCTGCGGGCCCGCGCCCCTGTGCTGTGCGGTGTTTCTTGTGGCCCCACGGGTGTTACGGGCGCCGTGTGGTGTGTTGTTGGGCCGGGCTGCTTGGTGTGCCCGTGGGTGGCGGCCCGCCCACGGGCACCGCAGCCAGGCCCTCCGGTCCCTCCGGCGCCCTTCACACCAGTGGTGCCTGGTCGCTGTGAGTGGTTAGCCCGGCCAGGCCCCGCCACCGCCCACGGGCACCGCAGCCAGGCCCTCCGGTCCCTCCGGCGCCCTTCACGTCAGTGGTGCCTGGTCGCTGTGAGTGGTTAGCCCGGCCATTCCCCGCCGCCGCCCACCGGCACCGCGGCAGGCCCCTCCGGTGCCCTTCACACCGGCGACGCGTGGTCGCTGACGTTTGGTGGGGCGTGTTGTTTCGCTTCCCGGCCAGGCCCCGCCACCGCCTGCCGGCACCGCTGCAGGTCCCTCCGGGGCCCTCCGCATCGGTGGCACTTGCGGCTAGTGCTTGGCAATTTCGCATGCAATTCCCTGACGCCTGCGGTCAGCCGCTGTGTGAAAAGCCCGGAATTTCAACGATTGGGTTTCGAACCATGAAGTGTATACGGGGGAATTGCATGCGAATGTGCGCAGATCAGGCTGTGCCACCACGTTGTAGCGCACTGGGCGCGAAAAAGTTCGCCCTGCGGCGTTGTGTGATCGCGAAAGCGCGAAAAAGTTCGCCCTGCGCGCTTAAAACACCCCAAATTTGGTGTTTTTGTGCTTGCTGGGCGAACTTTTTCGCGGAAAGGCCGGTGTAGGGGCGGTGCTGGGCGAGTTTTTTCGCGCTTGCTGGCGCTCCGACCGGGTGTACGGTTCTTCCGGCGCCCTCCACACCACCAGTAGTGGGGGTTTTGCACTACATGAAGCTCCCTAGGGGCGTGTCGCCGGCGTGTCGGACCCTCATGTCGTGCAATTCCCCCAATCGGGTGGCGGTGAGGTCGGGACTCGAGGTGGTGTAGTGCTCACAGTGCAGACCACATCGGAGAAAAGTGTCGAAAATGGGCTGCTGTGGGCGACGTGGTCCGCGTTGTGGGTGCATCGGTGCCTGTCATAGCGCGTTGCTCGCACGTGAACCCGCAATTGCGAACGGTAACCCTCTATCTCGCACGTTAACCCCTTAATGCTCACGTAAACCGTTGAATATGCGTGTGGGCGGCGCCGCCCACACGCAGGTCATCGGGCCCACGTGCGGATTAGCGGGCCCGCGTGCGCATCAAAGGGTCCAGACTGGCAACTGCTGGACCTGAGCGCACGCAAGCGAGCTGGTGGGTACCCCCCGCGCATGGGAGCGAATACTACAGTCACCAACGAGTACCGGTGCGAAGCGTCATGAAGCATTGCTATAACGGACGAAAATGACATGTCGGGAGATCTGTGAGAACGCTCCGAACGTGTGCCATGTGATCGAGGCACTACCAAGACCCCACCAATCTTTGGCATACTGAGGGGCGGAAGTTATCCGCCACCACAGGAGCCGTCCGTGCCTGAGCAAAACGTCCCCACTACAACTGAGCAGGCCCCGGCCTCGTCTGAGAGTGCCAGCAAACCGAGTCTGGGCCGCGTGATCGCCGCCTGGGCGGTGCATGCGTTCACCATCTCTGGACTCGCGTGGGCGACCTTGGCGCTGTTTGCGATGCTCGACAACAACATCCCCATGATGTGGCTCTGGTTCGTCATCGCCCTCATCGTTGACGGTGTCGACGGCACGCTGGCCCGCAAGGTCGGCGTCCGTCAGGTCATTCCCTGGTTCGATGGCGGCGTCGTCGACAACCTCGTCGACTACCTGACGTGGACGTTCCTGCCCGCGCTCTTTATGGCGATGTACCTGCCGTTTGGGCCCAAGCCAATCCCCGTCATCATGATGGTTGTCATCATCGTTTCCTCCGTGTTCTGCTACGCGAACGATGGAGAGAAATCGAATGACAACTACTTCGTCGGCTTCCCGGCGGCGTGGAACTGCGTCGCGATTGTCATGTACGTGCTTCAGACTCCGGCATGGGTCAATATCGCCGCGACGATCTTCCTGGCGATTATGACCCTCGTGCCGCTGCACTACACGCACCCGGCGCGCGTGAAGCGTTTCCAGATCCCGAACATCATCGGTGCGGCCGCGTGGATCGTTGCGTGCGCGTACCTGGTGGTTGTTTACCCGGTCCAGCCTCTGTGGACCCTGATTCTGTTCTGGGTTGGCGGTGGCTGGTTCATGATCGCCGGCTTTATCCGCACGGCAACTGGTGAGGACAAGTAAGCTTCCCGCCACGAACGAATACAAACGTCCCCCGGGTCTCGCACTCGGGGGACGTCGTTATACGAGCCCGCTCAACCCAATCGCGGTCACGTCACGTGAACGCAGGGTGGACCTTAGAGGCACGAGGCCGGGGCACGTTGCGTTGTGAACATGCAGTATGCGGACGCTGACGTCGCCGGTGGGGAGGGCGCTGCCGGTGTGGAGGGTGCCGGAGGGATCTGCCGCGGTGCCCGTGGGCGGTGGCGGGGCCTGGCCGGGCTTCGAGGCGACGCGCCGAGCGAAGCTCGCGGCGCGGACGGCGAGCGGGAGGGCCGCCGCCCACGGCGCAGCACGGCCCAGCAGGCGGCCCGGCCCAGCAGGCGGTTGCGCCCGACAACGCCCGGAACACCAGCGGCCTCCGCTGTAACGGCGCGCCTACAGCTGCTCTGCCAGGCCCTTCTTGACGGCGCGGTCGCGCTGGTAGCGGAATACTTCGAGGAAGATGCCGCCGAAGAAGATCAGCGCGATGGCGGTCCATACGCCGGGGGGAGCGTCGCGCCCGTACATGAGGAAGTACACGTAGGGGGCCAGGAAGGTCACGGAGGCGGTGATGGCACCGACGACGCGGTGCCAGAGTTTCTGCCCGGCGACCATTTCGATGAGGCCCCACGTGTAGGGGATGGCGGTGATCATGTCGATGGCCCACAGGATGCGCCAGTCGCCCCGGAACTCGGGGACGTACATGACGGGCACGGCTCGCGCCATTGAGTAGACGAAGACGACGACGTAGGCGATGAACTTGGGGTTGCGGCACAGCCGCAGGAATGCGGAGCGTTCGATGATGGAGGCGCCAACGGCCCGGGATGCGTGGGTGGCATGCGACGAGGTCGTGAGCGTGTCGAGTCCGGCCATGGCGACGCGCATGAATTCGCGTTGCTCGTCGGTGCCGGCCGCCCATCGTTCGAGCAGCTCGAGGGGGGACAGGGCGACGGGGGTGTAGCCGTCGCGCGGCTGGCCGGCCTCGTGGATGACGCCTTCGCCCATCGCCTCGTGTAGGCGGGGGAGCTGCTCGGTGGGGATTTCAGCGATCCACAGGCGTACTCGGCGTTGGATGGCGTCGTGGAGTTCGTGGGAGAGTGCGTGTCCAGCGGCGGAGTGGGGGGAGAAGCCTTCGGCGGCGATGTCAGCGAGGGCACCGGGGTTCTCGACGATGCGGGTCGTGAGGTCGCCGGCGCGGTCGACGCCGGAGACTTTAATGATCGTGGCCGCGTCCCACTGATAGCTGCGTGCGATCTCGATGTCGAGGATCGAACGCAGCGTAATCAGCGAAGCTGTGTCGGTCACGGGTGGCCTCTCGTCGGAAGTTGGATGTACCCATTGTGCCTGACAAAGTGGTCGGAATGCACGCTCGGGGGTGGGGTGGCGGCGCCGCGTAGAATCGGAGTATGGCGAAACGACGTATTGACCCCGGTGAGGGGATGGTGGCGCTGCGTTCGTGGCGCGGCGCCGTGGAGCGTGGCGAGGAGCCAGCGCGCGCGGTGGTGTTGACGGCGGTGCGCTTCACCCTCGAGGAGCTCGGCGTCTCGCATCCCGGCCGCGCGGTCGAGGTGCGCGTTCCTCCAGCCGGTGCCGTGCAGATCCTGCCGGGGACGACGCATCGGCGCGGTACGCCCCCCGCCGTGGTGGAGACCGACGCGGGCACGTGGCTGTCGCTCGCGTGCGGCCTTCTCACGTGGGACGAGGCCGTGGCCACCTCTCGTGTCAGCGCGTCGGGGGAGCGTACGGACCTGGGGCCCTTCCTGCCGCTCGTGTGAGCGCCGGGGGAGGGCGTCGGCCTGCGGGGGCTCAGGCCTCCAGCTGGGGTGCGCCGAAGCGGGCCTCGAGCTTCGGGGCAAGCCACTTCTGGGAGCCCTTGTAGGCGTAGCGCTGGGCGACGGCGGCGATGGCGGCGGAGGTGGCTGCGAAGAGGACCAGCGATGCGATGGTGACGTCGTCGGAGTCTTCGGCGGGGATGGGGCGTCCGGTGGCGACCTTCCAGCCGGCTTCGAAGACCTTGGAGGCGGCGAAGGCCGCTCCGGCGATGACGACGGTCGTGGCGACCTTTTCGATGGTGGCTGTGTCCATGGTTGCCTCCTGGCGTCGGGGGTGGTTGTCCCTGTGCGCGTGCGCACGCTTCCATGATGCCCCACGCGGCGCTCTTGCGCGAGGCCCACAGGTGCCCTGTCTTATGCTTGAACGGTAGTGTTCCCGTCCGAAGGATTCCTTATGGCTCGCGCCCGCTCTGTTTTTGCGTTGTCGGCCCTCGTTGTTGCGGCGACGACGGTGGCGGCTTGTACGCCGTCTGTGTCCTCGAGCGCGCCTCGGGATCCGTTTGCGTCGCCGATCGTTCCGGGTCAGAGCGCTCGTGCTTCCTCGGGGACGGCCGGGCATGGGACGATCGACGCACCCACTCCGCGCAGCGGCTCGGGCACGGTGACCGTCGCCCTAGTGGGTGGCGCGCAGCTGCCGACAGAGACCGCGCAGGAGTTCACGAAGGCGACGGGCTTCACGGTTGCGGTGGTGCCGGTGGATGGCGTGGACGCGCTGTCGAAGGCGGGCGCTGACGTGGTGCTTGGCCTGGACGGCGCGGATGCCCTGCAGGCGACCGCGGCAGGCACGATCGCCGCGTCGGCGCCTCAGGATACTGCGACGATTGCCGGCACAGTCGTGGATGGTGCCGCTGCGGCGATCGCCTACGGGCGCGACGACGTGTGTGTGATCGCCGATAAGTCGTGGATGAGCGCGAACGGCCGCCCGCTGCCGACCTCGTTCGGCGATCTGACTTCTCCGCGCATCCGCGCGCTGCTGACGGTCCCGGACCCGGCCTCGTCGTCGGTGGGCCGTGCCTTCGTGCAGGAGGCCGCCGCGCAGACGGGCGAGGGGCTGGGTTCCTTCGCGCAGTCCCTCAACCCGCGCGTGGATTCCTCCCTGGGCGGCGCTGTTGCCGCGTGGACGGCCGGCGCGCACGTGTCCGAGGGGTACCTGTCCGAGGTCGTGGGGGCCTCCGCGGGTTCTTCTGGCGCGTATCCGCTGATCGTGGCCCCGCGTTCGCTGGCGGCTGCGGCGGCGACGAACACGGGTGCCGATTCCTACGGGACCGCGATCTCTTCGACGTGCATCGCTCGCATCATGTACGCGGCCCCCACGTCCTCGCCCGCGTCGGACGGCGCGGAGTCCCTTATCGCCTGGCTGCAGGGTGAGGCCGCGCAGCGTTCCCTGGCGACGACGGGTGCCGTCTACCCGATTGATGGTGTGCTTGCCGCCGACACGAAGGCCGGCTGGCTGATGGGTATCACCGGTGATCCGATCGTCGCCGACGAGACCGTCGGTTCCCTCGATGCGATGAGCGCCTGGCTGGCCACGTGGTCATCGGCGCTGGCCTCCCCGGCGCCGACTGCGCCGAGCACTCCCGACCCCGCGACGGATCCGGGCACGCAGGACGCAGAACCCGAGCCGGCCCCCGCGGATAACCCCGCGACCGACACGGGATACGAGAACTCGGGCGACGACGAGGAGTAATCCCCGCCGGACGCAACATTTCGGAGTCAGCCTCGCAGCATTGCGGGGCTGACTTTGCATTCCTCCCCGATGCGCATGGGGGCGATGAGGCCCGCTTCGCGCAGCTCGAGGAGGCGCGGCACGGTGCGCTCGACGACCTTCCACGGGTCGATCGTGTTGAGGTAGATGCGCGTTCCACCCTCGAAACCCGCGAGCGTCGAGATGCGCCACTTGAGCAGGATGCGCCAGCGCATGGGCGTGGACACGGTGGGCGGGCGGTGGTACCACTCCTCGTTGGCGGGCACCTCCACGCCCGTCGCAGCGTGCGCGGCATGCAGGATGTCGGAGATCCCGCGCATGGCCTCGGGGCTGACCTCCCACGGGTTCTTCGGCTCGCCCAGGGGCCAGATCGCGATGCCGGGGAAACGGTGCCCGAACCCGGCCAGGGCGACGGCGTGCTCGTTCTGGGCGATGAGGAGCTTGCGCGTTGCTGCGACCGTGAAGATCTGGTCGTAGATGTCGGGCTGGGCGCGCAGGCGCTCCAGCTCGGCCTCGGTCTGCACGGACATCTCGTCGATCGCGACGAGCTGCTTGTGCAGGTGGTCGAAGGACGCGCCCGCGGGGCGCAGCCAGTTCTGGAACGTTGCCACGTAGCGCACGGCGGGATCCAGATCGTACAGGTTGCGCATCGAGCGGGCCGTGTACGCGGTGTACTGCTCGTGTTCCTCGGGGGTGAGGGTGCCGGAGCCGGCCAGCTGGTGGGCTTCGGTGGCGCCGTCGACGAAGTGACGCCTGCCGATGATCAGGTCGTGGCCGCCGGAGAAGAAGCCGTTGGCGTACTGCAGGCGCGCGGTCTCGCTGGTGGCCGCGAACTCTCCCTCGCTCATGCCCGAGGCCAACATGCGGGCACGCACGACGTTCATGACGTGCTCGTAGCCCGCGTCCGAGGCCAGGTAGTGGGCCATGCGGCGACGGTCTTCCTCGGAAGGGACGTGCCCGTGGTTGAGATGCCAGTAGTTGTAGGAGACGATCTCGAAGAGGTTAGGAATGCGTCGGAACTCGGCGACCGTGTCACCGAGCTGATCGGCGCCGAGGGCGTCCAGCTGCTCCCAAGACCCGTCCTCGTGGCGCACCAGGCGCGACTTCTCGGGCGGGGTCTCGAGGTATCGGCCGGAACAGAAGGCGCAGTGGTGCCCGTCGGCCTCGTGGTTGATCGGGTTGTGGTCCGTGTGCGGCGCGGTCAGGGGCCGGTTGCCGCGGCCCGGGACGGTCCACACCTCTGTGCCCGTGAGGAGGTTCTGCTGTTTGACGGTGCCGTCGGCCAGTCGGACGATGGCGCGGTCGGCGCGCGTGAGCTTGGAAGCCATACCTGTATCGTACCCGTCCTTAGAGTCGGTCCATCGTGGCCGGATGCGACCCCATGCGCCCGGCCTCGCCCGCGTCGAGGGCATCGATGCGTGCGGTCTGTTCGGTATCCAGCGAGAAGGAGAACACGTCGAAGTTGGCGGCCATGCGCTCGCGGCTCAGGGTCTTGGGGAAGACAACGTGGCCGCGATCCAGCGCCCAACGCAGCGCGACCTGAGTCGGGCCCACTCCGAGTTGCGCGCCGATGTCGACGAGCGTCGGGTCGGTGACGGCGCGTCCGCGCGCGAGGGGAGACCAGGCCTCGAACACCATGCCGAGGCCCTGGGCGTAGGCGCGCAGGCCGGCGTTGGGGAAGAAGGGGTGGGACTCGACTTGGAGCGCGTGCGGGGGAACGGTCGCGACCGCCCGGACTGCCTCGATGTGCTCGCGCTCGTAGTTCGACAGGCCGATCGCGCGTGCGCCGCCTGCGTTGAATGCGTCCTCGAGGGCGGGCCAGGGCAGAGCAACGTCGCCCCCGTAGAGCGTGGGCAGCGGCCAGTGCACGAGGAGGAGGTCGACGTAGTCGGTGCGCAGGTCCTCGAGGGAGCGCTGGATGGATGCGGCGGCCCGCTCGGGCTCGTGGTTGGGGTTGTCGACCTTTGTCGTGACGAACAGGTCCCCGCGCGCGATTCCCGAGGCTTCGAGCGCGGCCCCGACCTCGGCCTCGTTGCCGTACATCTGAGCGGTGTCAATATGGCGGTACCCGACTTCGAGGGCGCGGCTCACCGCGTCGTACGTGTCCTCGGGCGCGACCTTGTAGGTGCCGAAACCGAGAACGGGGATGGGCGATCCCGTCGGAAGCATAAGGGTCGGAATCGGGGACGAGGCCGGGGCGGGGCCTGCGGGAAGCGGGGTGTTCATCGGTGAATCCTCCTAGTCGTTCCCAGTGTAGCCTCCCGCCGGCGTCCGCGGTCACCGCCGTCCGCGGGCACCGGCGGCGCGGATGTCGTAGCGTTGTCCTCGTTTGAAAGCCGCGCGCGGCGCCGGTTGAAGAGCGCAGGAGGAATCATGATCAACACCTATGACACGGAGGACGGCGTCGTCTTCGATATGAGCCACCTCGAGTGCGAGGCGCTGCGCTCGTACGCCGATGGGCTCCTGCCTGACCCCGAGCATCCGTTTGTTGAGCTGCTGCGCAGCCAGGGCCTCGTCGTTGGTGATACTCCTGTCCCGCATCTTGCTGCTCTCCTTCAGGCGTTCTCGCAGGCGACGAAGGTGCTGACCGCCTGGGTCGTTGCTCCGGCTGGGTGCCGCCGATCCACCTTCTTCGTTGGCCCGCACTCTGCCGCGGTGTTGCGATGCGACGACGGGGGACTGTACGCCGACGAGGATGACATGGTCTCGGTGTGGGCCATCGACTCCGCGCAGCTGCGCGACACGTTCTTCGAGCTCAGCGCTATCGGTGAGCCTTCCGGCGAGGGGATTGTGCCGACGGCGGTGCCGGCAACGCTCTTCGGAGCCCTCGAGCGGGCGGAGGTGACGGAAATACTCGTGGAGGTGCCCAAGGACGCTCGCGAGATTGCCGAGGTGATTGATGTCGAGGTCGACGAGGCGACGGGGACCTTCTGGGCGGACGTCGCAGATGACGCGTGGGTGGGCCTTGCCGTGCGGGTCGTCGATGCGGCGTCCTACCCGAGCCTGTCGGGCGAAAGCTGGCGATTGCTCGCCACCAGCGAGGAGGTCTGCGAGGTGCTGGCCGGCGTGGAATTCACGGACCTGTACCCCGACGAGGTGCCCCTGCTGGCGGGCGCAGACGGTGAGTTCTGGGCGGTTGCTGCGCCGTCATCGCCGGGGGTGCTCTGGGAAGATATCGAGGATGTTCTGTCCGAGTAGTCCAACTCCCGAACCGCAGATCTCACAGTCTGAGAACGTTGGGTGACAAATTATTTCTGTCCTGGCGGTCAGTCGGCCTGCTTGCAGCGTTTTTCCCGGTTTTGGACGCCCGTCGTCCTCTCTTTTGAGGGATCTGACCACCTGAGTAGGGAAGCGGCGAAATGTCGCTGAAAAACCCGTGAATGGCGTCTGCAATGTGGTTGGCGCGTACGATAGATACTGTTCAACCACGATCGTCTACACGTCCAGACAACGAACGGAGAGTTATGTCGGTTCGCAATGCCCTGCTGGCGCTTGTTGCGCAGCAGCCCGCCGGTGTCTACCGCCTGAAGCAGATGTTCGAGGAGCAGACGTGCGGAGCATGGCCGCTGAATATCGGCCAGGTCTACCAGACGATGCAGCGCCTCGAGCGCGACGGCCAGGTTGTGTCTCACGCTGAGACCAACGCCGGCCGTGATTCCGAGGTCTTCGAGCTGACTGAAGCCGGTCGCGAGGTCCTCAACGCCTGGTGGTCCACCCCCGTTCCCCGCGAACATCCCGAACGCGATGAGCTCGTCATGAAGCTCGCCGTGGCCGCCGCCGATCCCACGGTCGACGTTGAGGCCATGATCCAGACCCAGCGTCGCTCGACCCTGGGCTCCCTGCGTGACGTCACCCGCCTGAAGGCTTCGGCCGACGAGGGTGAGCTCGCGTGGAAGCTCATCCTGGAGCGTCACATCTTCGACCTCGAGGCCGAGCTCAACTGGCTCGATCACATCGAGTCCGGTGCCGTTTCCGAGGCCGCTCGTCGCGCCGCCTTTGCCGCTGCGAAGGGTCGCTCGATGAACTGGGCCCAGACGGAAGCCGGTATTTCGGAGCGTGCCGGGGTGCGATGAGCCAGCCTGTGCCGCTACCGATCAGGATGGCGGGTGTCGGACATGAGTTCGGCGCCGACGGCGTCCGAGTGAGAGCGCTCGACGGGATCGACCTTGAGGTCGCCCCCGGCGAGCTTCTCGCTGTTATGGGCCCCTCTGGATCCGGCAAGTCGACCCTGCTGTCGATCGCTGGCGGACTGGAGCGTCCGACGCATGGAAGTGTCTTCATTAACGGCGTCGATATGGCCACGATGGATGCGGCTCACCGTGCTGAGGTGCGTCGCCGTTCCATCGGTTACGTCTTCCAGGACTACAACCTGATCCCGTCCCTATCGGCCCTCGAAAATGTTGAGATGCCGCTGCAGCTGGATGGGGTCAGCCCGTCGAAGGTGCGCGCGGCCGCCATGGCTGCCCTCGAAGAGGTTGGCGTCGCCGAGCTCGCGGACCGCTTCCCCGAGCGCCTCTCGGGTGGTCAGCGTCAGCGCATTGCGATCGCCCGAGGCCTCGTGGGTAACCGCTCGGTCATTCTTGCGGATGAGCCGACGGGTGCGCTGGACTCGCACACGAGCGACCAGATCATGTTGGTGTTGCGTGACCACATTGATGCGGGCGCAGCCGGTATCCTCGTTACTCATGAGGCCCGAATGGCCGCATGGGCGGACCGCACAGTCTTCCTTCGCGATGGTCGCATCGTCGACCGCTCGCGCGGAGACTCGCTGAGGGATCTGCTGGCTGACACTGCACCAAGGATCTGATGAGTCGACTCAACACACGAATGAGGCGATGGGGAGTAGTACTCCGCATCGCCTCTCGTGATGCGCGCCAAAGCCTGGGGCGCACGCTGACGGCGGTTTTTCTCATCTCGCTGCCGATCATTATCGCGATCGGCGCGATCACGTTCTGGGACGTGACGACCTCCCAGCGCTACCAGGCCGCGTCGTGGCTCGGCCACCGTTCCGACGTCCAGGCGGTCACCCTGCACCGCTCGTCGACGGCCATCGAGCAAGACATCACCGCCGACTTTCTATCGAAGACGGCCTCTGACGAGGAAGTGACGGTTACCCAGAGCACCCTCACCAACTGGGTGCCGGCGGGGGACCAACTGATCGCCGTCGACACCCTCTACCAACTCCACCTCACGACGCAGGACGGAACGGGCTACACGGTTGACTCCGGCACCCAGACGGCCACGCTGGATGCCCCACGCGTGAATGCGGGTGGAAAGAGCGGCGCGCTCGCTGCGAACCACGCCGTCATTTCGGACGACGTCGCGCGGGCGCTCAAAGCCGAGGTGGGCGATACGCTCACCCTGTCGCTGACCGTCGCCAAGGATCGCACCACTCAGGCGCTCACGGGAAGCGTCGTCATCGACGAGATCATTCCCGGTACGAATCGGGCGATCATCGGTGATGGCACGCTCGACATTAACCGTCTCGCGGTGGCGGGACGCACGCAGACTGCCTGGTTCGTCACCGGCCCGACTCCGGTGACCTGGGACCATATTCGTCAGATCAACCAGTCGGGATTCTCCGTTGTCTCGCGACAGGTACTCGCTGATCCGCCGGACGCTTCGGCTCTGCCCGCCCAGTTCGCTCAGTACGAGGTTGCCCAAAACAGTCGAGCTGCTAACCCCTGGCAGTACCTTCTGCTGGTCGCAGGCATCCTCCTCATCCTCACCGAGATGATTCTGCTCATCTCGCCGCTGTACACCGTCGCCCAGCGATCGGTCATGCGCACGGCAGCCATGATCGTTGCCAACGGCGGCGACCAGTCTGACGGTCGTCGCCTGACGATCGCTCACGGCCTCGTTATCGGCCTGTACTCGGGGCTTGTCTCCGCAGTGCTGTCCGCGTGCGGCATGGTGGGCATCGGTATCTGGTCGGGCCTCGGTATCGGTATCGTGCCGTGGTGGCCGCTGGCCCTGTCGGTGCTCCTGCCGATCCTGCTGTCCCTCATGGCGTCGGTGTCGCCGGCGCACACCTCGTCGCACATCAACACGTCCGCGGTCATCGGCGGGCGCGTGTGGGAGCCCTCCCGCCTCGTACGTCGTCGCATGATCTACCCCCTGGCGCTGCTGGCCGGACTCCCGATGTTGGGTATCGCCGCCTGGCGCGGATGGGTACTCGCGCTCGTTATTGGTGTCGGCCTGCTCGAGGCCGGCCTCATCGGATCGATCCCCTACATCTTCACCCGCTGGCGTGCCCCCAATCGTCGCGCGTCAATGAGCATGCGCCTGGCGCTGCGCGACGCCGTGCGCAACGGCCACCGCACGTTCCCCGCTATGGCCTCGATCCTGACGACCGTGTTCGTCGCCTGCGGCCTGCTCATCACCCTGTCCTCCTCGAACGAGGCGGGCTGGAATACACGCCCGCACGCGGGACAGCGCGGGCAGGTGTTCCTCTCGACGGTCGATAAGACCGACTCGGTGACGCGCACCCGCAACCTGCTCCAGTCGGCCCAGCAGGTCGTCGACGCGGAGCGCGCGGTCACCTCCAGCGCCATCATGAACGGCATGGCGTGGAACAGCGGCCCGGGTGGCCCGGAGACCATGGTCGAGGCCGTCAGCCCCACCGACAAGTCGACGCTCACGATGCGCGACGACATGGGCACGATGGCTGAGATCGATGTCGCCTACATCGTCGATGACGGCACGTACCTGCGCGAGGCCGGATACCTCAACGAGGACGACATGGTCCGCGCGATCGCCACCCTGAACGCCGGTGGCGTCCTCGTGCCCGATCCGAAGCTGATTAACGGCGCTGGCCAGGCCGACCTGCGCAGCCTCGACATGTCGGCGATTGCTGCCGCCAAGGCCGCCGGTGCTTCCGACGACGACCTGCCGGACGCCCTCGTGCAGAGGACGATGACCTTCCCGGCCTCGCCCCTCACGCGTATCAACGTCATGGTGCTGTCCCCGCAGGCCTCCGAAGCCCTCGGCCTGCGCGCCGTGCCGCTCGGCGAGCTCCTCACCGTCGAAAAGCCGGTGAACCCGGTGGACGCCCCCTCCTTCCAGACGACGATCGCGCGCCAGGTGCCCGGCGCCTCGGCGCAGGTGATCGCTCCGACGATGCGGTCGCTGGTCCTGCCCTACGTTGCCGCCCTGATTGCTGTCGTTGCGGCCGCGGCGACGGTTGCCCTCGTGGTGGCACTGTCCTCCTCGGATATGCGCCCGGACCTCGACACCCTCGATGCGATCGGCGCCGCCCCCGCGATGCGCCGTCACGTTACGACCTGGCAGGGCGTGGTGCTCGCGCTCAACGCGATTCCGACGGCTGTGCTCTCCGGTCTCGTCGTGGGCGTGCTCGCTGTCATCACTTTCGCGAATTCGGGGATCTTCCCGACCTTGACCAACACGCTGCGACCGATCGTGCCGTGGGGCGCGCTGCTGGGCATGCTCATTGGCATGCCGATTCTGTGTGCGCTCGTTGCCATCGTTTTGACGCCCCGCCATCAGAAGCGCATCCGTCGCATCAACTAGGCGCTCGCGATGAGTGAGACCCCCGAAGAAGTCGTCATCCCCGCGGGTGCCCTGGCCTCGTCGAGCGTGCGCGTCGATACCTGGCTGTGGGCGACCCGTCAGCTCAAGTCCCGCTCCCAGGCGACGGCCGCCGTGCGCGCCGGGCACGTGCGTGTCAACGGAGAACCCGTCAAGGCTGCCTACAAGGTGCGCGTCGGCGACGAGGTGCGCCTGCGCATCGAGGGATTCGACCGGATCCTGGGGGTCAACTTACTGCTGAACAAGCGCGTGTCCTACCCGCAGGCGCGCACGGCCTACGACGATCGCACGCCCGAGCGTCCGCGCGTGCACATCCCCGTCGCCATGCGCGAGAAGGGGAGCGGGCGTCCCACGAAGAAGGAACGGCGAGAGCTGGACCGGCTGCGCGGATACGACTCTCACGAGCACTACTAAGCGCCTGAACGAGGGCGTGGCGGGCGTTGGCGGGGATGCATCCCGCACGCCCGCTGGATGCGAATACACGCGGTCCCGCCGCCCGGAATGGGCGACGGGACCAGCGCGTCAGATCAGAGTGCCTGGCTCACGCGTTCGGGAAGTACGACGTGACCTTCACCTTGTAGTAAGGGCCCCAGCTCTCGTCGAAGGGAGTCGTGAATTCGATGGTTGTCTTCTCTCCGTTCGTCATCGTCGCAGTCGCGACGTCGTCGATGACGTGATCCGGGTTGCCGAGAACAACCGGCGACTGGTTAAACAAGATCTGCAGCTTCAGGTCGGTCGTCGAGAAGGGTGCGAGCTTGGACTTCAGCGTGTCGCTGGCGGCGGAGATGTTCACGGAGCAGTGCAGAGTCTTCTGGGCGTCGTCCAGCGCGCACTCAGAATCAACCGTGAACGTGTCCTGCGCATCGTTGGACTTCAGCAACTGGACGGCATCGACCCGATCCTTGCATTCCTTGTTCACCGCTTCCTGAGCGGCCGAGGAGAGCTCGTTGTAGTCGGAGTAGAGCTCGTCAACCTTGTCGACGTTGTCCGGGGTCACCTGCTTGCACCACGCCGTGGCGGCGAGCGCATCCCGCTGGTCCTCGACCGACTGGATCTCAGCCTGCATGTTCTTCTGTGTCTTCGTCTTCTGGACGGCGAGGGTGAACAGGGTGGTCGTCGCGATGACGAGGATCAGGAGGAGGATGAGCGCGACGCGGTTGTAGATCGACAGCCCCTTGCTCTTCGGGGCCTTGGTTGCTACCGTCACGGGAGCCTGGGTGGCCTCGGGCGTGGGGATGTTGGTGTCACTCACTTGGCGGCCTCCTGCGCTTCTTGAAGCTCCTGCTGGACGGTGCTGAGCTGTTCCTGGGTGTCGGTGAGGTCCTTGCTCTTCACGGAGTAGATGCCGGCACCCATGAGGGTCGTAATGGCGAAGAGGACGACGAGGATCGACGTGATGACCGCGATCGCGATCTGGCCGCCCGTCGCGCGCGGGCGCGGGGCAGCCAGCGGGGTGAAGGTCGGCGTAGCCGCGGCAACCGCGGGGCTCGGTGCGGCCGGCACCTGACCGGCGGGGGGAGTGGGGGCGGCAGCTGCTTCTTCAGGCAGGCCGGGGGTGTGGGTGCTCACAGGGAGACTCCTTTCACTATGTCTCCCCAATTCTATGCGAGTTGAAAAAATTGGAGTTGGTGCGGTGATGGGATTCACCGTACATCAGAGATTGGAGGGCCACCAGCTGGTCATTGTTGCGCCGCACTCGGTCTTATCGGTCATTGCCGGATCGTAGGGAATCGACAGCGTGAAAGTGGCGGGCGAACCGGGCGTCAGCGTGATCGTCGTCCTGCCCTGGTACGGCGAGCTGGGGCTGGGGTCCGTTCCCTTGTCTGCGGTAAACCCGTTGATCTCCACATCGAGCGTGCCCAGCGAGGCGATCAGGGAAGAGTCCTTGAGGGTGAGCGTGCCGTTCACCGTGGTCGTCACCTGATCGGTCGTGCATTCGCCCACCGCGATGGTGAAGTCAGCGTCCTTGTTGGAGCGGTGGACCTGAGCAAGGGTCTCCTTCGCCGGGCACTGCTCGTGGATCGCGTCCTTGGTGGCCTGGGTCGCCGAATCGTAGGTCTTGAGCGAGTCTCGGATCGACGCGGCGGACTCGCGCGTGATCGAGTCGCACCAGCTCTCGGCTTCCTTGCGAACGGTGGCGGCATCCAGCGCGGCCTTCGCGTCCGTGATCTGTTGGTCGACCGTGGCCTTCTCGGACTGTGCCTGCTCAGCCTGTGCCTCGTACGTGGATGCGGAATGAGCGCGCCACGCGTTGATGCCCCCGACGATGGCCGAGAGGACGATGAATGCCGTGGCGAGGATGGCGCCCGCGACGGTCGCGGCACGTAGGGGTGCGGGAGCGCTCACTTGGTGGCCTCCTGGAGCTGTTGATTGATGGATTCGAGCGTCGAGCGGGCTGTGTTGAGCTCGTTCTGGGCGGTCTCGGCGCGGCCCTTCGCGTCCTCCTGAATGCGGCCGCTGGCCCCCAGGTGCGACCAGGCGATGACGAGAACGGTAATGAACACCGCGACGAGCGCCCACGATGCTGCGCACGCGAGAACCCACTTGAGCGTTCCGCTCTTCTCGGGTGCATCCGCCTCGTCGATGCCCCTGTCATCAACGGGGGTGCCGGGCATCGGAATCGGCGCGACGTGTGCCTCTGCTGCCGACGAGGCGGGGGTGACCTCCTGTGGGAGGGAGGCCTCGGGCATGGGGATAGGTGAATCGGCGGAAGCGACGGTCCGATCCTCGGCGGACGAAGCCGTGAACGCCTCGTCCGCCGCCGGAACTGCGACCTCAACATCCTGAGGAGAGAGCGCCGGTGCCTCGTAGGGTTCAACGTAGTCCGTCCACGCGTGGCCGTCCCACCAGCGCAGCTGGTTCGCACCGCTGGGGTCGGCGTACCAGCCTTCTGCGGGTTCGCTCATCGTGGTTCCTTCTCTCGTGTCAGGAGACAGCAGTGAATACGGCGCTTACAGACCGGTGGGCCAGATGCTCTTGACGCGCACGGCGCAGTTGAAAGTGCCGCTCGCTGCGAATGGAACGGTTGCAGAGTAGTTGCCGGTTCCGCCCGAGGGCACAGTCGCGGTGGTCGTTCCGAGGGGGGTGTCGGACTCAGTAATCTCGTGATCGGCTGCGTACACGTCGTAGGTGATGTCGATGCTGCCGATCTTGGCCATGTTGGGTGCGTCGAGCGATACGGTGCCGTAAATGGTCACGGTTTTTCCATCTGCATCGCATGTGGGAGTGCCCGTGTTGACCATGCCGCGCTTGAGGTCCTTAGCGAATGCCTCTGCGAACGCCTTCTTGCCGGCGCAGACCTCTCCGACTGCGTTGCGCTGCAGCTCCGGCATCGTGTTGAGGGTGGACGCCATCTTGTCGAGGTCGGTCACCTTCATCGAGTTTTTATCGAAGTCGGTGCACCACTGCTGAGCGTCCTGCTGAGCGTCTTTCTTCGCCTTGGCAGCGGTGATCTGTTCCTTCGTGGACGTGATTTCGCTGTCGATCTGCACGGTCTTGGCGTCCGCGGACTGGATATCGGCGCGCGCGTCCTCAATCTCCTGCGCCTTCGAGCGGGCGCTGACGAACATGATGGCGCTGACAAGGAGGAAGATGACGGCGAGAACCGAGCAAATGATCGTCAGGACCTTAGGAAGGGGGGAGGACTTCTTCGCCTGGGGCTGGACTCCGTAGCTCACTTCTGTGCCTCCTCGAGTTCTTTCTTCACCTTGTCGAGTTCATCCTGCTTCTGGTCGAGGCTAGTCTTTGCGGTGGTCCGCTGATTCTGCACGTCTTGCCACTCGAGGTTCTGAGCACGCAGCTGCATACCCGTGTACACCATCGTGCCGAAGAAAACGACCACGAGGAGCGCGGAGACGATCGCGCCGATGACCCATCCGCGACCGCTCTTCGGTGCCGCGTCTGTCGCCTGCGGGCCTGCCTGCTGCCCCATTCCGGCGACGCCCAGCTGCGGGGCAACGCCTGACGGATTGTAGGGGTCCGAGGAAACGGTCGGGGCTTGCGACTGGGCGGGCATGTACTGCCCCGCCGCCGGGTCCGTGGGCATCTGCTGCGCGACAGGCGATCCCTGCTGCGGCATATCGTGGAATTGCTCGGTCCACTCGCCGCCGTTCCACCAGCGAAGGCGCTGGCTTCCTGCGGGGTCGGGGTACCATCCGGGTGCTGGTTGAGACATGACCGTCCTTTCAGTTTCTGGCACCAGTGTAACCAATCCGTGAGGTTCTTAACGCAGGCAATGTGACAGTCGTGGAGAACACTCGATGCGTGACAGGTACTCTGAAAGCTATGGCCTCTCTTTTTGCGTCTTCGCCCCTGCTCGCACTGTTTGTCGTCGTTGCGTTGGGTGCGGCGATCGGGGCCATTCGGATCGGCCCGCTGCGCTTCGGAGCGGCGGGTGCTCTCTTCGTTGGCCTCATCGTTTCGGCGCTGCATCCCGAGGTTGTCAGCACTCACATGTCGATCGTCCAGCCGATGGGCCTGGCCTTCTTTGTGTATTGCGTCGGCATTTCCGCGGGCGCGACCTTCTTCCAGGATTTGCGTAAGCAGACGAACCTCCTCGCCCTCACGACAATCGTGTGCGTCGTGGGTGCGCTCATCGCGCTCGCGGGAGGCCGCATCTTCGGCCTGTCCTCTGGACTCACGTCGGGTCTGTTCACGGGAGCTCTGACGGCCGCGCCCGCCCTCGATACGGCCACCCGCCTCACGGGAGATCCCCACGCGGCGGTCGGCTATGCGTTTGGCTATCCGGTGGGTGTCATCGGCGGCATCCTCATCGTCACGATCACTGTGACGAGGAAGTGGGTCGGACCCAAGGACACGCCTTCCCTCGCGGGTTCATCCCTGGAGGCCGTGAGTATTCACGTGTCCAAGCACATCAACACGCGCGACATCGACGCGTGGCGTGATCAGCGCGTGCGCCTGTCCTACCTGCGACGCGACGGTCGCACCCGCGTCATCGCCCCCGGCGAGGACCTGCTGCCCGGCGACTACGTCGTCATGGTCGGCGATCCTGCGTCTATTAAGGAGACGGCACCCCTCGTCGGCGAGATCCTCGACCACAACCTCGAGGATGACCGTTCCGACCTCGCGTTCGAGCGCATCGTCGTGTCCAACCCCGACGTCGCCGGCCGCAGCGTCTGCGAACTCAATGTCACCAAGCGCTTCGGTGCCGTCATCACGCGCGTGCGCCGTGGCGACCTGGACCTCCTGGCCCGCGACGACCTTGACCTGCAGCTAGGCGACCACGTCGCCGTCGTCGTTCCCACGGACGAGCTCGACGACATCGCCGAGTGGCTCGGCGACTCCGAGCGCCGTGTCGCCGAGGTCGACGGCATGGCCTTCGGCATTGGCCTTGTCCTCGGCCTGCTTCTGGGCATCGTGTCCTTCCCGTTGCCCGGTGGCCAGGGCTTCCAGCTGGGCGCCGCCGCCGGACCCCTGATCGTCGGCATGCTGCTCGGTGCCCTGCGCCGTACCGGACCGCTCGTGTGGACCCTGCCCGCCGCCGCGAACCTGACGATCCGACAGATCGGCCTCATGCTCTTCCTCGCTGCCCTGGGCCTTAATGCAGGCCCGCAGTTCGCGAGCCTGCTCGGCAGCCCCGACGGCTGGCGCGCCGCGCTCCTCGCCGCCGTCATGGTTGTCGTGTGCTGTGTCATTCAGGCCCTCGGTGCGAAGTTCATTGGTCTGTCCTCCGCTCGTGCCGCGGGTGGCATCGCGGGCTTCCTCGGCCAGCCGGCAGTCCTGCAGGCCGCCGATGCCCGCGTCGCCGACGAGCGTATCGAGGCCGCCTACGCGACCCTCTTCGCCTTCGCGATCATCGTCAAGATCCTGCTCCTGCCGGTCATCACCTCCTTCCTGTGAGCGCCGTAGACTAGGGCCATGGCTACCCCCGACTTCGTCCTCGAACTGCGCCGTCACGTCGGCCACGCACCCCTGTGGATGCCCGGCACGACCGTTGTGATCCTTCGTCCCGCCCCGGGTCGGGCGGCGATCGACTGGGCGCGCCCCATCGCGCCCGAGGACGTCGAGGTCCTGTGCGTGCGCCGCTCCGATAATGGCGCCTGGACCCCCGTGACCGGCATCGTCGACCCCGGCGAGGAGCCCGCGATCGCAGCCGCCCGCGAGGCCTTGGAGGAAGCCGACGTTCGCATCGAGGTGCGCCGCCTCCTGTCCGTCGAGGTCGTTGGCCCCGTCACCTATGACAATGGCGACGTCACCACCTATCTGGACGTCGCCTTCGCCGCCGAGTGGGTGAGCGGCGAGCCCAGCCCCGCCGACGGCGAAAACAGCGAGACCGCGTTCTTCCGAGGCGACCAGCTCCCTCCCATGAACGACCGCTTCCGTCGCGCCGTCGCCAAGGCCCTGAGCGCCCGCCCCGACGCGGACTTTCTCACCGCCTGACGGCGCGTGACCCGCGGGCTGTACCCCGGCCTCGTCCCCGTGTGCGCGAAAAAGCTTGTGTTTCTGTCAAACCCCTTGCGGGACTGAAGTCCTAGTGGTGGAATGGGGTCATGGATACACCTAACGAGATCGTTTACACCGTCACCGCCGACTCCACCGGTGGTCGCGCCGGCACCTCCTCCGTCCCCGCGCTCGGCATCAGCCACGTCATGCGCATGCCCAAGGAACTGGGCGGCCCCGGCGACGGCCCCAACCCCGAAGCCCTCTTCGCCATGGGCTACGGCGCCTGCTTCCAGGGTGCCATGGGCCTGGCCGCCAAGGAACTGGGCATCGACACCAAGGACTCCGTCGTGCGCACCACGATCGGCCTTGGCCCCGAGGGCGACTCCTTCGCCCTCACCGCCGACATCAAGGTCTTCATCCCCGGCGCCCCGCTCGAGCGCGCCCAGGCCCTCGTCGAGCGCGCCCACGAGCTGTGCCCCTACTCCAAGGCCACTCGCGGCAACGTGCCCGTCACCGTCACCGCGGTTGCCGCTCTCTGAGGGCACCCGATAGACGAAAGAACCCCAGCCTCGCCGATTGATGGACGAGGCTGGGGTTTCTTCATGCTCTCAGGCACCCTGCTGCGGGTGCCGCGCGCACGGCTTCGCCCTTCGGGCTCACCGCGCGCGGGCGTCAGGCACCCTGCTGCGGGTGCCGCGCGCACGGCTTCGCCCTTCGGGTTTGCCGCGCGCACGGCTTCGCCCTTCGGGTTTGCCGCGCGCGGGCGTCAGGCACCCTGCCAGTACGCCTCGATCACCCGGGAGAGGTCGAGGAGGTCATCCACGTGGCTCATCTCGCGCGCCGAGTGCATCGACAGCAGGCCCACGCCCACGTCGACCGTCAGGATCCCCAGGCGGGTCGCCGTGATCGGGCCGATCGTCGTCCCGCACGGCATCGCGTTGTTGCCGACGAAGTTCTGCGAGGCAACGCCCGCCGCCGCGCACGCGCGATTCCACAGGGCAATGCCCTCGCCGTCCGTCGCGTAACGCTGCTTCGAGTTGATCTTCAGGACCGGGCCGCGACCCATCACCGGACGGTTATTCGGATCGTGATGATCCGCGTAGTTCGGATGCACCGAATGCGCCGCGTCCGCGCTCACGCAGGAGGAAGCCGCGAGCATGCGCTCGAAGCCTTCCTCGTCCCGGCCCAGCGCCTTCGCCGTGCGGCGCAGCACCGTCTCCAGGATCGGGCCGGCCGCGCCCGTGCGCGACTCCGAGCCCACCTCCTCGTGATCGAAGCACATGAACACCGTGACGTCTCCGCCCGCAGGTGTGCCCTGCGCGGCCAGGCGCTCAAGGGCCACCAGGCCCGGGTGCACGCTCGACAGGTTGTCCTGGCGCGAGGCCGCGATGAACTGGCCCTTGTCGCCGAAGAAGCCAGGCCCCTGGCTGGGGGTGAGGATCAGGTCGAAGGCCGCGACCTGCGAGGCGTCGTCCAGGCCCGCCGTGCGCGCCACGTACTCCAGCAGGTTGCCGTACGGGTTATCCACTGTCCACACCGGGTGCAGGTGCTTCTGCGGATCCAGCTTCAGGCCGCCCGGGTTGACGTCGCGATCCAGGTGAATCGCCAGCTGCGGGATGCGCGCAATCGGGCCCGTACGGGCCAGGACGACCTCGCCGCTATTGAGGACCAGGCGGCCCGCCAGCGTCAGCTCGCGATCCAGCCACGAGTTCCACATCATGCCGCCGTACACCTCGACGTCGATCTGGCCCCAGCCATCCGGCGTCGTCGACTGCACCGACGGCTTCACCGACAGCGCCGGCGAATCCGTGTGTGCGCCGACGATGCGGAAGCCCGCGTCGTCGGCGACCGTCTCGGGCACGAACCACGCGGCCACCGCGCCACCGCGCACCATCACGTGACCGCCCGGGGAGGCGTCCCACGCGCCCTTCTCGTCGACGCGCGTAAAGCCGGCGTCCACCAGGCGCTGCGCCACGACCTCGGCCGCGTGATAGGGGGAAGGAGAATCAAGGAGGAAATGCTGATAGTCCACCGCGTTTGCGTGGACCTCGTCCAATTCAAGCTGTGCCATACTCCAATGGTAGAACGCCGCGCGTGGCGTGGCCTACGCTTGAGACATGAGTGAGATCCCCGCATACACCCTGTCCGACGGTCTCGACGTTCCCGCGATCGCGCTGGTCCACTGGCCCAACCCCAAGCGCGGCCTCTACGTCGAGGCCTTCCAAGCGCTGCTGGACGCGCGCGACCGCGGCCTCATCCGCTCCGTCGGCGTGTGCAACTTCCTGCCCGAACACCTCGACCGCGTGCACGCCGAGACCGGCGAGTATCCGAGCGTCAACCAGATTGAGCTGCACCCATACTTCCCGCAGGCCTCCGCGCTGGCCTATCACGCACAGGTCGGCATGCTCACCGAGTCCTGGAGCCCACTGGGGCGCAAGTGGCGCATCGTCGAAGACCCCGCGATCGTTGCACTGGCATCCGAGGTGGGAGTCTCTCCCTCCCGTCTCATTCTGCGCTGGCACTACCAGCTCGGCACCATGCCCCTGCCCAAGTCCGGTAACCCTGAGCGTCAGCGCGAGAACCTCGACATCTTTTCCTTCTCTCTGTCGGACGAGCAGATGGCCGCGATCAGCGCGCTGGGCCGCCCCGACGGCCGCCAGGCCGACCAGAATCCGGAGTACAGATCGCCACACGCGAGCCTGCGGCTCGGAGTGGTCGATCTCGAAGCCCGCCCGTGCCCTCCGGACCCTCCGGCGCCCTCCACACCTGTGGTGCCTGGTGTGCTGACGTGTGGCTCGGTGCGTGTTGTTACAAACGTCGTCAATCCAAGGTGTTTTTTGTGTGGATTTCTGTCCCGGTGTTACAAACGTCGTCAATTCAATGGCTTTTTCGGTGAAAATGCTGGTTTTTGGGCTTAGATTGACGACGTTTGTAACAGAGGTCCTCGCGAGGCGATTTGAATCATGTTGGTTTGACGACGTTTGTAACGTCGGCCGCCCACTGGTCGCCCGGCCAGGCCCCGCCGCCGGCCACGGGTATCGCATCTGGGTCCTGTAGACCAGACGGCCCGCTCTCCTGAAACCGGCGTCGCCTTTGCTCGCTCGTACGCGCGTGGGGTTGAAATCGCATCGCCTTTGCGGGCGAAAAGAAGCTGTATTTCGTGCATTTTTCGGTTGCAGTGGTGTCGGCGGTTTCATGTTGGTCTGCATCAGTGGCTGCAGTGGTGTCATTGGTTTCAAAGTTGGCACGTGGCCGTGTTCTGTGCGCGAAAAAGTTCGCCCTGCTCGGCCCGGCGTGGACGTGAGCGCGAAAAAGTTCGCCCAGCAAGCTCAAAACGACCGAAAAACACTGTTTTCAGGCGCGTTGGGCGAACTTTTTCGCGGAAGTGTCGGTGGAGGGGCCGTGCTGGGCGAACTTTTTCGCGAATACACCGCTGGATGGGTCACGCTGGGCGAACTTTTTCGCGCCTGTTGTGGCAAAGGTCGTCATTCTGACGGATTTTTCGTCGAAAAGAGACGTTTTTTGAGTAGGAACGACGACGTTCATAACGCTGGGCGCTCTCAGGCGCCGCGGCCGGGCCCAGGCCAGCCTCACCTTCAACGCCCCAAACGAAGCGCCCGCCCACGCGTCATGCGGGGGCGGGCGGCAACTCAGGATTGCAAGTGGCTCAAGAATGCAAGCGTCGCACGTTCACTTCTTCTCGAGCGTCACGCGGTACACGTTGGTCTCGCGCAGCTGGAAGCCGGCGCGCTGGTACAGGCGGTTTGCGGCCTCGCGCGAGGGGCGCGAGGTGAGGTCGACGGTACGGGCACCGATCTTCTGGGCGTGCTCGATCGCGGCGACCACGAGGGACTGGCCGGCGCCCTGGCCTCGGGCGGCCTCGTCGACGACGACGTCCTCGACCCACGCGCGCACGCCCGTGGGGATCTCGAAGGTGGCCAGCGACAGCATGCCAAGGATCGGGTGGTTGCCCTCCGCGTCAACGGCGTCGGGGCGGAACACGAAGAGGTGCACGCCGGACTGGGAGAGGAAGCGCTCCACGTCGGCCTCGCTCATGGGCGCGGCAGAGCGGGACAGCTGGGGGATCAGGCGCCCCATGGCCTCGTGGATCTCGGGCGTGGCGGCGGTGATAAGTTCGACGGTCATGTTTCTCCTAACGTTAGGTCCAATTGTAACGGGCCGGGGCCGGGGTGGGCCGCTCGATCGGAGCTACTTACGCGCGCTCGAGGAGGAGGGCGACCTCGGCGTGGGTCGTGTGCGGGAACATGTCGAAGATGCGGCCCTCGACGGGGCGCAGCGTGGGCATGGCCGCCAGGTCCGTGGCCAGCGAGGCGGGGTTGCACGAGGAGTAGATGACGCGGGGCGCGTCGCACTCGTTCAGGTAGGCAGCCAGGTCGGCTCCGATGCCTCGGCGCGGAGGGTTGACGACGATCACGTCGGGCACATCCTCGGGCGACTGGGCGCGCGCCCACGCGGTCGCATCGTCCGCGATGAAGGACGCCGCTGACCGCGACAGGCCCGCGTGGCGGGCGGCGCTGATCGCCGAGGAGATCGCCCCGGAGGACACTTCGACGCCGGTGACGCGCGGGAATCCGGCGCGCGCGGCAGCGAGGGCGAAGCCGCCGACGCCGCAGTACAGGTCCCACAGGCTCTCGGGCAGCCGGCCGTCGGCGAACGGGCGCGACGCCCACAGTGAGGCCTGCTCGTACAGGGCAGAGGCGACGTGCGCGTTCGTCTGCGCGAAGGAGCGAGGCCCCAGCTCGAGGCCCTCAACGCTGAGCGGCAGCGTGCGGGCGCGCGTCAGGATGATCTCGTCGGGGCCCTCGACGATGGCCTCGTGCGTGGGGTGAATGTTCGCGGTGACGACGTGTGCGCTGGGCACGAGGTCGCGCAGCAGCGGCAGCGCCGAGCGGATGTCGGAGACGCGGTCGCGCGTGCGCAGGACGAAGCGGATCATGAGGCGCTGGCGCTCGCCCACGGTGATGAGGATGTTCTTGAGTTCCCCGCGTTTGGTGGGAACGTCGTAGGGAGTCAGGTCCAGGGAACGGATGAAGCGCTTGAGGCCGGGAGTTGCGCGGTTGATCGCGGGGTGCTGGATGGGGCAGCCGGGCAGGTCGACGCCGCGACGGTCGGGGCCCAGGATGCCCAGGGTGGGGCGTCGGCGGGTTCCTCCGACGACGAGTTTCGCGCTCGTACGAAATCCCTTCTCGGGGGACGAGGCCGGGGCCAGCCAGGCGATGTTGCCGGCTCCTGGGACGGGGGAGAGGGTTGCCGCGACGGCCTCCACCTTGCCGGCGAGCTGACGCTCGTAGGGCTGGGGGAGGAGGGAGCAGGACCGGCAGGTTCCGGCGTCAAAGTGGTCGCAGCGCATTGCTCCAGTGTAAGTGGGGGCGGGGCGCACCGTCAGGTACGCCCCGCCCCCATCTGTGGTGGTTAAGCCCACGCGTGCTTAGGACTTGGCCAGGCGCGAGCGGCGGATGAACGCCGTGCCTGCTCCCGCGGCGATGAGCGCGGCTGCCACAGCGAGCAGCGCGTTGGTGCCGGTGCGTGCCAGGCCGCCCTTGCCGCCCTGCTCGGGGGCGGGCGCCGGGGCTGCGGAGGGCTGCGCGCTCGGAGCGGCGCTCGGGTCCTCGGCGGGTGCCGGGGGAGCGGTAACCGTCAGGAGAGCGGTCGCGGAGACGACCGGCGCAGTGGACTCGGCGACGACCGTGTGGTTCCCGGCCTCGGTGTCGGCAGGGATCGTCACCGCGGTGATGAACTCGCCGTTCTCGTCCGTGGTGGCGGTGCCGACCTCGACGGGCTCAGAGTGCAGCGTGATCGTCACGGCGGACTCGGGAGCGAAGCCCGTGCCCCTCACGGTGACGGTCTTGCCGGCCTCGACGCTCGAAGGCTCGACGATCACTGCGGGGGTCGAGAGCTTGTCGGCCTCGACGGTGACCGACTTGACGGTCGTGTCCTTGCCGAAGCCCTTGAGGGCGTACGCCGGGTTGTCGTACTCGAGGGTCACGCGAGCGGTCTGGTTCGAGCCGATGGTGAAGGGGCCGACGCCCTCCTTGAGCTCGGCGACCGTCAGGCCCTTGATGACCTGGCCGTCGACGGTGACCTTGTACTTCGCGTAGGCGTCCGTGAAGCCCTCGGTGTCGAAGGAGACGCGCACGCCCGAGGCGACCTTGTCGCCGGAGGTGATGGAGGCCGTGAAGCTGGTCTCGCCGGTCTTGGGGGTGGGGGCCTTGAACTTTTCGAGGCCGGAGGCGGGGATCGTGGTCGCCTCGGTGCCGATGGTGGTCAGGCCGGTGGGCACGTAATTGGGCGTGCCGTTCGTGGTGACCGTGACGACGGGGAGGATCTCGTCGGGCTGCGCGGGCAGCGTGATGACGAGGTCGTTGCCCTCGACCTTGTAGGTCAGAGCAGCGTCGGAGCCGTCCAGCTTCACCGAGGAGATGTCGTTGGCGCCGGCGCCGCGCAGCGTGACCGTGCCGTCGGCGGGCCACTTCTCGATGCCCAGGTAGATGTGAGAGTCATCGACCATGGTCTTGCCCCAGGTTTCGATGGGGAAGTGGGTCGGGCGCGAGTTGTTAAGAATGCCGGGGTGAGCGCGGTTCCAGTCGCCGATGCCCTTGAGGACAGAGGCGTCCCACGGGTCGTAGGAGCCGTCGAACTTCGGGCCGACGT